>Ga0172378_10001421_pt1 | contig 22112 bp, 24 predicted proteins | sample GrowelOW332metaG_FD_119755 | JGI IMG/M metagenome (GOLD analysis project Ga0172378, IMG submission 119755) | Groundwater microbial communities from an aquifer near a municipal landfill in Southern Ontario, Canada - Pumphouse #3_1 metaG | ecosystem: Environmental > Aquatic > Deep subsurface >... | reverse complement strand
GAGTATCTTTGCGTTCGTCATTTGCACAATGAAACCACTCCAAAAGGTGCAGTCTCTATTGTCTTTCTTGGTCTGTCCACTGGTATGATATATTTTCCAAGCTAACCACATGATGTAGGCTGCGCCGAGATACTTCACATATCCAATATATGAACCAAGTACTGTACCTAATAAATGAGTAAGTAAAGCTAGGATAACTATAGCTGTAGAAAATCCAACAAGCAGCCCCAACCACATTTTGAGAGCCCTTCGCTTTCCATGCCTAATAGACATGGAAAGTGCATATATGTTAGCAGGGCCAGGTGTATATCCCACAACAAGGATTGCCATCAGTAATGTCGGTAGTAAGCTTATTGGCATGTTCCTAATAATTTACTCACCCTTAGTTAGTATAGATTTGTATTGTTTCTTATGATGTTTATACCATAATTGTGCATATGAGCAAACAGGCTTTATTTTTAGTTTATGATGCACTGCATAATCCGTTGCAGACTGAACTAGAATGCCGTCAATACCTTTTTTCTCAAATCCTTCGACAACTTTGGTATGCTCTATTGAAAGCAAATTGTCTGTTATGTTAAAGTTAATCTGCCCTACTTGTACTTCTCCGTCAAAGGCTTGTACTTCCCCTTTATCGTTATTTCGAATTATCTTTATTTTCATTTTTTGTTTTTTTGTTTCGGCGAAGTTACCAAAAAATAAAATGATGGCAAAGTAATTGATAATTTATTTATATTTCAATGCAACAAAGATATAGTATTCTGTATATTTTTTCATGATGCTATCAAAAAACTTGTAGCAATCATTTGCAATATAAAATATTTCAGTAACTTTGTCCTCAGTGGTCATAGCGAACTTGATTTGTAATCTATTATTGTTTCAGATAATTAAGTTGCGACTTTTTCGCTGATCATCAACTTTTAAGTACTCATAATTCATTGAAATAAAGTTATATATGAAAACAATGCCAGCAGTATTTGTAGGTCATGGCAATCCGATGATTGCTATTGATGACAATAATATCACTCATAAAATGAGTGAAATAGGGATGCAGATAATTCGTGATTATGGTCAACCTAAAGCTATATTGGTTGTTTCTGCTCATTGGTATAAGAATCATACGCTTATTCAGAAGACTGATAATCCTAAACAGATATTCGATATGTACGGATTTCCAGAGGAACTCTATGAAGTAAAATATCAACCGAAGGGATGTGCCGAATTAAGTGATGCAATCTTAGCGATGAAAGACTTAGGCGCAGAGGTAGATAATACTTGGGGTATTGACCATGGCACGTGGACGCCTTTTGTACACATGTTTCCTGAAGCAAATATCCCAGTCGTTCAGCTATCAGTGAATGGGGTGCTCACTCCAGAACAATGCTATGAATTGGGCAAGAAACTTGCTCCACTTAGAAAGCAAGGTTATCTGATAATAGGAAGTGGCAATGTAGTGCACAATCTTCGTCTAGTCAACTGGGACAGTGACCATGGTAGCCCTGAGACTATAGCATTCAATAATTACATTACTGAAGCGGTAGAACGTCGTGATGACGAGAAGGTTATAAACTTTACTATTCACAAAAAATCTCGTTATTCTGTACCTACATCTGATCATTTTCTGCCATTGTTATATGTTCTTGGCGCAAGCGATGGTAAGAAGGTAACGACGTTTAATAATCATTGTGAACTAGACTCTATGGCAATGACAAGTTACCTTATCGAGGAATAATATCAATATTCTCAACTGAACGCCCCCTGCAGATATTTACGTGTCAACTCCTCCTGCGGATTATTAAATACTTGTTTAGCATCTCCTGCTTCGATCACCTCACCCAAATACATGAAGACTACATAGTCAGCTATTCTCAAAGCCTGACGCAAGGTATGGGTCACCATGATAATGGAATAATCCTCCTTCAGTTTGACGAAAAGTTCCTCTACAGTCTTGCTCGAGATAGGGTCTAGTGCGCTGGTGGCTTCGTCAGCCAAAATAAAGTCGGGTTCTACAGCTAGACTGCGCGCAAGGCACAAGCGCTGCTGTTGACCGATGGACAATTTGGCGGCAGGAGAGTTGAGGCGATCTTTCACTTCATCCCAAAGACCAGCCGATTTCAGATAATATTCTACTATCTTGTTCAGCTTAGAACGTTTATGAATGCCATGTATCCTACATCCATAAGCCACATTGTCGTATATGCTCATTGGTAGAGGACAAGGGCGCTGAGGTACCAGTCCGATACGGCGGCGCAGTTCGACCACCTCGTTGCCTTTCACTTTCGCTATATTTTGGCCGCCGAAGTTGATATCGCCATTGATATTTACTCCTTCAGTTGTATCGACGAGGCGATTGAAAGTACGCAGCAACGTAGACTTCCCACATCCCGATGGACCAATGATACAAGTAATCTTATTCTTAGGAATTTCAAGGCTTACATTTTTCAGAATATGTGCCCCTTTTATATAGATGTTAAGGTTAGATACCTGTAGTCTAGCGTTCTGTTTTTGTTGAGCGAACTTATAGGAGGGATTAAATATCTCAGAAACGGAAGAGTGTTGCTCTCTTATCTGTTCAAAACCATGTAGAGTGTAACCTAGAGCAGCTGTTAATACTTTATTCATAATCAAATCATTTTAATTATTGTTCGGCTGCAAAGTTATGGTATTATGAGCTCACGGACAATACCAATAGATTAGTATTAACATCGCAAACATTAGGTATTTTTTAGTAGAATTACCACGATTATGGTAGCCTATTTACCTTTAGTTTGCGATTTTGTCTATGAAAATTTAAGAATAACTTTGTATCATAATTTTTTAAAAATACAGAATAAATGGCAACATTCATCATCGCAGACAATAGAGAATTAACGGCTTATGCAATAGAAATGCTCATCAAAGATGAAGGACAAGTATGGCATATCATAGACAAATATGAACTTATAGAGAGGCTAAAATCATTAGACGGAAATGTAGTTGTCATACTTGATTATACTCTATTTGATTTTAATGATGTAGAAAGTTTGCTTATTATTGGAGAACGATTCCCTAAAGTGTCTTGGATACTGTTTAGTGATGATCTTACAGAACAATTTCTTAAAAGAGTCATTTACAATAGTCGTAATATGAGTGTCGTATTCAAAGATTCACCACTTAAAGAAATAATCGACGCACTCAATTATACTGTTCACAGTGAAAGATATATATGCCAGCGTGTTACTGAAATACTGCTGTCTGAGCGTATACATGAAGAAGAAGTTCATGCTTCTAAACTGACACATACTGAAATAGAGATATTGAAGTCTATAGCTCAGGGCAAAACTACTAAAGAGATAGCCAGCGAGCGCTTCTCTAGTATACATACCATCAATACACACCGCAAGAACATTTTCCATAAATTAGGTGTCAATACAGCCCATGAAGCAGTGAAATCTGCCTTTCGTTCAGGACTTATTGACACATCAGAGTATTATATCTGATGTGCCTTTCCCATACCTACTTTACTTTTTTTACTGTCCTAATCAATTGTGAGCATTGCCACTAGAAATTCTCCTAACTGCTCTACACTGAGCTTGTGAAAAGGATTACTTTCCAAAGCAGTGTAAAATTAGCTTGTTTTATATATCCAGCTTTTTCATAGGCTACCTATGACGTCATCAGTGTGCCGAAGTTGTGTACAGATGCTTGTCTATAAGAGACTCCACATAATCTATATTAATAAGGTTGCAGCGCAAACCGCTATCCTAAAGAATCGGCAACGAACCGTAGCCGACTTCATTGATAAGCATTAAAGTCAGAATATCAGTTTCATAATGTTTTATTTTCAATAAAATTATTGACGATATAATGGTTATTATTTCATGTTATGGCAACAATACCAAAGGTTTGGTATTTAAAATACCTCCATAATGGGATTTTGTAGTAACTGAATTATACCTAACTTTGCACCAATGATTTTTAACTAAAATAACATGGAAAAAATAGTAGTAAATGGAGAAAGTCAGATGGTGAATCTACCACTGAATGTAAAAGAACTCATAGTATTAAATAAGGTGTTACAGCCCGATATGGTTTCAGTACAACTCAATGAGGAGTTTGCTGACCGTGATGAATGGGAAAAGATACAGCTGAAGGAAGGAGACAAGATCGATTTCCTTTATTTTATGGGAGGTGGTGCACAATGACAGAACTCAATGAAATACAGATAGAACGCTATAGCCGTCATATCCTTCTGCAAGATATCGGTGTGGAAGGGCAGGAGAAGATACTCAATGGGAAGATACTCGTAATAGGAGCAGGCGGATTGGGAGCTCCTGCTGCGTTGTATCTAGCCGCGGCAGGTGTAGGAACTATCGGTATTGTTGATGCTGATGTCGTAGATCTCAGTAATTTGCAACGTCAGATCATCCACTTTACCCCTGACGTAGGCAAAGCCAAGGTGGAGAGTGCGAAGGAAAAGATGGCATTGATTAATCCAGATGTGAATATAGTCACTTATCATACATTTATGGATTCAACCAATGCCCTAGATATAATTAAGGATTATGATTTCATCATAGATGGTACAGACAATTTTCCAGTGAAATTTCTTATCAATGATACCTGTGTAATGGCAGGTAAGGCTTTCTCGCACGGTGGTATCTTGAGGTTTAACGGACAGACATTCACGCATGTTCCAGGCTCTGCCTGCTATCGATGTATGTTCAAAGAACCGCCACCAACTGGCAGTGTTCCTACCTGTTCACAAGCAGGAGTACTCGGCGCAATAGCAGGAATGCTGGGTACAATACAGGCTGCTGAGGCGCTGAAATATCTCACAGGTGTGGGCGATCTGCTAACCAACCGTCTGTTGACATTTGATGCGAAGACAATGAACTTCCGTACGATAAAAGTGAAGCACAACGATCACTGTCCGATATGTGGGAACAGACCGGTTATAAAAGAGCTGATAGACTATGAACAGGCCGCCTGCGACATGAAAAGTCATAAAGTATAAAAGTGTAACAAGATGAAAATCAATGATGATGTAAAAAAGATAATAATCGCTCAAGCTCAGCATGAAACTCCAATAGAATCGTGTGGTTATCTGATGGGTAAAGACGGAGTAGTAACAGAAAACTATGTGATGGAGAATATCGACCATAGCAGTGAACACTTCTCTTTCGCACCAAAAGAACAGTTTGCTGCCATGAGATATGCACATGGCAAGGGACTTTCAATATTAGCCAACTGGCACAGTCATCCCGCAAGTCCATCAAGACCTTCATCAGAAGATATTCGACTGGCCAATGATCCGAATATAAGATATGCCATATTATCTTTACAGGATGGTAATATCAAACTTAATTCTTTTAAGATAAAAAACGGGATAGTTATTGATAAGGAGATTCATATCGATTAATATAATAAATCATAAGGAGAATAAAATGTACAAGATACCAGAAACTTTAACAGAGGATATAAAATATTTGAGTACAGTGATAAATGACTTTAAGAATAACAAGATAAGCAAAGGTCAGATTAAAGCGGTAAGAGTTCCTATGGGCGTTTATGAACAACGTATAGATGGGCAGCACATGGTGCGCATCCGCTGTTCAGGAGGCTTTATCACTCCAAATCAACTAAAACAGGTTGCTGAAATAGGAAAGCGTGTCAACACCTCCCATATACATATTACCACACGTCAGGAACTACAATTGCATCGTATCAATATAAATGATGTTGAAGGTATCTTGCAACAGTTGCAGAAGGTAGGACTTGGCACCCAGGGTGGCGGAGGCAATACCGTCAGGAATATCCTTGTAGACATACGTGCAGGTATAGATGTAGCCGAAACATTCGACCCTTATCCTTATGCCACAGAATTGACTACTAGACTGATAGCAGAAAAAGATTCCTTTAATATGCCAAGAAAGTTGAAGATAGCCTTTGATATATCTGAGCAGGAAGCCAATTTTGCCATCATCAACGACCTCGGTCTAATTCCCGTAATACGCGAAGGTGTGAGAGGATTTAAGGTCTATATAGCCGGTTCGGTAGCTTCAAATCCCTCCTTAGGATGGCTGTTATTCGATTTTCTGCCTATAAAGGATCTCTATCGTGCGGCTGAGGCTGCCAAACAGTTCTTTAATGCAAATGGTAACAGAAAAAATCGCCATAAGGCACGTATGCGCTACATCTTTTACAAATATGGCGAAGAGGAGGCAAAAAGACGCTATTTTGAATTTTATGATAAACTGAAAGTGAACAAGGACATCGACTTTGCCCCAGCAGAGATAGAATTTGAACATAAGATACCGTCATTTGCTCCTGTTAAAGACGATACACAAGAATATAAAATATGGCGCAAACGATATGTGCAAGAACAAAAGCAGAAAGGATATTATTCACTTGTTGTACCATTTGTACATGGTAACAATACGCCCGACATTTTTATTGCTTTAGCTGATTTTACTTCAGCATTCGGTGATGATGTTATACGTTTCACTACACGCCAGGATATGCAGTTGCGTAATATCCCAGAGGCATACCTGTCTAATGTATATCAGTTGCTTAAACAGTTGGGATTCACTGTAGATCTGCCTGTCATTATCAATAATCTGTCGTCATGTACAGGTGCTGATACGTGCCGATTGGGTATCTGTCTGCCTAAGGGAGCTATCAAAGCATTACGCAGTCGTCTTACAAAGTCGGACTTGAATCTCGATAGTGTAGGGAGAATAGATATCAATATCAGCGGATGTACCAACTCTTGCGATCAACAGATATGGGCGGATCTTGGATTTAGTGGACGCATCGGCAGAGTGGGCGACCATCCATATCCTGCTTTCACAGTATATGCCCGTACTAATGGGCACAGACAACTAGGTAAAGCTTTCGGTTTTATAAGCAGTCGTGACTTGCCTGCTTTTGTGGAAGATTATCTCTGTAGTTATATCAAAGTGAAAGACGAATATAGAAGTTATGACGACTATGTGCAGTCTGAAGGTGAACATATAATCACCAAGCTGATAGCAAAATATAAAGATGTTCCTTCATTCGAAGAAGATAAAAACTATTATTTCGATTGGGGTGCAGAAGATATTTTTAGTCTTACCAAACATGGTCAAGCTGAGTGTTCAGCTGGACTATTCGATATTATAGAAATAGATCAGAACACGATAGTAGAAAAACAAAAGCATTTAAATATAGCCTCTTCTGATCAAATGGCCAAACTGCTTCATGATATTGTGTTCTCCGCTTCGCGTATGCTATTGGTTACTAGAGGAGCTGACCCACGTACAGATGATGACGTGTATAATGACTTTGAGAAGCTCTTTATAGAAGCTGGAATTGTGGACAGAAAGTACATAAAGATAATTGAAGCTGCGCGTCATGATGAAAATCTTATTAATAAAAAGATTGATGTACTGCAACTAGCAGACACGGTGAACAAACTTTATGAAGGTATGGACGACAGTCTTCAATTCAAGGTGACTGAAGTACAACCGGAAAAAACACAAACAGATGATACCGATATTGTAAAGAAGGATTTCCGAGGAGTGGCATGCCCGATGAACTTTGTCAAAACGAAGATAGCTTTGTCTAAAATGAAATCAGGAGACTTACTTGAGATACTTTTAGACGACGGTCAACCTATAAATAATGTACCTGGCAGTGTGCGTAATGAAGGACATAAAGTGGTCTCTACAGACAAAATAGGCGATTATTGGAAGGTCCTAATACGTAAAAAATAAAGGAATGGACTATCTACCTATATCCATAAACATTACCTTCACAAAAATACTGATTGTTGGTGGAGGAAAAGTGGCATGTCATAAAGCGATAATACTTCATCGATTCACTGACAGAGTCATTGTGATAGCTCCGGAGATATCCGAAGATATTAAGCAACTGCCTTTCGAATGGAAAGAAAGACCATTTGAGGCAACAGATCTTGATGGTGTACAGTTACTCTTTGTCTGCACTGGGAATCATAAACTGAACAGAGAGATAAGAGAGATGGCGAAAAGCAAAGGTATATTAACAAGCGTATGTGATAATCCGCAGTTATGCGACTTTGTGTCACCTGCAATATATCGGAATGAAAATTTAACAATAGCCGTAGGTTCGGACGCACAACAAGTTAAACGCTCCATTCGGATTCGCGACAGGATAAAAACTATGATTGAAAATGATAACTTACAAATCGATTAATCAACAGAACAGGTCACTTGAAGAACGTGAAGATTTTTTTAAGAACTTGCATTTGTTAGAGAATGAACATTCTGTGCTTTTACAGACTTGCAACCGTATTGAACTGTATTGTGGTGATGGCGATGTGCCTGATGAGGTAGCTAATCATCTGTTCAGAGTTGTGTCGGGTCTGGAATCGGCGCTTATAGGCGAACAGGCCGTACAAGGACAGGTGAAGGAAGCATATCGCCAAGCTAGGCTACAGCATCAATTGTCAGCACCTATGCACAAGCTCTTTGAATATGCCTTGCTCGTAGGCAAACGAGTACGCAATGAGACAGAAATATCACATGGTGCTGTATCTCACAGCTTGGCGGCAATAGAGATCATAGAGGATGAAAACATCAAGCTAGCAGATGCGCGAATAACCATTATTGGGGTGAACAAGTTGACAGAGGATATACTTAAATTCCTTAAAAATAAGGGTGCCAAGATGGTGTTTCTTGCCAATAGGAGTTTAAATAAGGCTAGAAAACTTGCCGACATAGTGGGCTGTGATGTTTGTGACTTTAGTGAGAAACGCGCATTTCTGCGGGATACCGACATCCTCATTAGTGCTACTTCTGCTCCTCACTTAATTGTGAAAGCTGAGGAAATAGACATCAATAAGAAACTTCTTGCTATAGACCTGGCATTTCCTCGTGATATTGACCCCGTTCTGTCCAGAATGCCCAACGTACGGCTGTTTAATATTACGGATGTGGAACAGAAAGTGAAGCATAACATATCTGTAAGACATAATGAAGTGGAAAAGGCAGAACACATCATAGACGAGGAAATAAAAGAACTGCAAGATACTTTGAAACGTCGAAAGGCATTCTTGCAGAAAGCTGTATAAATGAGAATGATTAAGTTAAAAGAAAATCGCAAATGGATATAAAAGTCGTAGCACGTAGCAGTAGACTGTCACTATTGCAAGTAAACGAAGTATTCGCTCAGTTTCCCGAACTAAGCTATGACTTGCGTCTGTTGTCATCTTATGGTGACAAGCACAAGAAAATATCTCTGTTAGACGGTGACGCTCCTGCTGACATATTTACACGTGAACTGGATGAGGAGATTATATCCGGCAGAGCCGATATTGCTATACATTCAGCAAAAGACCTTCCATATCCGTTGGATGACAGACTGGAACTTGTGGCACTTTTTCCTGCATTTGATATCACCGACGCTCTGGTAAGCAGAAACTATCTGAAGTTCAGTCAACTGCCTTCGGGCAGTACAATTGGAACCAGTTCCTCTTTGCGTAAGATCGGACTGCAGTCTCTACGTAGTGACTTGTCTATAGTTGGTATAAGGGGAACTATCGAAGAACGTGTGGAACAGGTGCGCAGCGGAAAGATAGATGCTGCAATAGTTGCCACATGTGCCTTGAAACGTTTGAGAATGGAGAATGAGATAAGTGAAATATTACCATTTGCAACACATCCCTTACAAGGATATCTGGCAATAACAGCCCGAAAAGGAAGTGAACAGTTGCATAAAGTATTCAACAAACATAGTATATTAGACCGTCAAGGGCATGTTACACTGCTCGGCTTTGGTCCAGGAAATCCCGACTTACTAACTATAGCAGCTGTAAAAGCTATGGACAAAGCTGATATCATCTTTTACGATGACCTCATTGATAAGGAATATATTACCAGTCTTCATACGGAAACGGTATATGTGGGCAAACGTAGCGGTTCACATCATACTGAGCAGAATGAAATTAACAAACTCATGCTTGATGCCGCCCGTTCAGGAAAAAATGTGGTGCGGGTGAAAGGTGGTGACCCAATGATATTTGCTCATGCAGGAGAAGAGATAGAATATCTGGAAAGCAATCTCATCAATGTAAAAGTTATCCCTGGAATAACTACCGCTTCGGCTTTGGCCGCTTCGGCAAAGATGAGTCTTACTCATAGACGGTTATCATCATCAGTGGCTTATGTCAGCGGTCATTTAGATGAGCCAGTCACACCAAATACTGATACTATAGTGTATTATATGGGAGCCTCACATCTGCAGTTGATAGCCAAGCGGCTTATAGCAAACGGGAGACCTGGTGATACTCCAGTTGTGCTGGGTTATCATATCAGTGGAAAGGATGAACAACTATATGATACAACATTAGGAACACTGGCAGTATCATCAGAGAAATTCCCTACACCTCTGATAGCCATTATTGGTGATGTGGCAGGTATGCGTTATCATAAGGCAGAAGAAATAAGACATACTCTTTATACAGGAATAACTAGTTCAGACATTAATTATCTGCATACACCGCTGATAGACATAAGCGCTGTAGAAGATAAAAGAATGCTAGATGCTTCTGTGGATGATCTCGCGGATTATGATTACATTCTGTTTACTAGTCGTTATGGTGTAAAGTACTGGTTTGATGCATTGCATCGCTCAGGTAAGCACATTGCGAATGCTCAGAATGTGAAAATCGTGGCAATAGGCAGTACTACTGCAAAAGCATTGAAGGAAGAAGATGTGAAAAATATACTTTTGCCCGATGTGGACGATTCTTATGGTGTGATAGCTTTATTTGACAGACTGCCAAGGGGTAAAGTATTGGTGCCACACTCTAATCTAGCCCTGCCACTGATTCCCGACGGACTGGTGGCGCAAGGATTTAAAGTAAATACTGTGGTAGCATATAATAATCGATGTCCAGACCAAGTTGTGAAAATAGACTTGAGAAGAGTTAAAAAAATCATTTTCACATCCCCTTCAACAGTCGACCATTTTATTAAGATATACGGAAATCTGCCTCATCACATAAAATACGAGTCAAGAGGACGGATAACCGAAGAATACATCAAACAAAAGTTTGTAGAATAATATTAAGTCATAAAAAGATGAAACGATTCAGAATTTTCAGAAAGGACCAAATCACACGCGACAAATATGCCGATGTTAGTATCAGTGCCGATGATTTTATCTATCCCTATTTTGTAGTGGAAGGCAAAGACGTAAAAAATGAGATTCCTGCAATGCCTGGCATATCACGGTTCTCCATTGATACGTTGGTGGAGGATGTAAAGGAAATCAAGAAACTGGGTATCAATAAGGTGCTGCTGTTCGGTGTGGTAGAAGATGATGTGAAAGACGAAGAAGGTACAGCCGCTTATGCATCCGATTCACTTGTAGTCCGTACAATAAAAGCCATCAAGGATAATGTACCCGGTATTACAGTCATCACCGATGTATGTTTATGCGAATATACCAGTCATGGCCATTGTGGACTGCTTCACGACCATGATGTAGATAATGACAGTACACTACCATTGCTTGCAGAGATGGCATATCAACATGCCCGTGCTGGAGCTGATTTAGTAGCACCATCTGCTATGATGGACGGTCAGGTGGAGGCTATTAAAAAACGTCTTCGTGAAAGCGGTTTGGACAAGCAGACACGTGTACTGGCTTATTCTGCAAAGTATGCTTCCGCTTTTTACGGTCCGTTCAGGGATGCAGCACAGAGTGCACCATCGTTTGGTGACCGAAAAAGTTATCAGATGGATTTCAGAACCCACGACCAAGGACTGGAGGAGATAGCTGCCGACATTGAAGAAGGTGCCGATTGGACGATGGTGAAACCTGCCATGCCATATCTAGATATTATAGCTAGAGGGGTGGAACGTTTTCCTGATATCCCAATGGTGGCATATCAAGTGAGTGGTGAATATTCTATGCTGAAAGCCGCTGCACAATTAGGTTATCTGGATGAGGCCAGAGTGGTATTTGAGAGTCTTATTGGCACAAAACGTGCAGGTGCTAAGTATATTATTACATATTATGCTAAAGAATATTTGGAGAAATGGAATTGAAAATAAACGATAGAAAGCAATCCAAGAAGGCTTTTAGTGATGCACAAAGCATCATACCTGGAGGTGTAAACAGTCCGGTGAGGGCATTAAAGAGTGTTGGTACCACTCCTCTGTTTATCAAGAGAGCAGAAGGAGCATATCTTGTGGATATAGACAGCAATAAGTTTATTGACTTCTGTATGTCTTGGGGCGTCTTTATTCTTGGTCATAACAATAATGGGGTTAATGATGCCGCTATCAAGGCTATTGGCAATGGCAGCAGTTATGGTATACCTACATTATTAGAAACAGAGCTTGCGAAGAAAGTTCGCAGTGCGTTTCATTCAATGGAACGTCTCCGTTTTGTTAACAGTGGTACTGAGGCGACGATGAGTGCGATAAGAGTGGCGAGAGGTTATACCGGTCGTGATGTTGTGATTAAGTTTGACGGTTGTTATCATGGTCATGCCGATCATCTACTGGTGTCTGCTGGTTCAGCAGTGGCAAATATCAGTAATGCTTCTTCAGCTGGTGTGCCTAGCGCTTTTACCAAGTATACCGTTTCTTTACCTTACAATAATGTATCTGCATTAGAGAATTATTTCAGTAAAGAAGGTACAAAGGTGGCTGCCGTAATTATAGAACCGGTTGCATGTAACATGGGAGTTGTGGTTCCTGACAAAGAATTTTTGAGTGCCACGCGCCGTCTTACCGAGAAATACGGGGCACTTCTTATTTTTGATGAAGTAATAACAGGTTTCCGCCTTGCTTATGGAGGGGCACAGCAGCGCTTCGGTATTCATCCGGATATGACCACTGTTGGAAAAATTGTAGGTGGAGGATATCCTGCCGCAGCTTTTGGAGGCAGAGAGGACATCATGAAAATGCTGGCACCTGAGGGACCTGTCTATCAGGCAGGAACTTTATCAGGAAATCCTGTAGCTATGTCGGCGGGTATTGCCACACTTGACAACTTATCCGCTCCTGGCTTCTATGAAGAACTGGAAGCTAGAAGTAACTGGTTTATTAGACGTTTGCAGTGTATAATACAGGGTAAAGATATACAATTGAATCATGTTGGTAGCATGTTCACTCTTTTTTTTAATGCTTCAGATGTGAAGAACTTTGAAGATACCAAACGTAGCGATCAACAGCGCTTTGCTCGCTATTTCAATAATATGCTGAAACGGGGTATATATGTATCGCCGTCACAATTTGAAGGTAATTTTATATCGGTTACGCACACGCCTGAGATATTGGAGTATGTACTTCATTCGATAGAAGAGAGTATAGAATAACGAAATATTAAATTATGAAGAATAGTATAACACACTTAAAAGAATTGGAATCGGAGTCAATATACATACTCCGGGAAGTAGCGGCGCAGTTTGAACGCCCTGTCATCTTATTTTCGGGAGGTAAAGATTCCATTGTAGTAACCCACTTAGCCTACAAGGCTTTCTATCCAGCAAAAATACCTTTTCCACTTTTGCATATTGACACAGGACACAACTTTCAGGAGACAATAGACTATCGCGATCGACTTGTTAAAAAGCTAAATGCAGATTTAATAGTGGGTTCAGTGCAGGAAAGTATAGATGCAGGACGTGTGAAAGAGGAAAACGGATATTATGCCAGCAGAAATAAGTTGCAGACCACAACACTACTTGATACTATAGAGAAGTATAAGTTTGATGCAGCTATAGGCGGAGCACGTCGCGATGAGGAAAAAGCTCGTGCAAAGGAACGTTTTTTTAGTCATCGTGATGAGTTCGGACAATGGAATCCAAAAAATCAACGTCCCGAACTGTGGAATATCTTTAATGGTCGTAAAAATATAGGAGAACATTTCAGGGTGTTCCCAATCAGCAACTGGACCGAGATGGATGTCTGGCAGTATATTTATCAGGAGCATATAGAAATGCCGAGCATCTATTTCACTCACGAACGGGATGTATTTGAACGTGACGGTCAATGGTTGGCGGCTGAACCATGTATCAAACTCAAGCCTACAGAACATGTAGTCAGAAAACAGGTTAGATGCCGTACCATCGGTGATATCACCTGCACAGGACTTACGCTCTCAAAGGCTTCCTCCTTAGAGGATATTATTGACGAGATAGCGGCTACACGAATTACCGAACGCGGTGGAAGAGCCGATGACAAAAGATCTGAGACAGCAATGGAAGACCGTAAGAAAGCCGGTTACTTCTAAATCAATGACAAGAATAAAATTATGAATATAAAACGATAAAGATTATGCCTAAAAATAAAGGATATTTAGATATGGAACTGCTACGCTTCACGACAGCAGGAAGTGTGGACGACGGCAAGAGTACACTGATAGGAAGACTACTCTATGATAGCAAGTCTATCTTTGAAGATCAGTTGGAAGCCGTTGAGGAAGCATCGAGACAACGTGGCAATGAGGATGTGAACCTTGCTTTGCTTACTGACGGACTGCGCGCAGAACGCGAACAAGGTATCACGATAGATGTGGCTTATCGATATTTTGCCACACCAAAACGTAAGTTTATCATTGCAGATACGCCGGGACACATACAATATACCCGTAACATGGTCACTGGAGCGTCAACAGCCGACCTTGCTATCATTTTAGTTGATGCACGTAATGGTGTGCTTGAGCAGACAGTAAGACACAGTTATATAGCCTCATTGCTTGGTATTCCGCACATTGTGGTCTGCATTAATAAGATGGACCTTGTAAACTACTCCCAAGAAGTTTATGAGAAAATCATATCCGATTATGATAAGATGTCCAAAGTGCTCAATATTAAGCATTCCGTCTTTATTCCAATAAGTGCTAAGGTAGGGGATAATGTGGTAAAGCGTTCCAAAAATATGGCGTGGTATGAAGGAGAACCGCTCCTTGAAATTCTTGAGACCATCCCTATAATTCATAAAAGAGGTAGTGAAGAGTTCCGCTATCCAGTACAATATGTAATACGTCCCATTAGTGACAAATATCCTGATTTCAGAGGATATGCTGGCAGAGTAGCTAGCGGAATTATCAAGGTTGGAGACAAAATAAGAGTGCTTCCATTTGGACTTGAAAGCGTAGTGACAGCCGTTTCTCAGACTGACAAAACTTTGGATATGGCTTCATCACCTGAGAGTATCACAATACAGTTGAAGGACGATATAGATATCAGTCGTGGAGATACCTTGGTCAAGGTGAATGAGACTCAACCAGAGGTGAGGCAAGATATCACGATGGATATTTGCTGGTTTAACGAATGCTCGCTGTCTGTAAACAACAAATATATTATACGTCAGACCACATCAGAGACACTGGGTATTGTACGTTCTATCAATTTCAAACGTAACATCAATACGCTGGAGAAAGAGACTGACGTAAGCCAGATTAATATGAACGATATAGCCGAGATAAGTATACATACATCCTCACCGATGGTCTATGACAAGTACCAGAAGAACAGAATAACTGGCAGTCTGGTGTTTATTGATATAGATACTAATGAGACCGTAGGGGCTGGAATGATAAAATAATAATAATGATGAATAAGTTCAATCAAGAAATCATTGACTGTTTGAATGAAAGATTTGGCGATGTACCAGCAGAGGATGTCGTCAGTTTCTTCCTGAAAGAATATAGAGGGCGCATCGCTCTGTCTTCCAGCCTGAGCATAGAAGATCAGGTGCTCACCGATATCATCGTAAAAAGTGATAAGACGGCGGCACGTATCTTTACTCTTGACACAGGGAGACTCTTTCCAGAAACCTATCAATTGATAGATAAGACGCAACAAATATACAATATCAGTCTGGAAGTGTTTTTCCCAGATTACAAAGAAGTGCAGCGCATGGTACGAGAGGAAGGCATTAACCTCTTTTATAGTAGTATAGAGAACCGTCACCGTTGTTGTGAAATACGTAAACTGGAACCGTTGAAAAGGGCTTTTCAAGGTCTTGATGTATGGATTTGCGGTTTGCGCAGACAACAGTCTGTCACGCGTAAAGACATGAAAACTGTAGAACTGGATGAGATACACAATATGATTAAGCTGAATCCACTCATCTCATGGAGTGAAGAAGATGTCTGGGAGTATATCAGGAAAAATCATGTACCATACAACAAACTACACGACAAAGGTTTTCCCAGTATAGGTTGTGAACCATGTACTCGAGCTGTACAAAAAGGTGAAGATATTCGTTCCGGTCGTTGGTGGTGGGAGAGCCCTGAACATAGAGAATGTGGCCTTCACCGTCAATAATTGCTTTTAATTCTAAACGATTTGTTGAATATCTAAAAAATATTTTAGTATTGGTTGAAAATGTTGATACGCATCGCGGCTGTTTAAGGTTAGTGCATAATTTGCTGATAGCAATTTAAGTGAGAGCATGAGAAATTGATTACTATACTATATGAATAGTGTTATCATATTTTTTGTCATATTGAAAAAATAATGTAAAATGAAAATAAAATTATTTCTTTGAGGATTATATATGATGAAAGGAGTGACTAAAATGTGTTATTGACATCATAATCATATAAATACCAAACGTTTGCTAATCGTTTTACTCCTAATATGGTATTGTTTCACATTTCTAATCGATGTACCTTTGCATTGTAACAAATAATAATAAATGTACAACGTAAGCGGTAAATAAAATGTACTTAAAAATTTCATCAGCTGCCAATCTCCCGAAAATATCAGGATTTATCAATGCTCGCTACTTGTACAGCGATGAAGCAGGACAGGTTCGCGGATTTGATATCAGAAGAGTAAGACAGAGTGCTGATGGCGAACTCAACAAGTCATTTGTACAATTTTAATATGAAGAAATAAATATGAAAAAGTTAATTTTAACAATTATTAAAGGAGCCCTATTCTTATTATTAGGTCTATCCATATCATCATGCGGCAATAAGGATAATAAAAGTAGGAATACTGTTGATGGTGAACAATTGAGTGGAGAAATATCTCTTTCAGGAGCATTCGCTTTATATCCATTAGCTGTAAAGTGGGCGGATGATTTCAAAAAATTGCATCCTGATGTTAAGATAGATATATCTGCGGGAGGTGCAGGAAAAGGTATCACAGATGCCTTAGCACAAGTTGTAGATTTGGGTATGGTTTCTAGAGATTTGAAAACCGAGGAAACATCACAGGGAGCATTAGCTTTCGCTGTAGCAAAGGATGCCGTAGTCCCCACTATCAATACTAAGAACCCTCTTGTAAAAGAACTGTTGGCACATGGACTCACACATGATGCAGCTGTAGGGTTGTGGATTTCTGGCGGTGTTAAGACTTGGGGGCAAGTAGTGGGCACATCTGATAAGACAGCTGTCAATGTTTATACCCGTTCTGATGCCTGCGGAGCAGCTGAGACATGGGCAAAATGGTTGGGTAAAAAACAGGAAGATCTCAAAGGAACTGGAGTGTTTGGTGACCCTGGTGTAGCTTCTGCTGTACAGAAAGATGCTAACGGCATAGGTCTAAACAATATTGGTTATGCCTACGATGAGAAGACCAAGAAGCCTAATCCTGGCATTCTTGTGTTGCCTATCGATGTGAACAAAAACGGAAAAATAGATGCAGACGAAAATTTCTATGATACCAAAGATAAACTGATCAAGGCTATCGCAGACGGTAAATATCCTTCACCTCCAGCACGAGACCTTTATCTCGTATCTAAGGGTAAACCTACCAAACCGGCTGTCATTGCATTTATCAAGTATGTACTTACAGAAGGTCAGAAACAGAATATACCATTAGGATATATAGGTATAGATAAAACAAAACTGGATAAAGGATTAAAGAAACTATAATAGAACTAAATTAATGAATCGTAGACTTTTGAAAGACAGACTAGCAGGGAATGTCATGTTTTTACTTACATTGGCATCCCTGCTTCTAGTTGTTATTATGGGTGTGGGACTTTATCTGAAGTCAGAACCCATTTTGTCGCAGCATCAGCTGAGTGACTTGCTGCTAAGTTCGGAATGGAAACCGATGAAAAACCAGTTCGGTTTTTTCCCCTTTCTGATGGGTACATTGTGGGTGACGATGCTCGCCATATTGATAGCCTTACCAATCTCACTGTTAATGGCTATGTACCTTACGGAGTATGCTCGTTCATACGTGAGGAAATACGTGTATCCTTTACTTGATATTCTGGCGGGTCTTCCATCGGTGATATATGGCGTGTGGGGCACATTGGTCATTGTTCCATGGGTAAGCAATGTGGTAGCACCCCATTTTGTGACTTATTCCAGTGGGTATACCGTCCTTGCGGGCGGGATAGTTCTCAGTGTGATGATACTGCCATTGTTGGTCAGCCTTTTTATAGAGATAATCGGTAATGTTCCTGATGATTTTAGAGAAGCTTCATTGTCATTAGGTGCTACAAAGTGGCAGACCACTAAATATATAATACTACGTAAGACATCTCCAGGCATATTGGCCGCAGTGGTTTTGGCGATAAGTAGAACATTGGGGGAAACTATCGCAGTCTTGATGGTATGCGGTAATTTAGCCATTGTACCTAGTTCATTGCTGAATGCTTGCTATCCTATACCTGCGCTTATAGCAAATAATTATGGTGAGATGCTTTCATTGCCTCTCTATGAGTCGGCGCTGATGTTTGCAGCTTTTATCCTGTTTTTCGTAGTACTTATATTTAATTTGTTATCGCGCATTGTCTTGCATCGTCTTAACACATCTTATCAATAATCATAATGAAAAGAAAATACATAGAAGAAAAAGTTGTTCACTTGTTGATGATTTTCTCAGTGCTGACCGTTTTGGGGTTTGTGGTGAGTGTTATTTATAGTGTCTTTCAAAGGGGAATACCATCTTTGAGTTGGCAGATGGTGTCACAATTGCCTGGAGGGGGATTTTATATTGGTAAGGAAGGTGGATTTTTAAATGCGATAGTAGGTTCTGTCTATATAGTAGGTTCAGCTACTATTCTTGGACTTGTCATTAGTATCCCCGTTGTTGTCTATCTTAATGTATATCTCTCTGCTTCATCCAAGTTTGGATACATTGTCCGATTGGTATATGATATTCTTTTTGGTATTCCGTCCATTGTATATGGTGCCTTCGGTTTTACCATCATGATATTTTTCGGACTTCGAGCATCGTTGATGGGGGGAATAATAGTTATCACTCTTCTTATTATCCCCATCATGGTGCGCTCAATGGATGAGATCGCAAAGAATATGCCACATGATATATTGGAGAGTTCCTATAGTCTAGGAGCCACCAAAATAGAAACCATAGGTGTCGTGATGCGTCAGATTGCTCCAGCCATAGCTACCGCAGTATTATTGTCAATAGGTAGAGCCATAGGTGATGCAGCAGGTGTGATGTTTACAGCAGGTTTTTCCGACAGTATACCGACTAGTTTTACCCAACCGACTGCTACATTACCGCTCAGTGTGTTTTTTCAGTTGAGCGCTCCACAGATAGAGGTACAGAACAGAGCTTATGCTGCTGCTGTAGTCTTGACAATCATTGTTCTTATACTTAGTTTGCTAGGTAGATTTATTTCTAATCATTTTTCTAAAAATAAAGTATAAGAGGCTGCCCAAAGTATTAATTATCTATATGTGTAGCTATGCTTAATAATATATTTAATTATGAAAGACGAAGAGCTCTTTGGAAAAAACAATGAAATTACATGTTATTATAGTTGACATAAAATAAATAAAAGTAGTATATTTGCATCATTAATGTTATTTTGAACTTTGCCAATGGCAACAAGAATGTCCAGTGAACTGGACAAGAAATGGTGCTTTGGTAAAGTGTGTAGACGTATGTTTGAAACTATATTGGCATTGATTTAATTGAAAAAATGAAACTAGATCAAGCAACAATAAATGATTTTGAGTCAGTCATCAAATTTTATGATGATGTGATTCTGCGTACTCCTGAGATGGAGACTTATGCTCGTTGGAAGAAAGGTCAACATCCTACTGAAGAAGGCATCAAAGCTTATATTGAAGAAGAAAGTATGTATCTGTACAAAAAGAATGATGCAATTGTTGGCGCTATGGCTTTAACAATGTATCAAGGTGAGGATTATCATGCAATTGAATGGTCTCGGCAAGTAAAAGATAATGAGGCCGCAGTGATACACATCCTTGCTATTAGTCCTGATTATCAAGGTGCTGGTTTGGGGACGGAAGTGATTTGCATGGCTATTAATATCTCCATCAACTCTGGTATGAAATCTATTCGTTTGGATGCTCTTGCATCTAATACCCCTGCCCATAAAATTTACAAACGTATTGGTTTTGAGTATCGTGGTAAACAACATCTATATGCAGAAAATACTGGTTGGACAGACTTCTTTTTCTTTGAATTAACCAAGTAAATAAGTAGCAGAAATAAGAAAAAATAGAGAAGTTATTATCTCAAATGAATAATGATAAAAACAGATTATGAATATACTCATCTTATCCGGAAGTCCACGAAAAGGTGGCAATACAGACTTAATGGTTAACGCTTTCATCAAGGGTACCTCAGAACATCACCACGTAGAAATTGTATCAGTGCATGATAATAAGGTAGCTCCTTGCATAGGCTGCAATGCTTGTTTCAAGAGTGAGAACAATATGTGTGTGCAGAAGGATGATATGATTGGTATATACGAAAAAATGAAACAAGCAGATATGCTTGTTATTGCTTCTCCTGTATATTTCTATGGGCTGAGTGCCCAGCTGAAAGCTGTAATCGATCGTTGCCATAATCCTATTCGTGATACTTTCAATATCAAGAAAATGGCACTTCTTCTCGTTGGTGCAGCAACTCTTCCTGAATTATTTGATAGTATTATCAGTCAGTATAAGCTTTGTCTGAATTTCTTTCATCTTGAAGATGCTGGTCACGTTTTAGTAAGAGGAGCTAAAGACAAGGGAGATATCCAGAATACTAATTCCTTGAACGAGGCTTATGAACTAGGTCAATCATTGTAAATGCAACAAATATGTAATTGATGAGAGCCTGTTCTGTAAACAATAAGTCTTATGGAGCTTTGACACAAGTTCCCGCTAAGTTATATGCAGAGAAATATTATATCAACGAACTAAGAATAACAAACAGTAGATTCATAACGGTTTTATATTAACTAATGTGTAGAAGGTCAATATTTCGAGATGTATTTAGTTACAAAAAGCATCCATATGTTCTATCTATATCGATAAAAAAATATTTTTTTGCGAGTTTTTAGGGCGATTTCCTACATGTTTTTGCCAAACGCATTGTTATACAATACTTTAGCTAATGTATAAGAGTCCGTTCTTATACATTTTAGGGAGTGATTAGGGCCTAATCACTCTGTTGTTCTACATGCTTTGCAGAGTGATTAGGCACTTATTACTCAAAGGCGCACAGAAAAAGGTGATTTTATTCTCGTTGCGCTTCATACATTTTGATTATAATAGGAAATTGTATAAACATTCATAGTTATACTTACTGAAACACTGGTTCTTCTCTAATTTAGTTGAATTTAAGCCTTAAAATAAGTCCTATATATTCTATCTGTAATTTATATGTAATTAACTATAAATCAAACATTTATGTTGTTAAATATTAGGATGTTTGACAAGTATTTTGTATATTTATATCGCCAAACGTAAATAACGAAATAATGTCAGAACATCCTAACACCCACAAAGTTACAACAAATAATCAAGAAACCTTGCATGGATATATGTCAAATATTAATTCTTCTGTAGGTCTGAAGAATATTATATCTATACCAGAATTGAAGATTCTCTATATCTGCCATGAAGGTGACAATATAGAAATACATGCATCCGCTTCAAGGAAAACAGCATCTTGTCCATATTGCGGTCACAAAAGCATATCGGTGCATAGCCATTATACAAGACGCATATCAGATCTTCCGATACAAGGTCAACCGACTAAAGTTGTACTGTATATAAGAAAGATGTTCTGTAAAAACAAATATTGTAAACATAAGACTTTTGCAGAACAGCCTGGGACAGAAGTCTTTAGATACAGGAGACTGACCAGAAGATGCGAACTGCATGTTGTTCGTCAAGGTTTGATAGGCTCATCT
>Ga0172378_10001420_pt1 | contig 22127 bp, 19 predicted proteins | sample GrowelOW332metaG_FD_119755 | JGI IMG/M metagenome (GOLD analysis project Ga0172378, IMG submission 119755) | Groundwater microbial communities from an aquifer near a municipal landfill in Southern Ontario, Canada - Pumphouse #3_1 metaG | ecosystem: Environmental > Aquatic > Deep subsurface >... | reverse complement strand
CGTTTGTCATACAGCAACAGGCATAGAATGCTGAGGCCCTGGAATGCAACGGAAGGAATCCCTTTCAACATAAAGCCAATTGCAGCCAGCACGTATGAACCAATAAAAAACTGAAGATATTTTCCCTTTGAATGATAGTGGATCATCCAGGCAAAAGAACCAAATGTAACTAACGAGTATGTTATATCAATCAGTCCCATAAAGGAATCCCAAAAAAGCACCCTGCCTGCCACCACAAACGTCAATGCAGCTGCTATGGCATATTCCTTAAGGTACTTACGCGAAAATGAATAAATCAGGACGCATAATCCGATAATCGAAATTACAGTCGGAATGCGGAATACCCATTCATCCATCGAACCGGTTATTTTTACCAGCAATGCCTGTATCCAATTAAACAATGGAGGTTTATTGAAATAGTGCTCCCCATTGATAGTTGGATGAATATAGTTGTTTGAAACCATCATCTCAAGGGTAACAATTCCTCTTGTGGGTTCATCAGAAATCAGTGGAAACAAACCAAGATTGATCAATAAAGCAGGAATAGCCAACAGGATTACTGCAAACTGCAGTATTAAAGTATTAAAGTTAAAGATGCTTTTTAGTCTACTAATCATTTACATGACACTTTCATATTCATGGCAAAAATAGCTATTAATTGGAAGCCTTTAAAAACTTGACTAAAATGATGCCATTTACTTGAATATTCACAGAAAAGTATAAATTTGCAAATACTAAAAGGGATAGTTAATGAAGAAGATTTTTGCCTCACTGCTTAGGCAAGTCGTGTTTTGGATGTGTTTCTTTCTTTTATCACGTACTTTCTTTTTGCTTTACAATATCAAACTAATCCGGGCTGAAGGGATTGGTTTTGTTGAAGCCATTGCTTCATACTGGCACGCTATTCCCTTAGACTTCGCAACTACCTGCTATTTAATAATTTTCCCATTCATCCTATTAATAATTCAGTCATTCTACAAAGCATCTTGGCTAAATACTGTAAATAAGGTCTATACTTTTACAGCCATCATATTATTTTCTCTTTTAACAACTGCCGAATTGGGCATCTACCCTGAATGGAAGACTAAATTGCCATTCAAAGCTCTGATGTATCTTGAAAACCCGACAGAAGTCTATAATTCAGCGTCAACATTCCTCTTTATTATACTGATTATAGTATTTATCGTTCAAACTATGATCGGTTGGTTAGCTTATAAAAGATTCTTTTATGTTAAGATTGACAAGGCACCAAAGAAATTCTTTTATACGCTCTTGTTTATCATTATATCATTCCCGATTATATTACTGGGAGGCAGAGGAGGCTGGCAGCAAATTCCCATTAACCAAAGTGAATCATATTATTCAAATCATCAGGTACTAAATCTTGCTTCTGTAAATTCAGCTTTTAACTTTTCGATCAGTATAATTGAGAACTATAAGAATTTTGAGGCAAACCCATATTCTTTTTATGATATCAACCTGGCCCGGCAGGAGGTAAAGAAATTATACGAAACACCAAAGGATACAACAATAAAGATATTGACTACTGATAGGCCAAACGTTGTACTGATTATTCTGGAGAGCTGGTCGGCTGATTTAATTGAATCTCTGGGAGGGAAACCCGGTATCACCCCTGAGTTCCATAAACTTGAAGAAAAAGGGATACTCTTTACCAATCTATATGCAACCGGTCCACGGAGTGAACAAGCGATGGGGAGTATTTTCGCCGGTTTTCCTGCCCATCCTATCTCTTCAGTTACTGTTCAACCTGAGAAGTTCGCAAAGCTCAATACTATTACCAAAACTCTAATCAGCCAGGGATATCATACTTCCTTCTATTTTGGTGGGCAGTTAAGATACGGTAATATCAAAGGCTTCATTTTGTATAACGGATTTAAGAAAATTATAGAACATAATGACTTTGGCAAGGATGTAATCAGGGGTAAGTTAGGGGTACATGATGAATTTGTACTATCACGACAACTATCAGATCTAAACAATGAAAAAGAACCCTTCTTTTCAAGCCTTTTCACCCTTAGCACTCATTCACCGTATGACCAACCAATGAAAAATGTGCTTACCTGGGGAGAGAATGAGAACAATTATATAAATTCAGCATACTACACAGATCGTTGTCTTGGTGAGTATTTCGCTGAAGCCCAGAAACAGCCTTGGTACAAAAATACATTGTTCATAATTGTTGCTGACCATAGCCACAACTCCTATAAAAACTGGAGTTTTACAACGCCAGCCTATCATAAAATACCTATGCTTTTTTATGGTGATGTTATTAAAGAACCATACCGTGGTACTAAAATTAAAAGGCTTTCCAATCAGAGTGATCTTGCTGCCACCCTGTTAAATCAGCTAAATCTTGATAGTTCCCCCTTTGCATGGAGCCGTAATCTTTTAAATCCATACGCTCCTGAATTTGCTTATTATTCCTTTGAAGAAGGACTGGGATGGATACGACCTGAAGGACATTTTGTGTATGAAGCACGTGTTAACCATTTCAGTGAAGATTCACTCCCTGAAGCAAGTAAAAATTCAATAAAAAAAGAAGGTAAATCATTCCTTCAAGTACTATTTCAAGAGTATATGGACCTATGATTATAGAATAACTTACTAACTAGCAATACTACGGTGAAAATCAAGTCATTTATCACTTATCTAAGGAAAAGACCTCTAAGAGCTTTTATTGCAAAACAAAGTATAAAAACAGTGATGTCAGCAAGCATGATGACCATTGCTTTGCTGCTTATATTTTTTATCGGGCATAACTGGGCTGCCTTTGAATTAAGAAAGTTAAATACTAAATATGAAACAACCAACTCTGAATACTTTAATTATCAAAAAGATGCAATAACATACCAGGTTAACAGGACTCTTGATTACGTAGATTATATCCGGTCGCTGTCACGCAATAAGATGAAGCAATCTCTCCAAGGGAGGGTTGATGTTTCCTGGAAAATTGCAATGAATATATACAATGAAAATAAAGGTACTAAGTCAGATGACGAAATAAAGAAATTGATTACGGATGCCTTGCGATCATACAAAAACTACCCCTCAAATAATTGTACTTTTATTTATACCACTGACGGAATAACTGTGTTGCAACCTAATCACCCTGAGACTGAAGGGAAATCAGGAATGATGTTGCATGATAAATTGGGCAATTACATGGTACAACGTGAAACTCAATTATTAAAAGAAGTAAATAAAGGCTTTATCGAGTATTATAACCAAACGCGTACAGGAAAAACTGATTCCTCGATATATCGGTATACCTATATACGCAAATTTGAACCTTTTGGCTGGTATTTAGGATCGAAAGAATACTTAACAGATTTTGAAGATAATGTAAAAGAGGAAGTTCTGGGATACCTTTCAAATATTCGTTTTGAAAATGATGGTTATATCTTCATCCATGATATTGAAAGCCGGCCTATTCTCAGCAATGGACTTAGAAAATCCGGTTCTGACGAGGTTCTTTATTCAATGGATAAGAAAACGTGGAATAACATCACAAAAACAGCCATAAATGGGGGAGGGTTTGTTGAATATACTTTCCATCGCCCGGGTGTATCGGAAAAGGAAGCTAAAATGTCATATGTACGGTGGATTGAAGGCTGGGACTGGATAATTGGTGCAGGTTTCTATAATAGTGATATCAACAAAGCTATTCAACAGAAACAAAAGGAATTACGATCAGAAAAAACGGGAATAATAATTCGTATTGTACTGTCTCTGATTTTTATCTTTTTATTAAGCACTCTGTTTACCCGGTGGGTAGTGAAAAGAATCTATAAAGGGTTTGACAGATTTGATCGCTTTTTCAAAGAAGCAAGCTATGAATATACCCCCATCGAAGAAAATGAACTATCTTATCATGAGTTTATTTCATTAGCCAGATCGGCCAATAAGATGCTTCACGATATTGAAGAAACGCGTTCTGCTTTAATGAAAGAACAATCTTTATTAGTATCACTTATTAACTCTATTCCTGATCTTGTTTTTTTTAAAGATTTAGATGCCAGGTATTTAAGTTGTAATCCTGCATTCGCTAAATATATTGGCATACAGGAAAAAGAAATAGTAGGGAAAAATGATTTCGATTTTTTCCCTAAAGATATAGCCGATTTATATGCTGAAAATGAAATAAAGATTTTAAAAGACCGCATTCCAATTCGTAATGAAGAATGGGTTAAGATGCCTGACGGTGAGAAAAGATTATTTGATACCTTCAAAGTGCTCTGTTATGATAATAATAGAGAAGTTATCGGTATACTGGGAATTAGCCGTGATATAACAGAGAAAGAAATTATCAAGCAGAAATATTTTGTTGCTAAGGAGAAAGCTGAAGAGTCAGATCGGTTGAAGACTTCTTTCCTGGCAAATATGAGTCATGAAATCCGTACACCCATGAATTCCATTGTCGGTTTCTCTAATCTTATTATTGAGGGGGGACTGACCGATGAAGAACAAATCGAGTATGTAGGACATATAAATAATTCTGTTGACAACCTGCTTAACCTTATTAATGATATTATTGATATCTCTAAAATTGAGGCAGGTCAATTGACTGTAAAGCCTGAATACTTCAATCTGAATAAATTAATGAGTGAAGTTTATGTTGCAAACATGGAATATAGGAAAAAGTATGTTTCTAACCATGTTTCTCTTTATTTGGATATTGATAATAGTGTGGATCAGACAAAAATATTAGCTGATCCTTACCGGCTTAATCAAGTGCTGACTAACTTACTTGTTAATGCCACAAAGTTTACGAAGGAAGGGGAGATAGTGTTTGGATATAAAGTAATGGATGAGCAGTTACAGTTCTTTGTAAAAGATACCGGTATCGGAATATCGAAAGAAGATCAGAAAATTATCTTTACCAGGTTCAGGCAGGCAGAGGGGTCAAAAAATTACCGAGCCGGGGGAACTGGCCTTGGCCTTGCTATTTCAAAACACATTGTTAGTTTGATGCAGGGTGCCATTTGGGTTGAATCTGAAAAAGGAGTTGGTTCTACATTCTATTTTACTCTTCCTTATTTCCCGTTACAGGATGATGATAGTAAACAAAACGATCACAATCAATACGACTGGAAAGACAAAACGATCATGGTGGTTGAAAATGAAGAAGCTTCTTTTCAATATTTAAAAGCAGTCTTCTGCAATACTGGTATAAAATTAGTAAGGGCTCACAGTGGGGATGAAGCACTTAAAATGTTTAATAATATGGATAAACTCGACCTTATATATAGCGGTATTAATCCTGAGGATGATTCATTTTACCGGTTTATATCTGATGTTAAAGAGGGAAAACCGGATGTTCCTGTTATCGGGCAAAGGAACTTCAAAGAGAACGATGTAGACTATGTGGATATTTTTGACAGGATAATTACCAAACCTGTTAATTATCGCTCGCTTATGCAGGTGATTGCACCATTTATCAATCAATAAAAAAAGAAGCGGGTTAAAACCCGCTTCTTTTTTTATTGATCACTTACTTCTTTATTTCGTAGAAGCAATTTTTAGGAGAGGTAATCTTTTCCTCTTTCTTGAGAATTTTTATTGCATTGTCAACATCCTTTTTATCAAGGTGCCCAAGTTCAGCAATTTCGGCTGACTTTAATGGCTTGGCTGCTTTAGCCAAAACATCCAATACTAATTCTTCTTTTCCCATTTGAGTATAATTTTTAATTAGTCAAGTAAATGAACTACAAGTCCACTGCGCAACTTAGGTTCAAACCACGTTGTTTTAGGAGGCATGATATTACCGGTATCGGCAATGTTAATTAACTGATCTAATGATACTGGATACAGAGCAAAAGCAACAGCCATTTCACCACTGTCAACTCTTCTCTTTAATTCACCTAATCCTCTGATACCACCAACAAAGTCGATACGTTTTGATGTTCTTAAATCTTTAATATCAAGTACCTGATCAAGCACCAGTTGTGATAAAATAGTTACATCAAGTACCCCGATAGGATCATTATCGTTAAATGTTCCCTGACGGGCAGTTAGAGAGTACCATTTTTTATCAATATACATGCTAAAATTATGTAACCTGTCAGGTTTGTAAATTTCTGTACCAACCTCTTTAATAACAAACACTTTTTCAAGCATCGACATAAATTGTTCTTTGCTCAAACCATTCAGATCCTTAACAACCCTGTTGTAGTCAATAATGGTTAGTTGGTTTGATGGGAAATGTACAGCAAGGAAATAATTATACTCTTCATTTCCTTTGTGATTTGGATTGTTTCTTTTCTTTTCATTACCAATTAATGCGGCAGCAGCAGTACGATGATGCCCGTCGGCCACATAAGTGTAAGGGACTTTTGCAAAAAGAGCAGTTAACTTTGAAATGGTTTCTTTTTCACGAATTACCCAAAAATGATGACCGAAACCATCATTAGAAGTAAAGTCATATTCAGGCTTCTGGTTGGTTACTATAGAATTAACTATTTCATCTATTTGAGCAACTGCAGGATATGTAAAGAAAACAGGTTCCATATTTGCATTAGTAATACGAACATGTTTCATTCTATCCTCTTCTTTATCTTTCCGGGTCAGTTCATGTTTTTTAATTATGCCATTCATATAATCTTCAACAGCAGCGCAGCCAACAATACCGTATTGTGTTTTGCCGTTCATAGTCTGAGCATAAATATAGAGGTAATCCTCCCCATCCTGAACAAGCCATTCATTATTACGGAATTTATCCAGGTTAATTTTAGCCTGGTTATAAACTTCAGGTTCATGTTCATCAATACCTTCCGGTAAATCAATCTCAGGTTTTATAATATGCAATAAGGAATAAGGATTCCCATTTGCTTCAACTCTTGCTTCACTTGAATTTAATACGTCATACGGGCGGGAAGCGAGTTGATTAACGATATCCTTAGGAGGACGTAATCCTTTGAATGGTTTTAAAATAGCCATACTGATAGTTTTTTATTTGATTTAATAGTTCACGATAAGTCAATAAAACTCTTACAACCGTTTAAGTTGCGAAAGGCAAAATTATAGAATATTATCCTAAAGGAAAAAGATTCAGTTATAAAACGAGGGAAATAAAATAATTAATGAACCTGATTTAATCCAAATCATCCATGTTCATGTCTGCCGATCGTTGCAACGAACCAATAAGCGCACCAATCATCTTCGTCATTTCCATAAGCTGACCTCTTGACTCATCAAGTTCTCTCTCAGAAAAATAGTGAAGCTGTCCTGCCAAAGCGCTATATACAACACATTCTCGTACGGCGCTTTTCGCCATTTTCAGATAATAAACAAATTGATTCTTATTTCGAGAAGATCCTTCTGAAATATTAAGCGCTATTGCCTGGGCCGACAAGTTAAACCTTGTTCCAAAGCCTGACTGGCTCTCCACGGGAAATTTGAATGTCTTTCGTGCTACCCACTCAGTATAATCCAACGATTTGTGATAAATACGCAAATCTTCAAATCTAAAGAATGTTACAGCTTTTTCAAGTTCAGGTTCCATAAATAATAGTGTTAGTTAGTTGCTTAATATGAAAGTGGATGAATCTATTTTTTGGTCGATTAAGCAGACCGGATAACCGGTCTGCTATATTCAACCCACTTTATGTTATAAATAAATTACTTGTTAACCTGGAAAGTAGTTATTCCCTTATCCAAAAAATTAACAATCTGTGTTGCTGCAGCCAGCCCTGCATTAATGTTAGCTTCAGAGGTTTGTGCACCCGATTTCTTAGGAGTAAAGAAATACCTGCCTGAAAATTTTTCAGCAAATATATTTTTACTTTCAGGTTCAATATCGCTCAGATACTTAAAATCAGGCCTTTCTTCTAGAATCTTTAATAAACCTTCTTCATCAATTATTTCCTTACGGGCAGTATTAACCAAAACAGCTCCCTTAGGCATTTTGCTTAATAAATTGTAACCAATAGATTTTTTGGTTTGCGGGGTAGCAGGAATATGTAATGATACATACTGGCACTTTGTGTATAGCTCTTCAATGCTATTAACAGGTGTAACACCATCCTTAAGCATATCTTCAGCTTTAACATAAGGATCGAAGGCATAAATAATCATACCAAAACCTTTTGCAATCTTGGCAACATATTTACCAACATTACCATAGGCATGGATTCCAAGGCACTTACCTCTAAGTTCAGTACCTGATGTACCGTTAAATGTGTTACGTGCCATGAAGACCATCATACCCAAAGCGAGTTCAGCTACAGCATTTGAATTCTGGCCCGGAGTATTCATAGCAACAATTTTGTGTTCAGTTGCTGCTGCCAGGTCAATATTATCATAACCTGCACCTGCACGAACAACAATCTTAAGATTTTTAGCTGCCTCCATAATCCGCTTGTCAACAATGTCGCTTCTGATTATCACGGCGTCAACATCTTCAACAGCTTTAACAAAATCAGCCTGGTCTGTATATTTCTCCAGAAGTTTTAATTCATAACCGGCTTTTTCAATGATTTGTCGGATACCATCGACAGCAATTTTAGCAAATGGTTTTTCAGTCGCTACAAGAACTTTTTTCATAGGATAGATTAATTTTAAAATTAAAGTATAAAAGTATAAAGTTAATTTGTCTTTACCAAAACTATTACTGAATTTTTATGCATTTCGCTTAAAAGTTTCTTTTATTGTGTAAATGCCGCACACTCGACACTGTTTTGAATCATCATCAATTATTTTCTATATCCGCCCAGGATTTTTAAATGTTCCCCCTTAATACAATCATAATTAAAATGATTGTTCAGAATAATGGTGCACGCCAGCTCAAAGAAAACTGCTTTTTGAATGACTTCATTATAATCAATTCCTATTATGACCTGCCCATGGTTCCTAAGTTGAATTATATCAGCACTTTCTGATGCTTCAGCAACAGCATTAGCTAACTCTGTTGAGCCGGGCATAAAGTAGGGGATGTGCCTGACTTCACCTATATATATGGGCACTTCAATAATCACATTGTAATCAATTTCTTTTCGTTCACAACATGCAAGAGTTGTGGCTGAAACCGATTGGCAGTGAAGCACCGTTTTTGCATCCGGCCTTTTACGCATTACTGCAAGATGCAGGGGGAGCTCTCCGGATGGCTGAATATTGTTTGTAATACTTCCATCTGTCAGGTTAACGCGAGCTACCTGGTTGCTTTCTAAATGGCTTAACCATGCTCTTGTTTGTGATATAAGCAGGGTGCCATCATCCAACCGATGTGAGATGTTACCGCTACTGCATTGAGCCAGATTATATTGACCAGCTTGTTTGGCCCAATATGATAAAGCTTTCATTTCATTCAGCAGCTCTGTTTCATTCATCATGTATTGTATTTATAAGAGTTCAATGCATTGGCTTTCATTGCCTTAATATTTATTTCTGATGGATCATGGAATTAAGATCTACTATCAGCTCATTCCTTTGCTTACCTATTCATTTCTGATGCTGCTATTAAATTAATATCATTCATTTAATGGGTTACTATAGTTATTAAAGGGCCACAAGTGTTCCTGTTAATATCCAAAAGTGATTTCATCTACAAACAACCAGGCCTTATTACCATTTCCTTTATGCCATGAAGGACAAACACCCATATTAACACCTTTTATTTTAAAGTATCGGTCATCAATTGAAGGAATGGTAAAAGTATAGTTTTTAATCACAACACCCCATTGATCTTTGGGAACATCATTAGTTATAGTACTTAGTAGTTTGTAATTTATCCCATCCGATGAACTCCAAAGCTCAATTTTTTCAGGCATAAAGATCCATGCATTAATATCCTGAAAAAAGCCTATGGTTACAGATTTTACAGGCTCCCGATTACTTAACTGTACCAGAGCTTCAACATCTACTCCCTGGTAACCCTGCCATCCTCCGAGTCTGAAATCTTCATTTCCTTTTAATCCGTCAATTAATGTATTCACACCGCTACCTGAGTACTGCGGCTCATATTTCGTATTGAGTTTTAAGCTAATGTTTTGAGGTCTCTTTGTATAAATAGCTTGCTGGGCTGCTGATGGGATCAATCCTTTATGGTATGCTCTGAACTTCACAATAGTTGATTTGTCAATCATGAAAGGCTTTGTGAATAAAGTTGATTGTTCTGTTGGTTCTGTTCCATCAAGGGTGTACCTGACTGTGGCATTATCAGTTGCCTTTATCTTAACAGCTACCGGTTCATCAAACATCTGGTTATAATCTTCAATAATAGGAGCTACCTGAACTATGTTAGTATTAATAGTGGTTGAAGGTTCGTTGCCATCACCTGTTCCCCAGGTTGTGTTAGCTTGTTTACCCATTTCAAAACTCAGTACTCCGCCTTTCATGATATCCTCATGCGTGATGTATGACTTTTGGTATGGTTTGCCATTGAGAGTTGCTGACTGTATATAGATGTTTTCATTTGAAAGGTTCCGGGCTTTAACCATAAACTTATTGCCATTCTCAAGATTGATGGTGATTTGATTGAACTCCGGTTTACCTATAGCATACTGATTGCTACCGGGGCATACAGCATAGAAACCCATAGAGCTTAAAACTGCCCATGCCGACATCTGTCCACAATCTTCATTGCCAATTAACCCGTCAGGCTTATTGGTATAGAAGTTATGCATAATAAAGTTAACCTTTTCCTGCGTTTTCCAAGGTTTACCGGCATAGTCGTACAAATAGGCAATATGATGGCTGGGTTCATTACCATGAGCATATTGACCGATTAAACCGGTAATGTCTGATTGTTCTCTGCCGGTAGTAGCAGTTTCAGCAGTGAAAAGGCCATCCAGTTTTTTATCCAACCCCAACTTTCCGCCGAGCAACTGAGTGAAATGGTCCATATCCTGGGGTACATAAAAACTATATTGCCAACAATTAGCTTCCGTATAATTAAAATTAACTTCACGAGGGTCAAATGGCATAAACCAAGTTCCGTTATAGCGCGCTCTCATGAATCCGGTTGCAGGATCAAACAGATGCTTATACCCTTGAGCACGTAACATAATAGTATCCGCAATACCTTGCTTATCCATTGCTTCGGCCATCTTTGCAATGCACCAGTCGTCGTAAGCATACTCTAAAGTTTTCGAAACTGATTCAGGTTCTGATTCTGAGGGTATAAACCCATACTTTTTATAAAACCGCATTCCGCCACGGTCATTCATGGCACTGGCCAGCATCGCTTTTAAAGCCTTTTCAGCATCATAACCTTTTATTCCCTTTAAATAAGCATCAGCAATAACAGGTATAGAATGGTATCCAATCATGCAGTATGTTTCATTGCTGCTCAATTCCCATACGGGAAGCAGGCCTACCTGTTCATACTGTTTAATGAACGTGTTGATGAAATCATTGGTACGTTTTTGATCAATGATAGTAAAGAGCGGATGTAAGGCCCTGTATGTATCCCATAAGGAGAATACGGTATAATAATTAAAATCAGCCTTGTGGGGTTTTAAATCACGTCCCAGATAGGAACCGTTCACATCATTATAGATGTTGGGGCTGACCATGGTGTGATATAAAGCAGTGTAAAATACCGTCAAATCATCCGTATTATCTGAAACGGCTTCAATTTTGCTTAAAGCCCGGTTCCAAAGGGCCGTAGCCTCTGATCTGACCTCTTGAAAGTCCCATCCCGGTATCTCAGCTTCCAGGTTTTCTCTTGCATTCTGAGTGCTGACGGCCGATAACCCTACTTTAATAATCAAAGGTCCACTATTTGCATTCCCAAAATTCAGTGCAGCTTTAACATTTTTACCTTCCAATCTGACTTTTTGATCGGTTACTTTGTCGTCAAGAGCCATGGTAATCTGCCTGATATCACGTGAAAATCGAATAACAAAATAAACACGCTGATCATTTGCCCAATTAGTAGAACCCCTGAAACCTTCCACTTCATTATTTGAAACTACATTAATCCATGAATTGGTAACCTCATCACGATGCTTCAGATCAATCATCACCTGCTGCAAATCACCTTTCGGGAATAGATAGGAATGCATTCCGGCACGAGCAGTGGCTGTTAATTGAACTGCAATGTTATCATCAGCCAATTTAACACTGTAGTAACCGGCCGAAGCTGTTTCGTTTTTATGGCTGAACTTACTACGGTATCCCGATTTACCATTATACCCATTATTCCAAACTGTTTTCCCTGAAAAAGGCATCAGCAACAAATCACCATAATCGGAACATCCTGTACCGCTCAAATGGGTATGGCTAAATCCATAGATGTACTTATCACTATAATGGTAACCGCTGCAACCATCCCAACCTTCAAGCCTTGTGTCAGGACTTAACTGCACCATGCCAAATGGCACTGTTGCACCGGGAAAAGTATGACCATGTCCGCCGGTACCTATAAATGGATTTACAAACCGGGAGGGATTAGATTGTGCATTAACTAATTGTGCCAAAGTGATAATGGCAAACAGAGAAAGCAGGAGTTTACGAATTGACATGAATGGCAGTTTTATGGGGTGAGTGGTTTAAATTACACTTCAAATTTAATAATCATTTTTAAATAAATTTAAAAACTTCACAAGGATGCAGCTAACTTGCAAATGGCCTCAACTTTACTAATATCCGTAATAGGGTAGGAGTCAGGGAAAACGGCAGACAACTGTTTATTCATAAAATTCATTTCGCCATGACGCCTTCCTGAAGCTGAAAGATGATATTCGGGGCATTCGGTTGTATGAGCAAGTTCCATGAAGTTACTTTCATTAATACCGGCACCGGCCATGATCACTATGCGATTATTTGCCTTTTTGACTAGTGATGCAATCATGATTTTGCCTGCAAATGCACTGATGTAACCCCCTGAGGTGAGTATACGATCACAACCAAGCTTAATAATCTGCTCAAGCGCTTCCTGCGGATCTTTTGTCATGTCGAATGCCCTGTGAAAAGTTACGGACATAGGCCTGCACAAGTCTGTCAATTCTTTCATCCTTAAGGTATCAACAGTACCATCTGAATTCAACAAACCTATCACAATGCCGCTTGCGCCGGCTTCTTTGGCCGCAACGATATCTGATTGTATCACATTAAACTCTGATGAGCTATAAAGGAAATCACCCTCACGTGGCCTTATCAGCACATTCACAGGTATTGTAAGGCAAGAAATCACTGATTCCATTAATCCTTTTGAAGGAGTTAAACCACCAATACTCAGAGCACTGCACAATTCAATACGATGAGCTCCTCCCTTTTGAGCTGCTATTGCTGAATCAATTCCATCAGCACACACTTCAATTAGTACTTGTTGTTTCATGCATACAAATTTAGCCTTTTTTACTCTTGGGCATTGCCGGTTTAGCACTTATCAATGATTGAAACATGATCAACCATGTTCACTATACTCTAACGAAACCTTATTTATTAATCACTTAATCATTAACGTTTAGACATCTTTACAGGAATTATACCATGACTTAACAGGAACCTTAAAGGTACCTTATGGGAACTTTACAGGAACTTTACAGGAACTTTAAAGGAACCTTACCATGACTTAACAGGAACTATATCATGACTTTACAGGAACTTTACAGGAACTTTACAGGAACTTTACAACTACACTAACGAAACTGCCCGCCGACTAAGAAGGATGCAGTAACTTTGTAACAACAATGCATCAAATACAGATCAGGTTCAGATATGATTCGACTGTTTCCGAACCTAATCCAACCCTAATCCAAACCTGTTCCAACCCTGATCCAACTCTAATCCAAACCTAATCCAAACCTGATCCAAACCTTATTCAATCCTGACCTAAATGAAAGTCTTTTCTGTGTTAATTCATTACCTTTGTCAGCTTTATTTGAAGTACCATTACTTTAAGGGTTAACTTTATTTGGTGTACCATTGCTATAAGGGTCAGCTTTGTTTGATGTATCATTACTTTAGGGGTCAGCTTTATTTGACGTAACATTACTGTAAGGGTCAGCTTTGTTTGATTTACTAATTCTTACATGTTTCTTTGACTTTACAACCTAATCTATTTAGAAATGAAGAAATTCACTTTATTGCTAATTGTACTCTTGATCAGTACATTTACTTTCGCGCAGGATATTTCGGGGCAATGGAATGGGCTATTGAAAATTCAGGGTACCCAAATGCGAATAACTTTTAATCTGACAAAAACTGATGCCGGTTATTCTTCAACCATGGATAGTCCTGACCAGAAAGTCTTTGGCATTCCTGTAACTTTCACTACCGTAAATTATCCTGACCTTAAACTGACTATTACCAATGCATTTATTGAATACACGGGGAAAGTGGAAAATGAAGGTAAAATAGCCGGGACTTTCACCCAGGGTGGCCAATCCTTTCCTCTTGATTTGACAAAAGATATTCCACAAAAAGAGGTAATTGTCAGACCACAGGATCCTGTAAAACCATATCCATATAAAACAGAAGATGTTAAATTTATCAATACAAAGGACAACGATACGTTAGCCGGCACTATTACAATGCCTTCTAAAGGGAAAAAGTTCCCGGCAGTTATACTCATATCAGGCAGTGGCCCTCAGGATAGAAATGAGGAATTAGTGGGACACAGACCATTTTTAGTAATTGCTGATTATTTAACCCGCCATGGAATTGCTGTTTTACGTTTTGACGACAGGGGTACAGGTGAATCAACCGGTAACTTCATGAGCGCCAATACCGTTGACTTAGCCGGTGATGTTATGGCTGCTGTTGATTATATGAAATCAAGGAAAGAAATTGATCAAAAGAATCTGGGACTTATAGGCCACAGTGAAGGCGGCATAATTGCCCCTATGGTAGCTGTTGATTCGAAAGATATTGCTTTTATAGTTCTTATGGCCGGTACAGGTATCAGGGGTGATAAATTGCTCTTGTTGCAAGAGGAACTGATTTCAAAAGCATCAGGTGTGGATGAAGCTGAAGTTGATAAGATGATTGCAGCAAATAAAAAAGCATTTGAAATAGTCATAGCCACTACTGATCAGGATTCTCTTAAAACAAAGCTTACAAGCTATGTTAAAAGTATATTAAACGATATCCCGGCATCGGAAAGACCTGAAGGAATGAGTGATGATGAATATATTAACTTCATGGTAGCCCAAATGATGAATCCATGGATGCTGTATTTTATCCGCCATGATCCCTCTATTGTATTAGAGCAGGTAAAATGTCCGGTTTTGGCCATCAACGGGTCAAAGGATTTACAAGTACCCTCAAAGGTCAATCTTGAAGCTATTGAAAAAGCCCTCACAAAAGGTGGAAATACTCAATTTACCATCCGGGAATTACCGGGTCTGAATCACATTTTCCAGGAATGCTCTAAGGGTACTCCTGATGAGTATTCAACGATTGAACAAACAACTTCGCCGGTAGCATTGGGAACAATGACTAATTGGATAAAGGAACAAACGGAAAAAACTAAGGTAAAGTAAAATAGCCGTGGCAAATTTGAGGATAGCAGTCTGCAATTTTAGGATCCTATGATAGGATTATTCAGGTTTTTCATTGATTGTTTATAACTGCTCTAATGTGTTAAACAGGAAAAAATGATAACTTGCACTGTTTTTTAAAACACAAAGAATTGAAAAATAAAGTAGTATTAATCACCGGAGGATCATCGGGTATAGGCTTTGCCTTAGCTGCTGAATTTGGCCGGCGCGGTGATAAAATAGCCATCGCTGCCAGGAATATTGAGAAACTTGATAATGCTGTATCGGAACTTTCGCGAAGAGGAATCGAGATATTTGGTATTCCTGCTGATGTTAGTAAGGTGGACGATTGTAAGGTACTGATTGAAAAAACAATTGACAAGTACGGACACATTGATGTGCTTGTTAATAATGCCGGCATCTCAATGAGAGCGGCTTTTAAAGATACTGACCTTAGTGTAATACACAAGTTAATGGACATTAACTTCTGGGGGACCGTTAATTGCACCAAATTTGCTTTACCATACCTACTCAAGAGTAAGGGCAGTGTGGTGGGAATAATTTCAGTTGCTGGTTATATCGGGCTTCCCGGACGTACCGGTTACTCGGCATCAAAGTATGCTATTAGAGGTTTCCTTGACACCTTGCGTTGTGAAAATCTGCACACCGGGCTGCACGTTTTAGTTGCTGCACCAGGGTTTACGGCAAGTAATATTCGTAATACTGCGCTCACCGCTAACGGTAAACCCCAAGGTGCAACTCCACGTGAAGAAAGTAAAATGATGACAGCTGAAACTGCTGCTATTAAGATTGTGAATGCAACATACAGAAGAAAAGATTCTTTGGTGCTTACTTTTTGGGAAGGTAAATTTACTGTGTTCCTAAATAAGTTTTGTCCAAGGATTGTTAGTAGATTAGCTTATAATCACATGAAAAAGGAGCCTGATTCACCTTTTAATTAATTTAATGACCATGAACTTATAACTTTTAAATATAAAACAAACCCAACTAGTATGGAAAAATTGAATATGGAAATCCTTCTCCTCGAAGGACTTAACGACCTTAAATTTGGTGACACACCCGCTACAGTTGAAAAGACTTTGGGCAAACCACAGGAGATTAAAAAATTGAGTGAAGAAGGTGAAGAAATAGATGAAGAACTTGATACAGTCCTTTGGGAATATGACGAAGAAGGATTGACTATTTTCTTTGAGGGTAAAAACAATCATGTGTTATCATGCTTCGAAACTGACAATGCCAAGACTACTTTATTTGGTAAACTTGTTTTTGAATTGAATGAAAAGCAGATTATTGACCTGATGAAAGAGAATGGTCTGACTGAAATGGATTCTGAAACTGAAGAATGGGGTGAGAAAAGAGTCTCCTTTGATGAAGGTTTGATTGATTTCTATTTTCAGGATGATGAACTGATTACCGTTAACTGGGGTGTATTTGTTAACGAAGACGGTGAAATTGAAGAGTTTGATGATGAAGATGAAGAAGAATAATTATTAGGTCATTATGAAAAAGCAGGTTAAGTTGTACTTATCCTGCTTTTTTATTTTAACCTGCCTGATTACGTGGCTGAAGGTTACTCACTACTCGCTACTCACCAATCATTACCCCCTGGCTGTTCGATACGGTAAAAATCTTCCCTTTCCCTTCTGCTCTCTTGAAAGTGATGAATGCATAAAGTTCTTTCCCAACTGCTTCGGCAGGTAAATCCAACTCGATGATTCCATCCCGACGGGTGGCAGCATGGGTGTTTACATGACTGTATGCTTTATCAGTGGTGGCGACTGACAACATGACAATGTCATCATCACGGAAGGCGAGGTCAGGCTGGGTGTCTTGCCAGATAATGGTGAGCCTGTTGGGGATGTTTAGTTCTGCATGTAACTCCCCGGCACCCGACAACCGTCCTTTGCTCAGGGTGAGCCAGGCCAAACCTTCGGCTTTCTGCTCCCGAAGGGCATTGTTGTAGTTGGCCAAATTGGCCGACATAGCTTCCTGAAATGCCGAGCGTCTGTAAGCTGCTTCGCCATATCCTATGGTGATGTGTTCCTTGAACATCTGCATCAGCGACATCACGAAGGCGAAGTTACTCTGCGCCTTTTTAACTTTGGTGGAGTTGATTTTACGAACGCCTGTGGGTAAAGTGCGCATAGCTTTCTTACCGTATATTTCATATAATACTACCTGTCCGACGGTACCCGACAGGGTTTCTCCTTTTCTTACAATAGCCATTGTTTTCTGTTTTAAGTGTAATAATATACATCAAATATCGTGCCATTTCGTACTAAATTAGGATTAAATACGAGGTTTAAACGCATTTATGCGTATATAGTCCGTGTTAAGTCCGTGTTTAATCCGTGTTAACTAAAAATTGGAATGATATGCAAATTCGGTTTGGCAGTTTCAGGGGGTTTATTTCAACAAGTCTGGTTTATTGCTATTGCTAAAGAATTCGCCTTTTTCCCGGACAGCTTTTGGAGTATTTATTTTCCTTCTTCATGACTAATACAAACTGATTATAAGCAAATTACAAACTAATGGTCCAAATATGATACCGATAAAGCACAAGTCATCGGTATGATTATCATCATGTCTTATCAGATCACTATTGGCTATAAGCGTCACCCATATTTGAGTTTTAATTGCATTTACGCTTTCTCAAAAGAAGAATCTGAGTGGGAAATATTGCTTTTCATTTCTTAGGGTGAGGTTTGTTGAGAGGGTGATACTTCAAAATGTTTTCACGCAAAAATTCACGGTCAATATGGGTGTATATTTCTGTAGTGGTTATACAGGCATGCCCCAGCATATCCTGAACAGCACGCAGGTCAGCTCCATTTTCAACTAAAATGGTAGCAAATGAATGCCTGAAAGTGTGAGGACTTATTGTTTTGGTGATTCCTGCCTGATACCCTATATTCTTGATTATCTTACAGATCATATCACGAGTCAGCTTCCTGCCGTAATGATTCAGAAAGAGATAATTTTCATGTCCCGGTTTAATATCAAGATGTATGCGAACATGATTCTTGTAACGTAAAATTTGTTCGGAAACCTTAGGGCCGATAGGAATCAGCCGTTGCTTATTGCCCTTGCCGATAATAATGATATAACCATCGTCAAGGTACAAATTGTTTAGTTTCATATTCGTTAATTCGCTAACCCTAAGCCCACAACCATAAAGCACTTCTAAAATAGTCTTGTTTCGTTCACCAAGAGGATTGCTCAAGTCAATAGAAGCAATCATTTTCTCTATTTCCTTCCGCGAAAGCACTTCAGGAAGCTTCCTGCCAATTTTGGGCATATCTAAAAGTTGGGTTGGGTCATCTCTTATTTCATTTTCTATAACCAGATACCTAAAAAATGAACGTATCCCTGATATAATGCGTGACTGGCTGCTTGCTTCGATCTTCAGAGACGACAACGTCTTGACAAATTTCTGCAAATGAGTAAGTTTAACCTGGTTTGGCTGTATTTCACCGGGAACAGAAGATAAAAAATGAGCCAATTTCTCAATATCCCTACAGTATGCTTTAATGGTATTAGCTGAAAGCGAACGTTCAATCTGTATATAAGCTTTAAAACCCTTAATGTAAACTTCCCACTGCATCATTTGATTATTAATGGAATTTGACTACTTTTGCATTCTGAAAATGACAAGCAAATTTAGCGTATTAGTCAACCAAAAAGGCGGATCATAAAGAACTGGAAAGTTTTTTTGCAAAGTCATTTGGAAGATTCAATATATTTTGTATTTTTGCAGTCCTAAAATTTAAAGGCTTTACAACAATGGCTAAGAAGAGCAAAGAAGCAAGAATTCAGGTAATTCTGGAATGTACCGAACATAAGGCAAGCGGAATGCCAGGCACTTCAAGGTATATTACTACCAAGAACAAGAAAAATACTCCCGAGAGACTTGAGATTAAGAAATATAATCCTATTCTTAGGAAAATGACTATTCACAAAGAAATTAAATAATATAGCACATGGCAAAGAAAGTTGTTGCAACCCTTAGGACTTCCTCAGGGAAAGATTTTGCAAAAGTAATCCGTATGATAAGGTCAGAGAAAACCGGTGCCTATTCATTTAAAGAAACTATTTTACCTAACGATCAGGTTAAAGATTACCTTTCGAAAAAGTAATTCTTTTAAGGAAACACTAAGCAGGGCCTTTTCTTACTTATAGAAAAGACCCTGCTTTTCATTTTATATCAGACAGTTATTGAGGCATTTTTGCTATTTTTGTTTAGGTTTATTTTTACAGTATAGGTTATGGGGTTACTTTCTTTCTTCTCAAAGGATAAAAAACAAGAACTTGATAAAGGGCTTGAAAAAACTAAGGATAGCTTTTTCAGTAAACTATCAAAAGCTGTAGCCGGTAAATCTACGGTTGATGATGAGGTTCTTGATAATCTGGAAGAAATACTGGTCACCTCTGATGTAGGTGTGGAAACTACCCTGCGTATCATTGAAAGAATTCAGAAAAGAGTTGCCCGTGATAAATATTTGGGTACTAGTGAATTGAACAGAATACTCAGAGAAGAGATTATTGCACTGCTCGACGAAACAGAACATCCTAACCTTATCAATGATTTTAATTTTCCCAAACGTGAATTCCCTTATGTGATTATGGTAGTTGGTGTGAATGGGGTGGGTAAAACTACTACCATTGGCAAACTTGCCTATCAATTTACCAAAGCCGGGAAAAGCGTTGTATTGGGCGCATCAGATACCTTTAGAGCTGCTGCTGTTTCACAACTTGAAATATGGGCCGAAAGGGTAGGAGTACCTTGCATTACCCAGGGTATGGGCGCTGATCCTGCGTCTGTAGCTTATGACGCTTTGAAATCAGCTATTGCCCGTAAAGCTGATGTGTTGATTATTGATACTGCCGGCCGATTACATAATAAGGTCGGTTTGATGAACGAATTGTCCAAAATCCGTACGGTAATGCAGAAGTTATTACCCGATGCTCCACAGGAAGTACTGCTCATACTGGATGCATCAACCGGTCAAAATGCTATTGAACAGGCCCGGCAATTTACGGCTGCTACTGAGGTTAATGCCCTGGCACTTACTAAACTTGACGGTACCGCCAAAGGAGGTGTGGTGATTGGCATCAGTGATCTGTTTAAAATACCTGTTAAATACATCGGCATTGGCGAAAAAATAACAGACCTGCAAGCATTTGTTAAAGAGGAATTTGTTGATTCGCTCTTTAATGCTTGAGTACTTTCATAAACTAAATTTACTCATTTTTTGAAGACAAAACTTGTTAACCATAAGTCGGTAAATGTTATAACATTAGGCTGCGCTAAAAACCTGGTCGATTCAGAATTCATGTTACGTCAGCTTAAGGCTGCCGGGTTTGATATCAATCATGATACCGATGCTGAATCAGATGTTATTATCATTAATACTTGTGGTTTTATCAATGATTCTAAGGAAGAATCTATTAGTGCCATATTACATTGGGCCGAAGCACGCAAGGAAGGCAAGGTAAAACAGTTGTATGTTATGGGTTGCCTTTCAGAACGTTACAAAGACGAACTGCGTGTTGAAATACCTGAAGCAGATGGCTTTTTCGGGGTCAATGACCTGAACGCATTGCTCCAAACTCTAAATGCTCCTTTCAGGAAGGAGTTGCTGAGTGAACGTATCATCACAACCCCTTCACATTATGCGTACCTGAAAATATCAGAAGGTTGTGATCATAAATGCTCATTTTGTGCTATTCCGTCTATCAGAGGCAAAAATATTTCTAAACCAATAGATGATATAGTCCGTGAAGCAGAATTCCTTGCCGCTTCAGGGGTTAAGGAAATAATGCTTATTGCTCAGGATTTGACCTATTACGGGGTTGACATGAATGGTAAGAAACAATTGCCATTACTGCTCGAAAAATTATCAGAAGTAAAAGGAATTGAGTGGATCAGGTTGCATTACGCTTACCCTTTAGGTTTTCCGATGGAAGTTCTTGATGTGATGAAGTCCGGTTCAAAGATATGCCATTACCTGGATATCCCATTGCAGCATATTAATAACAGGATACTGCTTTCAATGAAACGTGGATTAAATGGTGATAGTACCCGTAAACTGATAGATAAGATCCGTAACAAAGTTCCGGATATAGCCATTCGTACCAGTCTGATTGTGGGCTATCCCGGTGAAACAGCCCAAGAATTCAATGAGCTGAAACAGTTTGTTAGTGATTACAAGTTTGAGCGTTTGGGGGTATTCACTTATTCACATGAGGAAAATACGCCTGCTTATAAGTTAATCGACAATGTTCGACCGGCAATAAAGGCTAGGCGTGCCGAGCAATTGATGACCCTTCAACAGGATATTTCAGAACAAAGGAATTTATTACTCCATAACCAGGTACTTAAGGTAATTATTGACCGCAAAGAAGAGGACTTGTGGATTGGACGCACAGAGTTTGATTCACCTGAAGTTGATAATGAAGTATTGATATCAGATCCTGACAATCGCCTGAAGCCGGGCATATTTGTGAAAGTCAGGATCACAGGTTCTGACATGTATGATCTAAATGGTGTTGTTGAATCATGAACAATTTTTGTTAATTTTGAACAAACCTTATAGTTATGAAAGCAATTCTATTTTCACTTCTTTTTTTTACTGCCTCTCTTTCATTTGCACAACAGCATTG
>Ga0172378_10001419_pt1 | contig 22128 bp, 20 predicted proteins | sample GrowelOW332metaG_FD_119755 | JGI IMG/M metagenome (GOLD analysis project Ga0172378, IMG submission 119755) | Groundwater microbial communities from an aquifer near a municipal landfill in Southern Ontario, Canada - Pumphouse #3_1 metaG | ecosystem: Environmental > Aquatic > Deep subsurface >... | reverse complement strand
CCACAGAGGACGACGCTCTCATTGAATTTGGAAGGATTGCCACCTCGTTACTTAATCAATTCATGTAGGATTGCGGGGCGATTTGAGATCAGACCCGCCACTCCCAGGCCAAGCAGGCGTTTTGCCTCCTCTGTGTCATCTACAGCCCATGCGACGATGGGATATCTTTTTCCTAAGGTGTCCATCATCCTCTGGTCTATCTCATGATAGTCGGGTTTCAGATACGTGCATTTTGCCAGATGCCGGCATCTTCCATGCCAGAGGATTTTCGGTACATCATCGGCACATCTGAATATCACCGCGGTATCCAGCTTTCTTTTGCTGATGGTATTGAAACGACGTAAGGCGATAGGATTGAAAGAGCTGATCAGGCACTTATCCTCCATATGGTATTCCCTGATGGTGTCCCAGAGCTTCTTCTCAAGGCCGATATCCTTGAATCCTCCATCCTTTATCTCGATATCGAAATAAAGCTTGCCCTGGCTGGCTGCGAATACCTCGCTGAGCAAAGGTATCTGACCCTTCAGATTCATGTATTGCCCTACATTTTGCTCTTTCAGCCGGGTCAGGCTTGTCTGCTCAATAAGCATGTCTTTCCCGGCGGTCCTCTTCAGGGAGGAATCATGGGCCACCACCAGTTCTCCTGTAGCGCAAAGATGTACATCAAGTTCCACTCCGGGAATCTTCTCATCAATGCATTTCTGAAACGATTCCAAAGTGTTCTCGGCCCGTTCACTGCTGTATCCACGATGTCCAAACAGTAATTTTCCTGTATCTATTCTCATTATTCGCCTGCCTTTCGAAGAAAGGCTATCTCCTCTTTCCATAATTCAGGATGGGGTGTTTCCAAAATGAGAGGGATATTCTCAAAACGCCGGTCCTGCATGATCCAGGTAAAAGGCTCTTTGCCGATGTTCCCCCTGCCCAGTCCTTCATGTCTGTCGACATGGCTCGAGAATGCGCTCTTGCAATCGTTAAGATGCATCCCCCTGAGCTTGCCGAGACCGATGACCTTGTCAAAATGGTCGAAGGTCCCAAGAAAGGCTTCTTTGGTCCGGAGCTCGTAACCCGCGGCGAAGATATGGCAGGTATCGATGCATACCCCCAGCTTGTCCGGATACTTGCAAAGACCTATGATGTCCCTCACTTCCTCGAACGTCGAACCCACATTGGAACCCTGTCCCGAGGTGGTCTCAATCACAGGCATTACAGAAGGGACGGTCTCGACGGCGGAATCCAGGCAATGGGCGACATTGCTGAGACATTGGTGTACGCTGATCTGGTTCAGATGGGCTCCAGGATGGAAATTAAGCCTATCCAACCCTAATTGCCGGCACCGCTCCATCTCTTGGATGAAGGCGTCCAGGGCGTTCGCCCTCTTGATCGGGTCGGGTGTTCCCAGATTGATCAGATAACTGTCATGAGGCAGGACCTGAGAAGGTCCGAATCCAAGTGATCTGAGACAGAGCTTGAAATCCTCAACGGCTTGCTCACTCAGAGCGGGGGCTTTCCATTGACGCTGGTTTTTGGTAAACATCGCGAACGCATTGGCCTCAAGGGCAAAGGCGTTCCTGGCTGCATTCTCCAAGCCCCCGGATATACTTGTATGTGCTCCAAGGTAGTACATACCCCATACTGTAGGAATCAGATCCGGGGTTGTCAATGACCTACAACAATGCTACTGTCTTCTATACATGAAAAAAAACAGCATTATGAATGTGGGTGATACAATCCACGGTTTTATTTTACAAGAAACCTGTCCTCTTGCCGATTACCAAGCGACAGGGTACCGCTTTGTCCATATCCTGACAGGCATGGAGGTTTGCTTTGTGGAGAACAAGGATACCGAGCAATTTTTTAGTTATGTTTTTCGGACGATTCCTTATGATGATAGCGGAGTTGCCCATATCCTTGAGCACAGTACTCTTTCCGGTAGCCAACTGTATGCAGTGCATGACCCGTTCATGACTTTGGAGAAAGGTAGCACCAATACCTACATGAACGCCATGACCTATCCCGACAAGACCGTCTATCTCGCCGCAAGCCCCCTGGCAAAAGACTTTGACAATTTGTTTTCTGTATATAGCGATGCGGTATTCCACCCTCTTTTGCGAAAGGAGACATTCCTCCAGGAAGGTGTTCGCCTAATAAAGGATAAGGAGGGAGCCCATTTTGAAGGAGTGGTTTTCAACGAGATGCTTGGTGCTTGGTCGGATCATGATGATATCCTCTCAAGAAACAGTATAAGGGCATTGTTTCCCAATTCGTGTTACCAACATGATGCAGGAGGGGATCCCTGTGCCATCATTGGCTTGGATTATGAAAGGTATCTTACCTTTTACAAGGAGCATTATCATCCCTCCAATTGCAAGTTGCTGGTCTATGGCGACAATGATATGGGAAGCATTCTCTCCAGGTTGGACAAGGGATATCTTTGCAATCTCACAAGGCAAAAGGAAGTACCTGCCGAGAGTCCCTCGTATGCATGGAAGCAAGACCACAGTGTGGTGTTCTCTTCTCCTGCCGAGGAGAAAAGCAAGAAGGATGGAGGATCCATTGTCCTTGCCTGGGCAACCACATTTTCAAAGGATAACCTGGAGGTGGTCACCTTGTCGGTGTTGGTGGATTTGCTTCTTGGCGACAGCAGCCGCCCCTTGTACAAGGCCCTTTTGGACTCCGGCTTAGGGGAGGATATCTCTCCGGAAAGCGGCATGGTGGCCGATTATCCTCAAATGCCATTCATGGTTGGTTTCAAAGGCATTGAGAAAGGAAAGGGAGAGGCTGTTGAATCCTTGATTCTCTCCACCTTGCAATCCATTGTTGCCAAGGGAATCGATAAGCAGGCTATTGCAGGGTGCCTGAAACGGGAACGGTTCAAGCAACAGGAGATATCAGGTTCCATCCCTCAGGGTCTGCGGGTCATGGACCGGAGCCTGCATGGCTGGATGGCCGGGTGCGGTCCTTTTGCGACCATGCAGGTCTCTTCCGCTTTGGATGCTTTGGATGCCTGCCTTGTGAGCGATCCTCTCTATTTCGAGCATTGGATGGAGAAGCATTTATTGGAGAATCATCACCGCGTGCTGGTCTCTGTGATTCCCGATGTCTCATATCTCAGGAATCAGCGGGAAACCATCGCCCAGAGGGCCTTGAAGGCTCTTGGGGAGCATCCTTTTCTCTCTCAGGAAAATGAAGAGTTCCTTCGTTTTGAGAATACACCTGACACCTTTGAGCATTTGCAAGGGATTCCCCACCTGACAATCGGGGACCTGCCTTGTGAAATAAAGGAAGACCTTTACGAGATGGATACAATCGCCAAGTGCCCCGTATATATCAAGACCCTGTTCACCAATTCAGTTGTATATACCAACATAGCCCTGGACCTTGCTGATTTTAGTACTGAGGAACTGCTGCTTCTCCCCTTGTATGCCCGGGTGTTGCAGATGACAGGTATTGGAAAGATGGATTTTAGCCAAGTATCCATCAAACTTAAACAATTGACCGGTGGCCTTGGGATGAATATCGACAATGGTTCGGATTTTATAGATGGGAGAAGCCAGGCGATATTCCTTATTCAGCTGAAGACCCTTCCTTCTGATACTTCTGAAGCCTATTCCTTCCTTTCAATGTTTTTTCAGGAAGCAAACGTTACCGATGAGAAACAGATCAAGGCTGCCTTGGTGGATATCAAGGGGGATTATGCCGACAATGTGATGTATAGCGCCAGCAATTTTGCTTGTCAGGCAGCGACATCCTGTTTCAATGCGTCCCTTATGGAAAGCGAGCTTTTAGGCGGTCTTTCCCAATGGTTGTTCCTCAGCAGGATTGGTGATGAGCGGATTCCTCAGCTGGCAAAGGACTTCAAGGCAATAGGGCATAAGCTTTTCCAGCGGAGCAGGATGAGAGTCCAGCTTTGCTGTGAGAGCGGCTTTGTGAATGAAGGCAAGGACAAGCTTGCTCTCTTCTTGCAAAGTTTTCCCCTTGGGGTGGATGTTGTGCGGGTCGATAGGAACCACGATTTCCTCATTCAGAAGGGAGAACAGTCGATGCATGCTTTCCTTCTCCCCTCGAATGTGAGTTACTGTTGCTATGCCCTGCATAGCGATCATTCCTCCACCTTGAATGAAGTGGCGCAGACTCTTTTCGGACAGATACTCAGCACCAACGATTTATGGACGAGTGTCCGTCTCAAAGGAGGCGCCTACGGAGTTGATAGCCGTACCGAGGTGCAGGAGAATCTTTTTGTGTTCAGCACCTATCGAGATCCACGGATAGGTGGTTCCTTCCTTGATTTTGTCAATATGCTTGAGAAATATGCCAAGGAGAAAGTACCAAAGAAAGAGATTGAGAATGCCCAGATAATCTATATTGGAAGTGAATTAAAACCTTTGTCTCCTAAAGCAGAGGCCCTACGTTCCCTTAGAAGAATCCTGTTCCATTATACTGATGCACAGCGGAGGATACGGAGACAGCAGATGCTGCAGGTTGATGAGGAAGTCATCCAGATAGCGGTAAGGAGCTTGCTTGAGAAAGCCCAGGAGGGACAGTCCCGTGTGGTGCTCTGCTCTTCCTCGATGCTTAAGAAAGAGCAGGCTTTGTTTCCGTTCCTTTCGTGTCAAGGACAGGATCTTCCGCTTTAGACCGTTCCCCCCATATCTTGGCAAGTTGGTTAAGTTGCTTCGGCTCCTTGAGTTTGAGCACGACGCATTGCCGTATGGAAGCCTCGCTCTTGGCGACGTCCTCGCTGAGAGCCTTGCAGGTGGGGGCTCCGCAAAGACCGCAATCAATGCCAGGAAGACTGGAAAGGATCTTGCGTGAGTTCTCCATCTTGTGCAGGGCTTTTGAGGTGTCCGTATCCCACGCAAGGGCTTCGGAACTCTGGGGTTGTTCCATCACGAGCTTGCCCTTGAGATTCTCTCTTTGCAGTTCGATCCGTTCCCGTAAATCGTCACTGAGCTCGGTGGGGAGGCTTTGACCCCAGTGCCTGAGCCGTTCGTTTGCAAGAAAGCGGTTTCGCACAGTGAGTACTCCTCCCGCACAACCTTCAGCGCAAGCATCCAGCTCCAGAAAATTCAGGTTTGTATTCTCCTCTTCTTCCAATTGTTCCAGGAACTCAATGACATTGTGCATCTCGTCGACAGCCAAGGCCCGCTCCTTGATGCCATGGCATTCCCCTTTGACGGTACTCCATTGACTTGCCTTGCTGGTACAAAGCGGAAAAGTGAAGGTGCTAGGAAGCTTGTCGTCGACATTCTTATACGTGCCAAGGATGCTTCTGATCTTGTTGTAGGCAGTATCAAAATTGATGGCTCCCTGGAAAAGGGAGTTCCCGTCGCTTCCTGCTGTTTTTATCTCTGCTATCTTGGCTGCGCAAGGGGTGAAATAAAAAATGCCTATCTCACTGGTATCCAACTCCTTGGTTTTCTGCTCGAACCGTGCGAACAAAGCCATCACCTGGGAGGGGGTGCGCCTAAGGTTGATATTTCCCAGCAGAAGGGGATATCTCATCTGGATGAGTTTTTGGACTGCCGGGCAATAATCACTGATCAACAGGCTATGAGGGTCTATTGTCATGGGTTGCAGCAGATTCAGGACATCCACGCCTGTCTCCGCAAGATATACATGGGTGAAACCGCAACGGTAGATACTTTGGCAGATATGTGCCATGGAATAATTATCTGTGAATTGAGCGAAGAAAACGGCAGGGACAATGGCGATGCGCACCTTGTACTTGTTGATTTCATCAAAGGGTGTTTGTTCGATGCCTATGGCCCCATGCGGGCAGACCCTGAGGCATTGGCCGCAATTGATACAAAGATTGGCAAGCACATGGGCATGCCCATCCCTGATGCGGATGGCTTGTGTTGGGCACTGTTTCATGCAGTGGGTGCATCCTTTGCAGATTCCCTGGTCGATTTTCAGGCTGTGATGTAGTAAACTCATCGCTGTTCTCCTCAGATGATAAAATGCATGGTTATGTGGGTATGGTCACCAGCCTTGGTCTTGATTTCCAATCTGTCAGTGTTTTTCTTGATATTCGGTAATCCCATGCCAGCTCCATATCCCATCTCCCTCACTTCCTCTGAGGCGGTGGACCATCCTTCCTGCATGGCCAGGTCAAGGTCCGGGATGCCGGGGCCGGTGTCTATCACCTGTATGGTGACGCCCTTCTCATCAACATCAAAGATAACCTCACCTCCATAGGAGTGGGCTATGACATTCACCTCGGCCTCAAAGGTGGCCACCACAATCCTCTTGATGATTACAGGATTGATGTTCAGCTGCTTGAGCAGGTGTTTGATGGAGCTGGAGGCAGCCCCCGCGACTGAGAAGTCCTTTGCTGGCACTTTGTATTGGGCATGCATCTCAATATACCGGCTTAAGCCCCTTGTTATAAAGAAGCGCGCTTGCCTTGAAAAGCGAGAAAGGCGTGCACACTAGTGCTATGTCCAGCTCCTTGGCCATCTCGATCATGGTCTGGCTGGGAATCTTGTTACGGACCAAGAGGATATTGGAGATATCACTCATTTCAGCAGTACGGATGCTCTGATTGTTGGATAATCCGGTTATAAGCAAGATGTCGTCTTCCAACAAGGTAAGGACATCGCTCATCAAATCACTGGCAAACCCCAGCAAGACCTCCTGGTCCAAATGGGTTTCACCGCAAACGAGTTTTGCCTCTGTGATTTCAATGACTTCTCGTAGTTTCATGAAGAAGAGTATATCACGAAACAACAAGGCAGAAAGAGTATTTATTTGACAATTTCCTTAATGGTTTTATTGGCTAGTTTCTTGATGGTTTTCTTTAGTTTGCGCTCGGTATCCTCAAGCTTGGAATCCTTTTGGTCCTCGAATAATTGATCGATATCGGGATAAGGGGCGAAGAGGTTCCCTGCATCATGGTATCCCTGGTTGATGTGGGCTTGCAGGGTATCCTTATCAAAATTCAAGGTACCTTTGAAAAAGTTACCAAGACTTAGGGAAGGGACTATCTCCACAAAGGAAGAGGAGGGGAATTGGCTCTTATCAACATAGTCCCTTTGGGCCAGGTATACTATGATGAATTTTCTGATTCCCTGCTCGTAAAGAGGCCTGACGGGGACGTTGTCATCCATACCTCCGTCATAATAGTGCTTTCCCTCCAGCTCCTCTTCTCGGAACACAAGAGGAATCGCGCTTGTTGCGGTGAGTATCTTTGTCGCTTTTCTCTTGTCAAGATGATTGAGCTTGAAACTTTGAGCTCTCTTGTCCTCACAGCAGTAACAGGTGGCATAGCAGTCTATCGTGCTTTTTTCTAGCACGGGATCAGAGAGAGCATCCTTGATCATCTGCTGGGTACGTTCCCTGCTGAAGACTCCTATCTGCTCACGGAGAAACAAAGGAGTGCCCCTCCTGGTAGTGGATAATAGGTTCGGCAACTCGTTCCGGATTTTCTTCGCAAGGTCATAAAGTTGCTGGGAATTGAAAAAAAGGATATCTTTTTTTGTGACGGTCTCCCAAAGACGATATCCGGCATCCAGATTTCCCGTAGCGAACAGACATGCATTAAACGCTCCTACCGAAGTGCCGGAGACTCCTTTGATGTAGGGTTCGATACCAAAACAGCGTAAAGCTTTCCAAACTCCGACTTGGTAAGCGCCTTTGGCACCACCTCCGGCAAAAACCAAGCCTATCCTATTTTCTGTCATCTTGGTATTTACAATACAAAAAGTAGGAGGAGAATTCAACTTCATATGCATATTTTGAAGAGGGTGGACAGGGATGACGAAATCCCGAAAAAGCTGAGAAGAAAAGCTGTCGGGATTGATATCCCATGCAATCCTTCCTTGAGATCCGATTTATTCCGTCTGCAAGATTCTGAACCGCCTTGAAGTGTTCTCATGCTTGAGCGGGCACCCACGTAAAACAGTGAAGGCTTCAAAAGGAGAACAAACATACCTGATATTTTCCCTTGGGCAACAACGATATTTGCCGTATACTGTTTTTCAGTGTGGAGGAATATCCAGTGAATTATATCGGTGCGCTTGACCAGGGTACGACCAGTACCCGCTTTATACTTTTTGATGAGGAGGCTTCCATTGTCGCTTCCTGTCAGTTGGAACATCAACAGATTTTTCCCAAGCCGGGCTGGGTGGAGCATGATGGCTTTGAGATTTGGGATAATGCGTGTGAGTGCATCGTAAAGACCTTGCGTAAGGCGGATGTGCCTCCTGAGAGTGTGAAGGGAATCGGGATCACCAACCAGAGAGAGACTATCCTGGCTTGGAATCCCAAGACCGGGAAAGCCTGGTATAACGCCATAGTATGGCAGGATCTCAGAGGCAGCGATCTGATCAACTCCCTGAAAAAGAAAGTGGACCCATTATGGATTCAGGGGAAATGCGGCTTGACCTTCAGCCCCTATTTCTCCGCTTCCAAGATAGCCTGGTTGCTGGCGAATATCCCGGGACTTAGGGAGGCTGCCCAAACAGGGGAGGCTGTGTTCGGTACCATTGATACCTGGTTGACCTGGAATCTGACCGGAGGCAAGGCCTTGGTGACCGACGTGACCAATGCAAGCCGGTATATGCTCATGAACATTGACACCCTGAAGTGGGATGATGAATTGCTTGGGCTTTTCGATATCCCCAAGCAGGCTCTTCCCAAGATCATGCCTTCGTCGAAGGTTATCTATGGCAATACCACAATGGACGGGCCTCTCCATGCTGAGATTCCGGTTTGTGGAATTCTTGGAGACCAGCAGGCGGCATTGTTCGGGCAAGCCTGCTTTAGCGAAGGGATGGGCAAGAGCACCTATGGGACAGGATGCTTCCTGCTGGTGAATACTGGATATAAGAAAATCACCTCAAAGATGGGGCTTATCACCACCGTTGCCTATCAAATAGGGGACGACAAGCCGGTATATGCCCTTGAGGGTTCCATCGGGGTCGCAGGTTCCTTGGTGCAATGGGCACGGGATAACCTGAAGATTGTCTCAAGTCCCCAGGAACTGGATGAGCTTGCTCTTTCCGTACCTGATTGTGGAGGAGTGTACATAGTTCCCGCTTTCAGCGGTCTTTTCGCTCCCTATTGGAGGTCTGAAGCCCGTGGGGTGATTGCAGGTCTCACAGGATTTGTGACCCGGGCGCACCTTTGCCGCGCGATTCTTGAGGCCACAGCTTTTCAAGTCAATGATATCTTTGAGGCTATGGAGTATGAAAGCGGCATTCCCATAACCACTCTCAAGGTGGATGGAGGTCTTACCAACAGCACTCCCTTGATGGAATTTCAATCCGACCTGTTGGCAATTCCTGTCATTCGTCCTAAAATAGTGGAGACCACAGCCTTGGGGGCTGCCTATGTTGCAGGTTTGTCAGTGGGGGTGTTCAAAAACCTTGACGAGCTCCGCTCCCATTGGAAAGAAGAGAAACGATGGGTTCCCAAAATGGATAAGAAACTCAAGGATAAGAAAATCAGACTGTGGCGCAAGGCTGTGAGCAGGACGCTTAATTGGAAGAGTGTGGACACTGAATAAGGAGATTTAGCCAATGGGCTTAACCATGGAAACAGTACTCAGTTACCTTAGGCCGGCAGTGGAAGTAGGGGTGATGGCTTGGTTTTTCTATCATTTCTACGAAGCGATAGCACAGACGAAAGCACAACAGATAGTGAAGGTGGCCGTTACTTTCTTTGCCTTGTATGCTGTCAGCTATTCCTTGGATCTCAAGACTCTGAGCTGGTTGCTCAAAGGCTGTGTGATACCTCTGTGTATTTTTATCTGCGTGGTATACCAACCGGAGCTAAGACGTTCCTTTTCCCAATTGTTCAGCGGGAGGAGCAGATTGTTCCGCATCGGAGGACAATCCACCACCAGCGATCAGATTGATAGCGTGTTGAATGCTTGCACTGTATTGGTGAACAAGAAGCGTGGTGCCCTGATTGTGTTTCCCCGGAGACTGGGGATCAAGAACATCATCGATAGCGGTACCCGTCTTGATGCGGATATCTCCACTTCCTTGATTCTTACCGTATTTGATCATGATACCCCACTTCATGATGGTGCCATGATTGTTGAGGATGGCAGGATTGTCTCAGCGGGCTGTTATCTTCCGCTAAGTGAGCAGACTGATATCCGTAAGAGCTTCGGTACCAGACATAAGGCCGCCCTTGGTCTGGCCGAGGAAAGCGACGCGGTGGTGATTGTCGTCTCCGAGGAGACTGGCGCCATCAGCATTGCCTATAATGCCAATCTTTATTACGACATGGACAGTGCGTCCATCAAGCGGATCCTTCTGGCATTATTCAGTTATCATGACATCACTCCAGAGGAACTGCAGCAGGAGGCAAGTGGCGATGATCAGACGGAATAAGTTTCTTCAAGGACTTACCAATAACTGGATAGCCAAAATTTGTTCGGTTGTCCTGGCTTTGGTCTTCTACTTGTTCATCAGCACGATGGATATGGATTCCCGTATTGTGACGATTCCTGTGCAGGTGACGATCCCTACAAGCGTGGTTGCGGTCAGTAGTGTGCCAAGTACTGTGCAGATCAAGATCAAGGGTGATGACAATCTCATCTACCTTGTTGATCCTGAAGCCATAAAGGCCGATGTCGATTTCTCCTATGTGCAAGACAGCGGCATCGCCTCGTCTTTGGTCAGGCTCACCTATGCACAGGATGTGTTTGTCAATGGAGGCATCAGCATTGAGGCTATTCCAACCAGCTTCAGGGTGATGTTCCAGACCTCTGCCGAAGGAGGCAGACAATGATAGAAGGAATTGGTATCGATATTGTTGCAATTGACAGAATGGCCTCTTTGTCGGAAACGGCATTGAGGAAGCTTTTTCATCCTTTGGAACTCAAGCAGGCTTTGGAGATATCAGGTGCGGTCTCCTCAAGTCGTAACCAGTATCTTGCAGGTCGCTTTGCGGCCAAGGAAGCGTTCGGCAAAGCTCTTGGATGCGGGATGCTCGGGCTTCTTCCTCATGAGATTTGCACACAGAATGGGGAGAATGGCCGGCCTTATATCGTTCTTTATGGAAGTGCCAAGGAAAAACTTGGTGACCGGGAGGTGCTCATTTCCATAAGTCATGACAGTCCTATGGCTGCCGCCATGGTGCTTCTGCAAGGGAAAGCCGATGGCGCGCAGTGACTGGCGACGGCCAGCCTTGGAAAGTCTCAAAGAAGGGGAACGCAGGATTAAGATGACCGTCAGTTATGACGGTTCAGAGTATCAAGGGTGGCAAATACAGCAGAATGGCACCACTATCCAGCAGGTGCTTGAAGAGGCCTTGGAGACGATGTTGGGTTTTCATGTCGATGTCATAGGCAGCGGTCGTACAGATAGCAAAGTCCATGCCATAGGACAGGTCTGTCATTTTGATCTTTGTTCTTCCCGTATTCCCGCAAAAGCTTTCAAACCTCGGCTCAATGCGTTGCTTCCCCCGTCCATCCGTATTCAGGACAGTTGCGAGACTGATGGTACCTTTCATGCCCGTTTTACCGCAATGGCAAGGACTTATCGCTTCTTTATCAAGAGAACCGAGGATATGACTGCTTTCGATTATCATCGGGTATGGTCGATACATGATTTCCCGGATAAAGGATTGCTGGATTCCTATGCCAAGATGATTGGAGGGACGCATGACTTCACCACTTTTTGCAGTAGTCACGATGAATGTGAAAGCAAGGTACGGGATATTTACGAAAGTTATTGGAGATTGGAGAAGGATAGCTTTTCGTGCGATATGCTGACCTATACCATCACAGGGAATGCCTTTTTGTACAGAATGGTGAGGTCGTTGGTCGGTTCCATGGTGCAATATGCGGAAGGGGGGAGAAGTCCTGAGGATTTCCAAAAGATCCTCCTCTCCAGGGAACGTTCTCTCAGTGGCCGTACGGCAAGCCCTTGGGGCTTGTATCTGCTAAGAATTAGTTATGATCCTGATGAGTATCAATGGTTTGAGGAGCAAGCGAATGAAAGAGATTGAACTTGAGCAGGCGATGGAGGATTTTTCTCTTTTGTGTGACCAATGCAAGGCGTATATTTCTCATTCCCCTCTGAAGAAAAGCGAGTTGGACTACGCAAGGACCGCAAGTAAGTCATCTCGTACCGCAGAGGGGGTCCCTGAAGTGAGTACAGAGGGAAGACTACCCAAGGATTGTTCCTTTGAGGAATTGCAATGTATGGTAAAAGGATGCACCAAGTGCAAGTTGCAAGCAACCCGGCATAATACGGTATTCGGGGAAGGGGTCATGCATCCTTTGGTCATGGTCATAGGCGAGGGACCTGGTGCTGACGAAGATGCCACAGGACGCCCTTTTGTGGGCCGTGGGGGACAGTATCTGGACAAGTGGTTGGCCTCCATCGGGCTATCGAGGGAACATAACGTCTACATCGCCAATATTATCAAATGCAGACCTCCGGAAAACAGGACTCCTGAGGTTGATGAGATCCTTTCCTGCATTGAATATGTGAAGCGGCAGATAGAACTGATCCAGCCCAGGATGATCTTGCTCAGTGGCGCTACCGCCTCTCATGCCCTTTTGGAGAATCCCAACGGGGTTGGACGGTTGAGGGGGCAGTTCTATCAAGTCAAAGGGATTCCCGCCTTGGTGACCTACCATCCTGCCGGGGTACTTCGTAATCCCAATTTACGACGTCCGGTATGGGAGGATATGAAACATATCGCTTCTTTCCTCAACCTTTCCATTCCGGGACGGTCATGATGGCGGAGTTTGCAACGATATTGTTGAATCTTCCACTGAAGGATGGGTTTACCTACAGTATTCCCAAGGATATGGACTTATCGGTGGGTATGCGGGTGAGGGTCCCTTTCGCGGGAAGGGAGCTTACCGGATATACCGTTGCGCTTAGCGATTCCGTCTCGCCTTCGTACAAGGTCCTTCCCATCAAGAGGGTGATTGACAGCGCTCCTGTGTTTGGGACAAATGAAGTTGACCTGGCCCTGTGGATGGCTCGCTTCTATCTCTGCAGCCAAGGCGAGGCCTTGAGCATGATGATTCCTGGTGGCAAGAAGGATAGGGGGACTCCAGCCCTGGAGGTTGAGGAGGATCCTCTAACGGACAGGGTGTTGTCTCTCACTGAGAGTCAGAAGATGGCGATAGATACCATCAATGCGGCAAAAAGGAAGATGTATTACCTGTACGGAGTCACGGGAAGTGGGAAAAGCGAGGTGTTCCTCCGATGCGCTGAGCATGTAATCGCTTCAGGAAAGCAAGTCATCTACTTGGTTCCCGAGATAACCCTGACCCATCAGCTTGCCCGTCTGGTGAGCACCCGTTTCAACGGGAAGGTCGCTATTCTCCATAGTGGACTTACTGAAAGCCAAAGAATGACCCAATGGAGGAAGATCAAAAGCGGGGAGGTCTCCTTGGCCATCGGGGCACGGAGTGCGGTATTCGCTCCTTTTGAGCGATTGGGGATGATTATCATTGATGAGGAGCATGAGAATAGCTACAAGAGTGACAACACTCCGCGCTATCATGCCCGCCAGGTCGCTCAGAGACGATGTGCCTCTTGTGGTGCCACATTGGTGATGGGTTCAGCTACTCCTTCGCTGGAAGCCTGGAAATTGGCCACTGAGGATAAGATTCAGCTGTTGGAGCTTCCCCGGCGAGTAGCCGGAGGTGTCTTGCCCAAAGTCACCGTGGTGGACATGCGTACTGAAAAAGAAGTGATCAGCACTCTTTTGGAAGAGGAAATGCGCGAAACCTTGTCGCAGAAGAAGCAAGTAGTGCTTTTTTTGAATCGACGGGGGTATTCCTATTACTTCCATTGTAAAAGCTGTGGGTATGGGATGACCTGTCCCCATTGTTCTGTTTCCCTGACCTATCATAAGAGTACCAATGAGATGGTCTGCCATTATTGCGGATACCATACCAGACCTGTGGATATCTGTCCCGAATGTCATTCACTGGATATTGGCTACAGCGGCTTTGGGACCGAGATGGTGGAGGCCCAGGTTCACAATTTATTTCCAAATGCCACAATCGCTCGTCTTGATGCTGACAGCACCAAAGATAAGAAAAAAATGGGAAAAGTCCTTGAGAGTTTCAAAAAGGGGGAGATTGATATTCTTCTTGGGACCCAGATGGTCGCCAAGGGTTTGAATTTTCCTTTGGTCCAGTTGGTGGGTATTGTTCTGGCTGATAGTAGTATGAACCTTCCTGATTTCCGTTCCCAGGAGAGAACCTTCGATTTGCTTACCCAGGTCAGTGGGCGGGCTGGCAGGTATAATGACCAGGGACGTGTGGTCATACAGACCTATCATCCTGAGAACCAGGCTGTCGTATCCGCCCAGAGGGGGGAACTGAAAAGTTTCTTTTCCTCGGAGTTGGAAAATCGTAAGATGACAGGGTTCCCACCCTACAGCCGCCTTATCAATTTGGTGATTCGAGGCAAGGATGAGGCCATGGTGGTCCGCGCCTCTGATGAATTGGAGCAACTTATCCTCTCTTTGGTTCCTCAGATCAAAAGCAATGAGATTCCTGAGGTGATGTGCAATACTGAATGCCCGATGGAGAAGAAACGATGCTACTTCAGGCATCATATCCTGCTTCGTTGTCCTGACGCCTCCGCTGTCCAGAATCTGGTAGCTCGTTCTTTGTCCTTGTATAAGGCGAACCGGGGTATTTACATAGAGATAGATATTGATCCCTTGCAGATGCTTTAGCAACCTCTCTTTGTTGACCATTGTTTTTGCTCTTGGTATCATAAGCGTATGTTAGATATTTATAAATTAGGAGAGGATGTGCTCTCTGAAAAATGTGAACCAGTCACAAAATTTGATGATGCCCTTAAGGTTTTGACCGATGCCATGTTCGAGACGTTGTCCGAGGCTGATGGCGTGGGGCTGGCAGGCCCCCAGGTCGGGGTATCCCAACGTGTTTTCGTTATTCAGATCCATGACCAGGTCAAGCAGGCATTTATCAACCCTCAGATAATCCAGACCTCACTGGAGACTGTCGCCATGGAGGAGGGGTGTCTTTCCATTCCCGGCGTCTGGCATGATATTGTTCGTCCTTCAAACGTGACGGTGCAGGCTCAGGATGTGACGGGAAAGCCTTTTACCGTTACCGCCGACGGGCTTTTTGCTCGTGCGATACAGCATGAGAACGATCATCTGGACGGGGTGCTTTTTATCGACCATTTGGATGCGGAGCAAAAAGAGAAGATGATCCTTGCCTATAAGAAGAAGAACCATCTGGGTAAGAAGAGGTCTAAGTAGTGCGTATATTGTTCGCAGGTACTCCTATGATTGCAGTCCCTACCCTGTGTGCTTTGAACAGGCATTTTGAGATAGGTGCTGTGCTTACCAATCCTGACAGGCCGCAAAAACGTAAGGCCTCCTTGGTTTTTTCCCCTGTGAAGGAGCAGGCTCTCACTTTGGGTTTGCCTGTCTTGCAGTTCGAGCATCTTGGGAGTAAAGAGAGGGGGATGATCCAGGAATATCATTGTGATACCTTGGTGTGTTTTGCCTATGGTAAGTTTTTCGGTCCTAAATTTCTTTCCTTGTTTCCTTATGCCCAGTTGAATATTCATCCATCCCTGCTTCCTGAGTTGAGGGGGCCTTCTCCTATCCAGGGAGCCATCCTCAAGGAACTTGACCAGACAGGGATTTCCTTGCAGGCCATTGCCAGTGAGATGGATAGCGGAGCCATTGCCGCAGTCACCCGTTTCCCCTTGGATGGGACGGAGACGGTGGATTCGCTTACTGAGAAGGTCTCCCAATTGGCGGCCTCCTTGGCCGTCGATACCTTGTCCAGACCTTTGGTGTTCACCCCTCAGAGGGGAGAGCCTTCCTATACCAGGATGGTCAGTCATCAGGATGGGATCATCAATTGGGGACAAAGTGCGCATTCAATCAACGCTCAGGTGAGGGGCATGTATCCCTGGCCTAAGGCTTCGACAGTATATAAAGGGGAGGTTTTATTCATCTGTGCGGTGGATAAGGATTGTTCGCAACCCGTTCCTCCTGGTTTTTCTTGTGGTTCCGTGGTTGCCAGGGACAAGAAGAAGGGTGTTGCAATAGCAACCTCAGAAGGTCTTTTGTGGGTGACCAGATTACAAAGACAGATGAAAAACGAGATGGATGCCTTGGCATTTGTCAATGGAGACAATGCGTTTTTAACAGCCAAACTGGGGTGAAAAATGAAAAGACTGGCGGCTATTGTCCTTGTGTGCGCACTGGCTTTGGATGTGTTTGCCAACGATGGCAAAGTCGCTGTGGTTCTTGGAGGCGGAGGAGCCCGGGGGTTTGCTGAGATAGCCTTGTTTGAGAAGATGGAAGAGCTGGGGATTCCTGTGGATCTGGTGCTTGGAACCAGCATGGGGGCCTTGCTTGGAAGTTTGTATTGCGTCGGATACTCCCCTAAGCAGATTATTTCATTGATTGAGTCACAGGATCTTTTGAATATTTTGGTTCAGCCCGTGACTCTTCCCGTTTTTGTGTTGCCGGAGCCTTTTGTGGGGCTTGCCAACAATGTAGGGACCATTGGATTCTCCTCAAAGGGAATAGGGACTGCCCCTGGCCTGTTGGGAGACCAAAAGCTTCTTGCCCTGCTCAATGGGTTTTATTCCAAGGCGAGAGGCATTGTTGATTTCGACAAGTTCCCCGTTCCTTTCAGAGCGGTCGCCACGGATGCGATTAGCGGAGACCGGATAGTCTATGAGAGAGGGTCCTTGATCACTGCGGTCCGTTCCAGTATTTCCCTACCCTTGGTTTACCCTCCTTATCCTCAGGAGAACGGTTCCTTGGCGATGGACGGGGGCCTGGTGGACAACCTTCCAATCAAGCTAGCCAGGGATCTTGGTGCCGATTACGTTGTGGCGATGGATGTGAATGCGTTGCAACGGCTCAAGGTTGAGGACCTGGACGACTTGACTTCGGCAATGGTCCAATCCTTGGTGCTGGTCACCCAGACCAATTCCGTAAGTCAGTATCCTTTGGCTGACATCTTGCTTTTTCCTGAAGTGGGAGATGTCGAGACCCTGGACTTTGCAAGTTATAAGCAGATTATCCAGAAAGGGAGGGAATCCTGCGAGGCCAATGATGATAAGTTCAGGGCCTTGGCGCAGAAGGTCCAGGATGAGGGACGTTCCCTGATAGTAAGGGATCCAAACAGGGCTAGCGCCTATGAGACCATGGCGAGCCGTAAAATAAGTAAAGTGATAATCAATGAGAAATCCTTGGTGAAAAAGGACTTCGTTCTTTCTCCCAGCAATTTCAAGGCATTCCTGGGATGTACGCTGGAAGATGAGGCTGTCCGTCATCGTCTGAATCTTTATCTTGATCGCCTGAGGATATCCTACCAGCTTGCTACGGTGAGCTATGAAGTGGTCAATGATGACAATGAGGACAGCTGCACCTTGATAATCAATTGTAACAGTTATGCAAAGGCCCAATATAAAATGTATTTCGCAGGTAATTCTTCCTTTGGAATATCGAACAACACCCCTGCAAGTATGGGATGGTTCCTTCCTGACATATCGGAGACCTTTGACCTGGCCAGTTTGAACAAGAAAGGACTTGACTTGATGCTGCATTTTGCCCAGGGTAACAGGAATAGATTCGGGATAAGTGCTTTTCTCCCTTGCCTCTCCCATGGTTCCCAGTCGTTTGGGGTGGCGAGTGCCTTCAATGTGTATCTTGGGAGCCTGAGTGTTCTTTCCAACTTTTCCTATGGGAATCGTAACGCTTCCCTGGATTGGAGAGTGGATGTCTCATTCGGTTGCAACTATTTCTTCGGGGATAGCATCGGTATAAGGATATTGGGGGGGATAAGCTATGACAGGATTCATGCTTCAAACAATGCCTATATGATGCCAAGTGTGACTCTCGATGCCATTTGGGATACGTTGCGTCAGGAATCCTTTAGCAGCTTTGGTCTTCGCATGGAAGGTATGGCGACCATAGGGTGGGTAGACTCCCAGACTGTGTTTAGTGCTCGTTACCGTGTAAAACAGGGGTTTGTCCTTCAGAATGAGAAACAGGTGCTGAAATACAGATTGAGCTTTTCATATATGCGTATGCCCGATGAACTGACCGCGTCGTATGTGGACATCGGTGGGATTGAGGGGCTTCCTGGCTATAGTTTGTCAACGTTCAGGCAGGATACCCTGATGGTGGACCTGACCTGGCAATACCGTATCAGTTCCATTGTGGGAAGCCCCTTCTATCTCTATGCCCGGTTTGCTACGGGAGTGATTAACAATCAGGATCCTTTTGCTGGGAATTTTGCAACAGGGCCCTTGTTCAGTGAAAAACCGATAGTTGATGCAGGATTGTTGTTTGGATTAGGGGTCCTGTCATCTTTCGGAAATTACGGAGCTGGGTTAGGCTTGTCCGTAAGAGGAAAAATCTGTTTTGTAGTAGGAACATTCCAATGAAAAAAATAGAGTCAGTCCTGATTGTCATCTTGGTATGCTTAGGTCTCAGTGCCCGGCCCAGGGTCGCCTTGGTCCTTTCCGGTGGCGGGGCCAAGGGTATTGCGGAGATAGCGGTTCTTGAAACCATGGAAAGATATGGTATTCCCATAGATATGGTGCTGGGTACGAGTATGGGTTCGCTGGTTGGCGGCTTGTATTGCGCAGGATATAGTCCCAAGGAAGTCAGGGAGACGTTTTTGAACACCGATATGATGGATGTTCTCAACTTCAAGGCATCAAGCATTCCCAAGAACTTGAGCGATCCTTTCACTTACGATATGGACAATATCTTTTCCTTGGGATTTGGCAAGGATGGCATAGGATCCGCTCCTGGCTTGATTGGGGACCAGGGAATACTCAACATGATGGGGAAGTTGCTTTCCAATGTGGAGGGCCTGAGTGATTTTGATCATCTGCCCACTCCCTTCCGCTGCATTGGCACCGATGCGGTCAGTGGTCAGCAGATCCTCTACAGCAAAGGTTCCCTTATCACTGCCATCCGTTCCAGTATTTCCATTCCGGTGGTGTTTTCCCCTTATCCTCAAGGGGACGGTACCTATGCCATGGACGGGGGGCTGGTGAATAATTTCCCCTTGAAGCTTGCCCGTGACCTCGGTGCCGATTTTGTCATTGGTGTGGATGTGGGAGCCGTAAGCCATTTGGGGCCGCAGGATATCAAGAGCGTTTCCTCTGCGATTCTCCAGACACTGGTGTTGGTCGTTCAAAGCAACAGCACTATACAGTATCCGTATGCCGATGTTGTGTTGTTTCCCGATGTGTCCGAGTATGGCACCATGGATTTCTTCAAAGCTAAAGACATTTATGAGGTAGGGAAAACCATTTGTGAACAACAGTCCGTCCAGTTCGAGACTCTTAGGGATGCTTACCTCAAGGCCGGAGGGACCCTGATCACCTATGATCCTGAGAGAACCGGTGCGTACAAGGCTTTCTCGGATAGAATCATCAGTGATGTGGAGATTCAGAATCTCTCCCCCTTCGAAGGTGAGGAAATACCCAAGAAGGAGTTGTTCTCCACCTTTGTAGGGAAGAGACTAGACCAGGCACAAAAGGAAAGGCTAGTCCAGATACTCGACAGACTTAGGGTTTTCTATAATCTTTCCTCTGTTTCCTTTGACTTGGACAGGGGACCTGAAGTCGGTCAGGCCGTTCTTCGTATTCGTCTGCAAGGATATGAGCAGACACAAAATATTTTCTATCTTGGTGGATATACCACCATAGGATATTCAAATAATACACCCGGGGGAGGTAATTTCTGGCTCACTCCTTCTCTTTCTCTTGTGGTCGATTACAAGCAACTGTATTCCAAGAAGCTCAGGCTGAGGACCCAGCTCTATGCTGGTGCCACTAATTTTATCTCGGCTACAGCACAATACGATTTGCTTAGGTTCTATCGCTCCACCTTGCGTCTTGATTCCTTGTTGAGGTTCCAATGGGGAAGTCTGGAACCGATGAGCAATCCCGTGAACTGGACACGAGGGGCATCCATGGATCTGGGGCTCAGGATGGAATTGGGATTCAAGCTGGATATCCTTGATACCCTTATGGTGAAGTTCGGGGTCAGGATGGACAGGGATCGTATTCATGCCACTGGACGAATAATTGAGGTTGGGAACGGGTACCTGGGTGTCATCTGGGACAATCTCCGTGATGAGTCTTTCTCCTATAGGGGAGGAAGTCTGGAAGCTTTGGGGACTTTGGGTGCATGTAAAGGCAAGATGCAGTATAGTGTGCGTCTTGCTTGGCGGCAGCGATTTGAATTGGTCCATGAAGCGTCCACCTTGGGATTGAATGTCAGTTTCAGCATGATGCGCGAGCCTTACCAGCTTTCCAGCGGGTATGTGGACTATGGTGGTTTCTGGGGGATGCCAGGCTATAGTTATGCAACCTTCCGTCGGGATATCGTTATGGGAGGAGTCTATTACCAACAAAAAATTGCCAGTATTGTAGGGATGCCTTTATTGGTCATCCTGCAGGCCAAGATTGGCACCAGTGATGGATATGACCCTTATGAGAATCGTGGTATTGTTCCGGATGATGCTTTCTTCAGCGGTTGTATTGGGCTTGATGCTGGTTTTCTAGCCGCTCTTGGGCTGGATACGCCTATCGGTGATTTCGCCTTGGGTTTCGGCTATTCCCGCATGAACAAGTTCTCCGTGGTGTTGGGGTTGATCTGATGGGTGAGAGATATCGTAGCTATGGGGCATTCCTGAAAGAGACGTATGGGCAGAAAGTCTACCGTGTCGGGGTCGATGGTCTTTTTGGCTGTCCGAATCGCCGTAGCGATGGCAGTGGTGGCTGTACCTATTGCGACGGGACGGGAAGCAAGGCCGCTTACCAGCGGCAAGAGGAAAGCTCCTTCAATCATCTCAGCATATTCAATGATCAGGTGAGTCAGGATGTCCTATGGCACAATTCAAGCATTGAGGAACGTTGCTCCTCAATCGCCAGGCAAATTGAAAAAGGTTCGGAATTTGTTCACAGGCGTTACCATGCAAACTTGCTAAGTCTGTATTTCCAAGCTTGGACCAATACATTCGGTACCGTGGAGACACTGCGGAAACTCTACGACAGCGCTCTTTCCTGTGGGTCCTTCACCGAGCTGATTGTTTCCACCAGACCTGATTGCATTGACCATGAGAAAGCAGAATTACTTGCATCCTACCAAGGAAAGGTGCAAAAAGTATGGGTGGAACTGGGCTTGCAAAGTGCTGATGACAGGACATTGGCGTCCATCAACAGGGGGCATGACAGCCATTGTTATCTGCAAGCTGCAAAATTGCTTCACGAAGAGGGAGTCCTCGTCTGCACCCACGTCATCCTAGGGCTTCCAGGGGAGTCCTATGAGCAGTTCTCCCATACTGCCGCTCTACTGAATGAAGCCGGGAGCGAGGCTGTGAAGATTCATAATCTGGATATTTGTGGAGGAACGGCTTTGCTTGATGATTTCCTCCAAGGAGAGATGGGGGTTCCTTCAATGAAACGACATATTGAGGCCTGTATTTTTTTCTTAAGAAGACTGAGAGAGGATATGGTGATCCAACGTTTTCTTTGTGAGACGCCTCTTCACCGTTTGGCGGCTCCTCGGGATTTTGGGGATAAAAACAATTTTCTTCTTAGCTTGGAGGGGGAGATGCAAAGACGTAATGTTTTCCAGGGGGATCTTTATGGTCAGGACTAGAACGGAAAAGATGCTCCGTGATTTTTCTTCCATTCTCTCCTTGTTCTTTACAATGCTTATTGTTTTCCTGAGTCTTGAGAATGGAAGCGAAGTCCCTCAGGTAAAATGGATTCCCTTTGCCGACAAAGGCCTGCATGCCTGTGCCTATGCGGTCCTGTCCTTCTTGGTGACCATCTGGTTCTTTAAGAGGGGAAAGCTTGTCCGTACTTTCTTGCTGGTGGTGCTTTACTGTTTTGTTTTAGGTGTCATCATGGAGCTTTTACAACCCTCATTCGGAAGGTACAGGGAATTCCTGGACTTGGTAAGTGACGTCGTGGGGTGTCTTATTGGCTTTTTCTTATCGACCTTTATCCTTTGTCTCTACGAAAGAAGGACTAACAAGTAGGCTGTTCGTGTTTTTTACTGGACGTTTGGTTTTTTCTGAGGTACAGTTCTTTTTGTGATTCCCAATAACCAGGCTCTTCTTTGGGGTGAAGATAAAACTGGAATTGGGGAAAGGAT
>Ga0172378_10001418_pt1 | contig 22129 bp, 18 predicted proteins | sample GrowelOW332metaG_FD_119755 | JGI IMG/M metagenome (GOLD analysis project Ga0172378, IMG submission 119755) | Groundwater microbial communities from an aquifer near a municipal landfill in Southern Ontario, Canada - Pumphouse #3_1 metaG | ecosystem: Environmental > Aquatic > Deep subsurface >... | reverse complement strand
TTGGAGCAAGACCCAAGCAGCACCTTGTGTAATGTTTTAGAACTATTTGATACGTCACACATTACCTCACCCATATTTTTCTCCTTTCCTACGAATCATTTTGAATTCTCATTTTGATAAATATTTCTTAGAACAGTAACCAACCTGTTTCCCAAATGTTACATGAAGCCAAACGTCCTCACCATCCATCATATAAAACCCATAGTTTGTAACTTTAGCACCTTTCGGAATTGCAACAATTATTGGGTTTGATTTGCCAGCTCCTGTACGAAGATTAAGACTTGATGCTATTACGGAGTATATTCCAGCGTAATCTTTGTTGCACGGTTCGGTTGTATTAGCTGTTTTAGTCGTATTTGTTGCGTTGATCGATCGAACAAAATTGTAATTTGGAATTCCATATCCTGCTATTCGGTAATAGTTTAACGGATAAGATTTCTTAGCTACTCCGCCTCCATTTGCCACAACACCAGATGCTCCTGATGTATTACCCTCGTAGGTATATACAAATTTGGTATCGACAAACATTACAGCGCCAGTATGACAAATATTCCCTTTACTATCATTTAGGAAAATCTGATAGCCAGCCTTAGGAGTTAACGTCCACGCACCAGCTTTCTTGTAATAAGCCGCTGAATTTATCGTATAATCATCAAATTGTCCTCTTAATACTTCTGGGGCCCTCTTTCCAAATACTTGATAAATACACCAATCAAACCAAGCATCACACCAAGGAGCTGGATAATCCATTGTTTTTGGGTATATAGCATGCATCTCAGCACCATATTTAGTATAATTACCGCTTCCGGCATTAGCGGTCTTGCTGTAAAGATACTTAATATCTCCAGATTTCTTTTCCAAATAGCCAACTTCTTTACTCATTACTGCCAAAACTGATTTTATATTGTCAGATTCGGTTGATGATGGTTGTGCCGGTGTTGGAACAACTTCATTGGAAGAATATCTTTTACTGATGTCAACATGACCTTTAATCCCATCTATTTCACCAGTTGATGTGTACTGCCATAAGACATAAGATCCTTTATAATCTAAAGCTCCGCTGTAATCTGCACACCAAACTGAAAATGGTAATCTGCTCATTTGAAGTTTATTATTAAGCCAATTAGCTCCAGCATAAATCCCAGCAGGAACTCCTTGACTTTGAAGTGTATTGCAGAATTCTTGAATTATGCGTGTACGAAGAGATGGTTCAAGACCGTTTGAACGTCCTTCACATCCATTCACTTTTACCGTCTCTGTATCAACAAATACTGGAAGAGGATATTCATTCATATACTTTTTTGCAGCATTGGCAACGAACATTGCTTCTTGCCTTGCTTCAAGTATATTTATAGCCGTTGTTACAAAATATAATGAAAATGGTATAGCATTGGCTTTGCAACCAGCTAAATGCTTCTCGAATAAAAGATCTGTGGTGATTTTCCCAGTAAGACACGCTCTATATCCGAGTCGAATTATTACAGCCTCTACCTTTTGTTTAACTTTACTAAAATCGGTTACATTATTGAATTGCGAAATATCAATTATCTGCCCCATGTAAATCACCGCCTCTCAATCTTATTTTTTAATGTATTGCTTTATCTGATCAATCGTCTGCTGTACCTTATCAAAACCGTTCATACTCCCGAACCATACTGCTAAAATCATTAAAAATATCCACACAATATTTGGTCCAGTAAATGGGATACCAGTTAAGTAATAATAAATGACCATGCCAATACCACCAATAACCACTGCGTCTATAAGAGCGATGATGTTAGTACTATAGTCCATTTTCTTCATATTTTGAAGAACTTTTTTGATAGTCTCTGTCAAAAGAGCCGATATGACTCCAGCTATGACAAAGAGTTTACAAAACAATATTACGGTCATCCTTCTGCCTCACTTTCTTTGGATTTTTCAGTTTCCTCGTCTGGTATATCAATATTGGAGGAATAGTCGGTTCCATTCAATACTTTTGTTTCTTGATGTAATTTGAAAACCTTTATTATAACGCAAGATAAGTTATTTCCTCCAAAAGCAGCAAAGAAACATGTTGTCAATGTTGAATGCTCACTAATTCCAGACGAAGTCAATATTTGTTCAACTATTGTGTAAATTATAAGTGCTGTAAAAGAAAATACCAAATAATGATCAAGACCATTAGCATTTTTGATTTTAGCGACTAGTAAATTTAAAAACTTCCTCATACTATTTGTTAACCAAGTACTCTTTAAGCTTATCCTTTGCGTTTTTAAGTTCATCAGTATCGTTTCCGTCAAGCGCATGAGACAATAAAGCCAATAATGCTCTCTGAGTAACTCGGTTGCCCTCCTCAATAATTTGCAATCGCTTGTTATCTGAATCAATATGCTTCTCAACACAATCCATGCGTCCCTCCAATCCACTAAGACGTTCATCTTGTCTAGTATTTGGGGATTTCATAAAACGTATTAAAGTTATTATAATAGCTACTACTGCTGCCGTCGAAGTAATAATCGAGCAGATGATCAAGTAACTATTAGTAGCTGTCTGTGCAGCTTCTACCGGATCCATTGGCATTATTCCCCCTCCCACATAAAATATCAAACGAACTTGACGCCACCATTGATAATTCTGGCAATGAAACGTTCTGAACTCGTTTGTCATTAAATAATTTTAATAAAAATTCATCGTAGGTCATCGAACACCTCTTACTTTTATGTAAAAGTCAGAAGTAGGGACAAATTCCGCATAAAGGGTTAATGTCATGGTCGACGTATCGATTGTGGCATATTTTATGGAATTAAAAGCATTCTGCTCTGCAGTTGTTGGTAAAACTGAACCCTCTGTAACACCGATTAATACATCAGGAGTAGGGTCTGCAACAGAAGTAACCGGTATAGAATAGGTATGGTATGCAACACCACTTACAGTTGTTGTGTTAGTGCTCCAAGATGCTGTGGCAATAGAATATAATGTCGTGTCGGACTTAGATCCCATTTTTCCGCTTATTACAGCCGAAGAAATTCCACCGCTACCTATTACAACTGTTGCTATTGATAAGTATGCAATTCCTGTTGTTTCATTAAAGTTCGAGGAGTCTGTTGGAATCGAGTCAGCAAGAGTAAGTGTTACAGGTGTTGCAGCATTTGCAAGATCAACTGTCAATAATAAATATTTTGTTTCGGTCGCAGAGGTTGGAAGGGATACTGTCATATCACCTTCTGTAATGGTTATGAGTCTCCCTCGTACCATAACCCATCCTTGGGCAACATGGAGTGTTGTTGCATTCGAGATAGTCGGGTTACATCCGTAAAGAATTCCACTATAGCTAGGAGTCAGTGTCTCTGCAAGAATTGCAAAATCTTGATCTGACATCGAGGCATCTTGGAATACCTTAATAGTTGTTACAACGCTCATTTTAGATAACCTCCTAACTTAAGTTTCTTTGTTAGATCAACTCTTACGGTACCGAAAGTTAGTGTGATATTATCGCTTATCTTTTTTCCAGTAAGTATTGATGAATAAACAGAATCGTTATGTATTATTAATGCTGTCTGCCCTAATTGAAGATTGTTTGGTTTTACTGTTGTGTTCTCATTAGCCATCTCTAACTCAATGAGATTATCCCACGTTGTTCCGCCAAAAGTATCATCAGCAACAGTCTTGGCAGCTTCTTCAAAAGTTATAGCTGCTGTTGTGACTGTGCCATTTGAATCTTTTTGTTCATCCGTTTTTTGAGCAGTTTTTATCTCCTCAACAACTGGTAAAACTCTATCTTTATTGTCAGTTCCATAAGTGTGATCGGAATATAGATAGTAATATACTTTTTGTGTAAAATCATCTACATTCCAGATCTCAAGCTTATTGGTTAACGAGGATGCTTTACTTATTGTGAATTCAGAGATCGTGATTGCATCGGAGTCAGCTTCAATGCTTTGTAAGGTGCTATTTGTTCCTATTCTCAAAGCAATTGACTTACTATTGAAGTTAACTGTTGCATTTATTGCTACGCCATAATCGGACATAGCTCGTTTAATAAGAACAGAGTACATGTCAGTTATAGCATATGGAATATTCTCTTCAACAGAATTACCGGCAGAATCGGTTGTTTGCTTGGTAAACCCGGCGTCAATATCAAAACCCCAGGTAGTTGTACTAGATGTTGTAGTAACAGAAAGGCCAGTAATATTCTGGTTCGAATCAGAAGAACTTATCCAATATTGAGTAATGAGATCAGCTAGAACTTGCTCCAAAGATGTTGGGCTTGTTGCCTTACCGTCCTTGTTTTGAAAACTCGTTTTGAACAATACCTGTTGATCAAAAATTCCTATAAATGGTTTGAACTTGACTGTTGTCTGGTAACCGTCATCAGTTACTTCAGTAACTACACCAAAGAAAGTTGCAGTTCCAGTAATATAGATAAAGTTCCTCTCAACAACAGTCTTAGTCAAACCTATTTTTATTGTACTAACAGCAGGAGACAAATAGTCCTCGTCGATAGAAATCGTCTCAGCCACTATGTCATGATGAATATTGGTTAAATCGGAATCGAAGAAGTTCACATCACACTGATTCATATGTTATCTTCACCTCCAGTTTAACAGTTACAACATTGGCTGATGCTGACTGTACTATAATCGTATTTGCTCCATACTGAATGTTAATAAATCGTTTGGTAGAAAAATCTGAAAGCGGGTACACATCTTGTATCAGAGTGCCATCAGTGGTAACCACTTTCATTGATTCATCGCCAAAGCGATTATCAACTAATAGCATGGCCCCCTCTGGGATCGTGCAATGAACCGCTCCAGTTTCGTACAACACACCATTAACATAATGTCTCCATGATGGGTCACTAAATGGCCCATTAATGGTTAATAACGATGGAGAATTTTGGTGACTTGTTGATTGGACAGTCATAGACATTGGAGAATTTTGCCCCCAAGTAATTGGCCATACAATCGGCCAGAAAACTTTCTGTACAGATTGCTTATTGGTAGTTGTTAGTGTTCGAGTCCAAAGACTCATGCAAGTAAATGTTAAGTCTAAGTCTAGTCCGTGCCAATCTTTATCTATTTCTGTCTTTTCAACTTTGGACAAAATAACATCACGAGAATAAATGATGTTGGTGGTTTGGTACTTTAATACTAACGACTCACTACCACAGAACTCTAAGAATTGATTATACTGATCATAGGGAGACGCCCCTAATAGCAGCAACGAACCAGTTATAGAGTTCTGCGTTGGCAGAGTTTTAACCAGCACCCAACGGTTGCCGATTTGCCGATACGTATTAGATCGACCATAGCCCAAACCTTTAGGATCATGGAAGAATGACTCTTTTGAAGTAATTGAATACTCTTCTCCATTGCCATTGACAAGAGTAAATGTTCTCATAGCTGTCCAAGCCTCCTATTAATCTGACCTATGACTGCATCTCCATCAATGTAGACATCGCTACCGTTTCTAACAGCTACCAGGATTGACTTTGTTGTGCTGAGTAATTCAGCTATAGAAGCCCGATCATTATCAACCCCATTGTTAATTTCAGCAGCAACATCTGCTTGACCACCCAAGATGCTACTAATATTTGATGCACCAGTCTGGATGTTTGAGTAATCCATGACTGGTCGTATTGACGGTTGTAAATTAGAACTCATTACAGTATTCATAGCATCTGACATTGACTTTGCTGATGCTGAGAGTTGATCATTAACACCTATTGCCATTCTCTCAGCCGCTGTTGTAGCTAACTTAGCATTATCTGAAATACCATTAGCAAAGCCTGTAGCGACATAGTCACCCAAGTTCCACATAACTTTTGATGGTGAATGGCTCTTTTCAGTATCTTTGACTATGTCGTTAACGTCAGAAGCCATTTCTTCTGCTGCATCCACTGCTAAATGTTGATTCTCAGCGATACCCTGGGCTAAACCTTTACATATGTCTTCGCCGATCTTCTTGAAATCATCATAATTCAAGTATGTTTTAATAATTTCAATAAGTTTCTTTCCGACAGTTTCCATTGGATTATACATATACAACTGAGCATTAGAAACACCCGTCGCTTTGCCTACTCCAAGAAGACCATTTTGAAATCCCTGAGCAGCAAATTTAGCTGATTCTGCTGTTTCAGTTGATGGCGATGCAACACCCATTGCTTTGTTGAAAGAGTCAATGGCTTTAGTTCCTGCCGTTTCCATACTAGTAGAAATGTTTGCAGATTCAACGTTAGTCATTTGATCAGTAAAGCCTGCTGCCACCTGTGTTGCTGATGTGGCTGCTTGTTGCGCGGCTAATACTGATTGCTGTGCCATTGTGCCCATCAGACTACCAGCAAATTGTGTTGACAACTGCTGAATTGTTGCATACTTGGCATCATATTCGGCTAACTGAGTATCACTCATACCAAGAAGTCCCTGAACGGTTGACTCTCCTTCGGGTCCTTTCTCTGCAAGCATAGCTGCTAAGTCTGTACTAATACCGTTCCCCATTAATGTCGTTAGATCATTAGTCCATTTAGTAACGCCATTAAGATTACTATTCATGTTATTCATAACTTGATCTGGAGAAAGAGCTTCGCTTGTTTTAAATTCGCTGAAGATATCGATGGCACCATCAATAGCAGACTTAATACCATCAAAGGTATCAGTAAACGCCTGCTTAATATTTTTCATCTTCTCTTCAGTTGATAAAGCTGCTTCTTGGGCCAATTCATAAGCACTCTTGGTCTTAAGCGATGAATTATACAAATCCATAGACAACGATGTAATTGCTGCTTTAGACGCATCAACCGCGGTCGTTGTACCAACAGCCCCGTAAAACTTTTCATATTGCTTCTGAAATGCATCAACTACATCCTGGCCATAAACCATGACGTCAGTTGAGTCAGCAATAGATTCAGCAAGAGTCTTCTCTGCTGCAGCTGCACCACTTGCTGAATTGGCTAGTCCATCCGTGGATTTAGATAGAGCATCTGGTGGTTCTGGTGGTTCTGGTGGTTCTGGTGGTTCTGGTGCATCATTATTGCTTCCTGTAAAATCACCGAGATCGAACATATCAGTCCAGTTACTATAATCTGGCTTAGCGTTAGCTCCAGATCTGTTCCAAAATGCTTTTGCTGCTTTTGATGGTCCACCTCCTCGTTTGGCTTTGCTTTGACTGACTTGTCCCTTTGCATATGAAGACATATCCAGAAGCTTGGCAATATAACTACTTAGTCCAGATGTACTACTCGTAACACCATCGGACAAGTTACTACCAAAGTCAATACCCAACGCACTGCCAACGGCACCTAAATCACCACTTTTTACGCCATCAATAAACTTGCTTATTACACTGGTGCCAGACTCTTTTGCTTCGCCGTTTTCTGTAGTCTCCTGTAATCCAGATTGAAGAGCTTCACCTGTTGAGCTACCTGCTGTGAAGACGTTTACAATATTATCTTTTATCCCGTTAATAATACCGGCTATCCAGTTAGTTCCAACAGTTGCGCCTTCTGTAGAAGGAGAATGAATCCCCAAGAATTCACAAATGCCATCCATCAATGCTTGACCAACGTTAATTGCCGCCTTAACAATAGACGATATTCCGTTAGTTAAGCCTTTAATAATACCAAGAATAAAGTCCTCGCCAATTATCTTTGAAGCTTCTTCTACACACGTTGCAAACATCATTATTGCAACACTGGCTATTGCTAAAGCTGCGGCAATAGCAATTAAGCCAATTGCCCCAACAACACCGCCAGCACCAACAGCAACTAATCCAATGCCCAATATAACTAAAGCATTACCTAATGATGAAACATCATTAGCTCTATTAGCTACATCGGCAATGTTCGTTATAAGTTGTGGAAGCATTGCCATAAATGATGCTAAGACCGGTAATACAAAACCTATGGCTGCAGTTAGCAAGGCAAAGCCAACACAGACTAGAGCTATTGCAGCTCCCACAGCAATTGCCGCTAAAGCAAAGCCAGCAAATGCAGCTGCTATTGCACCTAATACTGCTATAGATGCCGGGAATAGTGAAAGGACAACAACTAATGCTCCAAACAAAGCAACTACTACAGCAATTGCTCCTATTGCACCCCACATTGCGCCAACATCTAACGATGACAATACAGTTAATGCTGCTGCTATAGCAATTATTGCTACAGAGAATACCAGCAAACCAGCTGCTGTTGCAATTAGATCAACACCCTGTGTTAAACCAGCTAACAAGCCAAACACACCAATAAGCAAACTAATAGCTAATACACTGGACATAACCGGTGCTGCATCAACTGCTCCAAGAATAGCTAAAGCAACCGCTATAACACAAATCGCTGCTGATAATATAATTAGTGATGCCGCTGTTCCAATCATATCAGCACCTTGTGTTTGAGCTGCAATACCGGCAAATACGACCATGATCAAACTAAAGGCCAGAACGCCTGATACAGCCTGATCCCAATTGACCAAACCCATAATGCCAAAAGCAATAGCTGCAAGTGTCAGTGCAGCGCTTAAAGCAATCATAGCTACACCTAACTGTGTTGAGTCACTTGACTTAACATTAGAGGCTATTGCTGCAAATACTATCATAATGGCGCCGAAAGCAATAGCACCTTTTGAAGCTTCTTTCCAATTTATTTGGCCCATAACACTAAAAGCCACTGATGCAATTGCCAAGGCTGCGCCAAGAGCTATCATTGCTACACTCATAGCTTTAATTGTCTTTATCTTGCTTGTAAGCATATCAGTTGCTAAGGCAAATGCAAGTATTACCGCGGAGAAACCGCCTGCTGCTGCAACTGCTGTTTGCCAAGGGACATTGGCCATTAATGACATTGAGTAACCAAAGGCAACCATTGACACACTTAAAGCTGCTAGCATTGCTATCTTGGTGCCCCAAGCATCAGTATTCATCTTACTGACAGCCAATGACATGGCTAATAATGTTGCAGATAAGGCTGCTCCAGAAGCTAATACTGCTTCATATGGAAGATTTGCTAAACTCGTTAATACAACACCGAGAATGCCAATTGCAACAGTCATTATAAGCATCTCAGCGGCTATTTTACCAGCATTAGCATTTTCCATCATCTTTACTGCTGCACCCATTGCTAATATCATAGCAATAACCACACCGAAACCAATAGCTATAGTCGGAAGAAGTGAAACCAAAGCGCCAAGAGCAACACATGCTGGAATTAGCAAATATATTGACACAACCAATGCTAATATACTGGCGGCAACCTTAACTGTCTGAACGTTTTCCATGATTTTCATTGCACCAGCTAATGCAAATAGCATTGCTATTAGCACAAGACCACCGGTTGCAACTTTGTTCATATCACATTTATTTAATATCCATAATGCTCCAGCAACTAATCCTAAAGCAGCTGCTAGTTTAATCATTGAGTTAGCAGTATCAGCTAAACCATTTCCACTAGTTGCTTTATTGTCGCAAAATACATTTAAGAATCCTGCAAATACAACAAGGCTAGCTCCAAGAACGCCCATAACGGTAATAGCATCCTGCATCTTTGTATAATCTAATTGCAAGAATAATGCAAATGCTGCCCAAAGAATGAGCATTGACGCAGCAATTTTAAGCATAGTATTGCCAATGCTATCAACAGCTTTAGTTATCTTCTTAAGTGATACACCAAGAAGAACCCCAATGGTTCCTAAAGTTCCGATAACAGTAATAGCCTGTTGCATATTCAAACCAGCAAGCCATTTCAAGAAGTTTCCAACAGCATCTTTAATTCCAGTTAATACTGACTGAATTCCTTTGTTATTAGCTAAAATTACAATTGTCTTAGCAAAAGTTCTTAACGCAAAAGCAAAGATTATCAGAGATGCACCAACTTTCATCATCATCGGAGCTTGAGTTGAAAATCCTTTAACTGCTAAAAACATGATTGCTAGTGTTGCCATAGTACCAACTAACCCTTGCATCATCTGATCGTTTGTCATATTTGTAAAAGTACGAATTGCTGCGGCAAATATGAGCAATGACAAAGATAAAGAAATAAGTGATACTGATAGAACACCCAGTGTTTTGGAATTAACTTTTTGAGACAACCAAGCCATCGCTGCTGCAAAGGCAATTATGCCAACCGCTAGTACACCCATTGTAATGGCTGCTTGGATTAGTTGTTCAGTTGGTATTTTAGATAAGATCAGCAAAGATGCCGATAATAAAAGAACTGATATTGCAACAGATTTGAGCGTATCTTGCCACCTTGGTTTAGTTAAATAATCAGAAAAACCTTTTATAGCTATAGCAGCATTATTAACTAGTTTTGTAAATGCGGACACTGGTCCGGTGGTGAAATTATTAATAGTATTGCTCAGATTAGTGAAGCTATGAATAAGCTTGACCATCATTGCAACATAGGCTACAATGATTCCAATTTTTAGCCAACCACCCCAGTCAATTTTTGATGCCACAGCAATAAATTGCTTAAGGCCCGAGGCAATAACTCCAAAAATATTGTTTGCTCCAGATAACTTGTCAAGAACAGAATAGATAACGCCAGCAAATCCTTTCAGTGATGTCTTGGCTCCTGTAACACTTGCTGACGCCGTATCTGCATTATTACTGAAAGTCTTAATTCCAGCATTAACCCCATCAAGTGCTGTTCCACCACCGGTTATAGCAGTCTTAATATTACCAATAACTGTCGGGAGGTTTGAAATTAATGTTCCTAATTTGGCGAATGGATTAAATAATCCATTTACATTTGTTTTAACACCATCCAATACACTTAAATGAGACGAAATTGTATTGCCAAGATTGGCGATCTTCTTTAAGAACGTTTCCAAAGAAGGCATTTTGAAATCTGCTGACTTAAGTTTTTTGAACGCTACAACAATTGCATCAACCGCCTTAACAACAACACCAAGAGCTACTTCGCCAAATGTTTTTAGTGTTGAAAGGACTATACCTAACACTTGTTGAAACTGTTTAGACTGTACAAGAGCTTTTATTGCCTGACCAATTTCATATATTACGACAACTAAAACTGATGCAAAGTCTTTTAGTATTGAAATAAACATTTGAAAAGGTTTGGAATTCTTAATCATGTTGAAAAATTCTTTCATTGGAGCATTGAGTTTATCAACATTTTGCAATAAGTTTCCAACTGCTTTAGCAACACTAATTAGTACTTTTCCAAGAGGTGAAAGTAACTTAAGGATAGCCTTTATTACACTTAGTCCACCTTTTAGTACTGAGAATATTGCCACAAATACTTCTTTCAAAATTTCCATTTGCGGTGCTGTTAATTGAATATTCTTTGTAAAATCAGCAAAACTTTTAGTTGCTCCAGCTAATACTGTTCCAAAGTTAGTAGGAAATACTTCTTTAAATGCGTCGGCTATTGGCGTAAGAATTCTATACAAACCATTCATGATATTGACTAGAACAGATAATGCACTATTACGCCCATCAGCATCCACAAAAGCTTGAGCCATTGAGTTTCTTAGTTCAGTAAAAGCACCAGCAACTGTAATAAGCATATTTGCAAGCCCAGTAAAGAATCCTGCTGCTTCTTCTTTGTTACCGATGAGTATGTCGAAGGTATGCATCCATCCAGATTGGACAGCATCTTTAAGAGCATTTAAAACATCTTGAAAAGTTCTTGCTTCCTGAGCTGCTCTAAATACTGATTCTGAGAAAGCAGTAGTTCCTTTTGTAAACTCGCCATTTTCATAATTAGCTTGGTTTATGCCTTCACTGTAATCAGCCATAACAGCATTAAACTTATCTGTTGTAAGCCAACCCGCTCGAAGACTATCACGAAATGAACCATATTTAGCAACGGCAGCTTGTGCAGCATCTCCACCCTCAGCAATGAGTTTATTCATTACCGTTTGTGTAGCCATGTTTGCGGTTTCAACTGACTTCCAGTCCTGAAGTTTAATGACGCCGGAACCATAAGCCTGCGACAACTGATACATTACTCGAGAGGCAGTCGATGCATTCGCGCCAGATGCTGCTGCCCAAGTAGCTATTCCTTTGACTGTTGATTCAAGTTTAGTAAGATCTTTCTCTCCAGATGCGGCAAATTTACCCATTGTATCAGCCATATCAGTAAAGCTATAGCTGGTTTCATCAGTAAACCAGTTAAGATCTTCCAACACTTCTCCAACTTCATCAATACTTTTTCCAGTGGCGATCATCATTGTGCCAACTGCTGATGATTTTTGGCCAAATTTCTCAAGACCAGCCGATGCATCGTTAATGCCACTTATTGACGTTAAAAGGCTCTTTCCCATCTGAAAAGCGCCATCAGCTACATTTTCCATAATACGCTTAGAGAAGGTACCAAGTAGTGACATCTTATTGTTTATTGAGTCAACTGCACTAGCAACACCAGAGAAGTTTAGATTACTAGCAGCTTTGCCAACCTCGTTTAAACTATTGGCTGTGCCATTAAAATCTAAACTCTTTTTTAATTTTTCTGTGGTGTCCATTGAAGTCTGAGCATTTTTTTCAAAATTCGAGTTATCAAGTCGCATCTCTACAACTCTTTGATCAATTGTATCACTCATGGCTTACGGATCACCTCCTCCCACGCATCTTTAGCTAATTTTTCAAATAAAGGAGCTAATGCTGGATTGATATAATCAATACCCTGCACGTAACCCCCATTTTTTGTTCCATGACCATACTGAATCAATGCTGCAATATTTACTCCATTGTTTACGTTGGAATTATTCCAAAAGATTGTTGCTGTTGTCTCGGTTACCGTTATGGAATAAGACCATGACTTAGAGGTAAGGCCTGTTCGTTCAGGAGTTGCTGATGATAAAACATCTACTCCCTGCTGGCCGTACTTATCTAAAATGTTTAAATATCTTTTTTCTTTTATTTGTTGAAGGAATGACTTTGTTTTAGAGAAATCACCTTTTTGAGTAAAGTATACCCTCATAAATAATTCCTCCTTTTAACCACTGGTATGGTACTTAGCCTTTCGCTCAGCATTAAGTGCTCTATTACGTTGAGCTATCTCATTCTTGCGCATTTTCTTTTTATTCGGGTCGTTCTTAATTGAGCAAACTTCAATCAAAGTCATAAGCCGAGCGAGATGCCATTTTTGACAGTCAAAAGGAATCTGAAAAGAAACCATCCAATAATATATGATCTCAGAAGTAACTATCTCACGATTTGGTCTTTTCTGAATATGAGTTATTGTTGTGGCTGTCATTGGATCATTTATATAAGATTCAATTTCTTTTCGATTATCCTGGGATAAACTATAATATACTCTTGGATCAACATTCTTATTGATTGTCATACAACGAACATAGTCTATCTCTTCTTCTGGTGTGAAACCAGTTTTGGCAGTCTCTAAAAAAGGCTTATGCCATTTCGCTTCCCACTTTGATACCGATAATAAAGAATGCTCAAGTTCAATTTCCTGATCATTAATTGTAAAGAACTCCTGAGTAATATCATTGAAAAGTTCTTGTCCTTTCACCTTAATCTTGAGCATATTATTGCTCCTTTACTACTTATCGTATTGGGGTAACGTTCCCGACAGGTGATTTGCCAGGTTCAGCCGTTATCTGCCGACTAGTTTCCTGAGAAGCAACCTTTTCCTGAATATCTGCTGGCATAATTCCGCGAACAAATTTCTGTGACTCTGTTTCGTTCTGAGTAAGTTTAAGATAGATCTGAGAAAATGCTTCAGTCTGAGTAAAGTTATTCCTAGTTTCTTCATTTTTAATGAAACGTCTTCCGTCATCTGACTTTTCGCCATAGGACCTAAGCAAAATATCCTTGAAGAAGGCTAAAAGTTTATCGCTATCATTTGCCGAAACCATCTTCTGAAGAGTATTCTGTAACTGTCCGCCGTAAGACATTTGAAGATCAAGTAATTCTGCTTTATTTAGATTAAAATAAAAATCCTCTGTTCTTTTTGTTCCGTTATAATCCTCATAAGTTTCTGTCATTTTATACATAGTGAATATTCTCTCCTTTCAAATAAAAAGGGGACCATTTTTCAGATCCCCTAACTTTCATGTTAGCTTTCTCACTACTCCAAGAGTCGAGCTTTCACGGACTAGTTGCCTAGGCAAACCTCACGTGGCCTTTATTTAGTTGTTCAAACTGTGGCAACAAGTGTCTTAACTTCGTCAGGAAGAGGAAGTCTAGCATCAGATCCACTAACACCCTCTTCACCATAAAGTACTTTCTCAAGTGCTGCAAGTCCTGTTGCTGATACCTTTGTTGAATCAACTTCTACCTTTGCAGTAGGCTTGAAGCCTGTTACATTAATAGGGGTTGTTGTGATCTCATAACTAAATGCTAAAGCCTCAGGGCTATCATTGATCGACGAATACTCCTTCTCAGCTGGAGAAGCCGTAGCGTTGTAGATCAAATGAAGCTTATAGCCATAATCATTCAGTTCGGTATCATTGCCAAGAACTGTTCTGTAGCAGAAACCAAATGCTTTACGTGACTGCTGTCCAACAGTAACGCCTTCCACCAGAGTTCCGAGTCCATCACAAGCCATGAATTCATCAGGGAATGTGAAGCATTCGATAGTTGCACCGAATTCCTCGGCTGAACGAATTGAGATGTACTTAATGTCATCTGCATACTGATCATTCGCTTCAGCTCCTGAAGGAGATTCAGTTACCGTTGACAGACCATTCCAAACATACCCCTTAGGATAGGTGCCAGCAGTAAGGGGATAGAATACACCCATCTTAACGCCTGTTTCGTAGAGGTGCTTTCCAGCATCGTCCCATACAAGTTTAGCCATAATTTTTATACCTCTCTCTTTTATTAGTTATCAGTAGTAAAGAACCAAGACATCATGGTTCAATCCATCTGAAGTAAAATGCCGATCCAGATAACAATAATCGAAATGATTAACTAAATCATCTGGAATTGTTGTATCTGGATTAGCACTGATTGACGTTATCGTATATTTAGTTCTGTGCAAATAAGTTTTGTCATCGGCATGCGTTATCTGACTTTTAGCCTTCTCATAGACAATGGCAGGATACGTCATCTTTTTGGATGCTGGAGGCTGAAAGTAACAGTTATTTGAGCCTAATATAGTTCGAAGCTCTGCATCCAGTGTAAGTCTGGTCTTCATCTGTGTTATCAACCTCCGCTTGTCCCATCGTTATATACGTTGCCCAGTTGAAGAGTTAATCGGGGAAATTTCACTTCAACTGTAGTAACTTTCCATTTAGTGCCCATGAACGTGGCATACCGAATATTGTGGAAGTTATTCATGGCATACGGATCGGCGATAAACGATAACTGATTATTGATACACAGATCATCATTCAGATTATCTGTTGGCTGCATTCTTCTAATGTTTCGTTCAACATCGACATAACACTGTTTCTCCGTTATCTGGTCTTCCCAAACACTTGGTGCAGTCTCAACTTGATCAGCATAACCGATAGTCTCGTATGATTTAGCCATGATTTACGACCCTGAAACCTCCTTCTCTACATAAAGTGAAATGGCCGCATAAGGCTTTATAAGAGCACCTGAGCAGCGAGTCTCAATGAGATACTTCTCCTGGTTGTAATCTATGTCAAAGTCCTCAAACAGAGACACAGCACCACCCTTGTCTGCACCTACGTTATAATCCATAAGATTGACAATGACTCCAGCCAACTGATAAGCTGTTCCTGAAACAGTAATCTGATCGTCTTCCATAACTTCAACAGTAACAATCTTACTAACTCTCATAGCTGTTGCAAGATCCTCAACAGACTTATAGAGTTTATGTCCGATTGTATCCTCAAGTAGAAGCATTTCAGTAAGGAAGTCCTCTGTTGTAAAGAGGGTCGGTGTGCCGGAGCCCTTATAGTTCTTTCTTGAACGGACTGCTGTATCAATAAACTCTTTAGCTATCTGAGCATTAGTTGCTGTTGTTGCCACTTTAATCGGAGCCTTAATGGTATAAAGTTCAGCATCAGTTGCAACAGGGCGAATGTGATCTTCAGAAATCTTGTCATCGTCAGAAGAAAGTCTGCCATCTCCAATAAGAATTGCACGAGCAAGTTCCTCATCCAGCATAATTCTCATTTCAGCTTTGATCCATGCAACAACATCAAAGTCGATAATGTCAGTGATATCCTCACGATCCATTTTCTGCTTCTTATAGATTGTCTGAGGATCAGTTGTCCTCTTAAGCAATGAGAAGATTTCTTCCTTCTTCAGTTTGCCCTTTGCATAACCCTTAGCACGTGCCTCATCCATTGTTATGTTAGCAAACGTTGACTTTACTCTAGAGAAAGGAGTACGATGAACACTACTCATTACGGTCTGAACCCACTCAGTCTCTCTCTTAATGAACTCGGGAGTATTTGTGATATTCTTTGCTTCCGGGAAGAGATAGTCAATGTTTGCTGCTCCATAGGTAACAGTTTTGCCGCTAGCATCGGTAACAGCATGAGCAAGTACTCCACCGTCCAGTTCATCTTCGATAGAAGATTTAAGACTGCCAGTTCTTTTAGCACCCTCAAGGATGACCTTCATGTCATCATGGCTGATTACGTTCTGATCATCAGCAGTTTCTGTATCAAATACGTTGTGTTTCATTGTTTGTCCTCCTTCAGGATTTTCTTTAGTATTGCCAGTTGAAGAACCACTTTTAGCGGCTTTAACTGCTTCATTGATAATAAATCCAACAACATTTTTCTGCTTATCGGAAAGAGTATTGAGAACATCTTGCACTGTCTCTTCTCCATTAGCAGAAGCGCTGGCATTCTCTCCATCCTTTTTGGCGGGAGGAGTTTCTCCGGCATGCTCAATTGCTACTGCAGGTTTTGTATTTCCTTTCTTAGCCTGAGCCAGAAGGAAATTAACAACTTTACGCTGTTTAGATGAAAGTGTATCCATTACATCCTGGACATTTTCATCTTCAGAAGAGTCTTCACTATCATCCATATCTTCCTCTTCGTCCATCAGATCAGGATCAGCATGATCGATTGGTTTCTTTTTCTTTGTATCTCCACAACTCATAGATTTATCTCCATGCTCTAAAAAGAGTTCTTCATCGTAATAAATTACTGCTGACTCGCCATCATCCGCATTATGACTAACTACATAGTCAATACACGCTTTTGGATCAGCTCCAGCAAGTACCAAACTTATTTCTCTTATGACACCATGAATGATGTTACTACCCTGTCTCTTTAAATTATTTGCAAAGATGGAGAGAGATACTATGTCCCCATGCTCGACCTGATTCTTTGCAAGTGAGGCATTGTGCGTATCATTAAGTGAACAGTACGCGTAAACACCCTCCGGACGATTTTCAAGAAGTGCATGCCCGAGAACTTCTTCAATATCATCATGATTATGGTTGTACACAAGAGGAACTATTTTTCCGTTCTGATTTTTAAAAGCATCTTTTCTTATTATGGTACCATCGGTACACAATATATCATTTTTTGATGCCCAACCAGAGAAATCATACTTCATGATGTTTCCTCCTTGCTATTGATGCTAGATGAATCATTTTTGGAGTCATTTTGAATTTCGTCAACAGAAGTTGAAGAGTCTTGTGATTCGTTTGATGATTGAGAACCAGCATCTTTTATATTAATATTTTTGTTAACTAACTGATTAGCTCTTGCTTCAGATGACGGCTTATAACCGATAACCGCTCTAACTTCATTAGAACTTAGAATTTCATTTCTAGTAAACTTATCTGCAATATCGGCTAACTGTCCAACGGGAACTAAGCTAAATGGATCTCTAAAATATTTAATTGATTTGTTCTGAGTTCTAGCTGTCTTGGAGACGAACTTGCGCAATAGTTCATCAGCAATTGCCGAACAGATTGGATCAATCGTACGATTGTAATAGTTAAGCATAGTTTTTTCATCTGCTGAACCATCGAAGATCGTCGTAGTTAATCCCAACTGATTGTATAACTGGGCAGTTAAGGTAGTCGACTGTTCAAATAGATTATTCTCTGCAGATCGATTTAACTGAGTTATATGTTCAGTTGCATCAGCATAAGCAATTCCATATTTTGATCCAGCCAGTTGGGTTTCAATTGACTTTCTTCTCTCTTCTGCTTGCTTCTTTCGAATATCAGAACGAATAGTATAGGGAAGTTGAATAATGATGTCTAACTTTCCCGAACCGTTCTGAGCATTAGCAACATCGAGAGCATTTATTGTTCGTATCAATCTCTGTAAGGTCGAATTTGGCTCATTCATTATGGAATACAATGGATTCTCAATTATGCCCACTGCAGATTTTGCCATAACTATATCCTGAGTTTTACCGATACGCTCGTTATAGCATCTAACTTTCACATACAATGGATACCATTGGAGTATCTTAGCAACCCTAAGCTCGTTTATGTCATAGGATGAAGAATCTTCTGGATTTGTTGTAGTATCAGTTGGAACTATAGCAACCACACCCTCATCAAACATTGATTGAACAATATCTTGTATGAATGCCTTAGCTGTCTGATCAGCATTGGCCTCAACAGTAAGACAATCGTTTAATGCAGAATCAACTGTCTCTTTGTATTGACCATCTTTATCAAGAACAACATGACGAAAATCAATCATCATGACATCCATAGCAATTCTGTTATAAATTGAGGCAACAATTGATTGTTCATTACCTCTCGTAAAACGAATACGATCTGGTCGATAACTTGTGACTGAGCCATAATCGTTTCGGTATTCCTCCGTAGGATCTCGGCCTAAGAAAGCGTTCCATCCTGATCGGAACCTATTAACTATTGATGCCATCTTTTAAACCCCCTCTACCATTGCCGTCCTTGGTGTTCATTGCTAGCCTCCTATTCATTGTGTGATGCCTGTTTTTTATATAAAGCATCAAGGTATTCCTCACCAGTTTGGGCTTTTGGTGTGCTTTTGGCATTCTTTGTCGAATTAAACAAAATAATTGGCATATCCGTATTAGGATCATTAACATCTTCTATGGCATCGTAACCCTGTTTTTGGAGTTTCTCATTAACTCTGTCAAAGAGTTTGTCTGTATTGCTTGTATAATCTGAGGTCATAGTTGAAAATACGCCATTATTTGTTGTCGTATCTTTTGTTTTTGTTAAAGCTTCACTAAGTTTTACACTGCCATATTCATCAAGCATTGTTTCCATAACCTTTTTGCCAGAAGCAACATTAATATCCTTTGTCAATGTATATTCGACCAATGAGGCATTTTCTGGTTGCCAACCATTATCAAGAAACCAAGAAGCATAAAAATCTTTACCATTTTGTCTTTGGTTTTTGATCCCATCAACTGACATATACTTTGTTTGTTTTTTCAGATCGTTATCAAGGGAGTTCTTTCTATATGTGTCAGCTGCTTTTTGACCAAAGGAATCTTTAATGTACTCATACTCTTGGGTCGTAACCCATCTATTTATAGTAGTTCCCTTTTTTAGTGTAGTATCTTCAGAATGATCATTTTCATATTTAGATACGCCATAGTGCTCACGTCCTTCAGGGGTTAAAGAACCATCTTCGTTTTGGTATCTACGAACTCCCCATTTTTGTTTCTTTACACCAAAATGGGCAATCTCGTCTTGCCACGTATTAGGCATTTTGAATTCTCCTTTCAAGCAAAGGCATCTTTATTGTGAGTATAAGCAACAAAGGCGTCCATTAGTGCCGCAACTGAATCTATCTTATCTTCATACTTGCGTTTCATTAATTTCATATTTCCATTAGTGTCTACTAAAACAATAGCATTGCCCATCGTATAAGACATCATACTTTCATCAAAGATGAGCATTCGTTCACTAGTCAAAGTCTTAATGTCTTTCAACGGTACTGTCTCAGTCTTAGCTCCCTGAATTACTTTTTCAACGCCAAATTCCCCATTCTCTTGAGTCCATCGATCGATAAAAGTTTTGGCGTTATATGGATCATAGCCTAAAGCACAAACCTCGTAATTTCTATCAGAGATAAGTTTATCAAGATCTTCATATACTATGTCCATGTCCAAGATAACACCAGGCATAATGATGAGTGAGCCTTCATTAATAAATTCCTGATACTTTGCTCTCATCGCTGTTGGGAGTTTATTAAGAGTTAGCTCAGTTATATAGTTTACTGTCTTCACACCAAAATGAGAATTTTGTAATGGAAATAGAAATAGAAATGAACAGAAGTCTCCTCCTTGTGAAAGATCCGCACCCATTGCACATGGCATTTGCCAATACTCTTGTCTACTAAATGGAAGAGTTTCTTCGTAAGTAAAGTAGTAAGTATAGCCTTCACAAGGTATACCAAATAGTTTAGCTAAAATATCATTCTTTGTAGATGGAGAATTCTCAGCTCTTGTTACGGCTTCTTGATAGTCCTCATATGAAACTGTTATTCCAATATTTGGATTTGCTTTAACCCAAGTATTTGGATCACCAACTTCTTTAACATCATCAAGCCGGTAATAAAAAATAGATACATGAGGATTTGGATACTTACCTTTAAGAATATCCATAAGCTCCATCTTAATTGTATCACCGACACCACTTCGAACCGTTCCTTCAGAACTAGTACAAATTATTAAATAGTCTGTATTCTTTATAGCTCCCTGTTCGATTGCACCAACAACATCCTCGTTAATATCACAAGACAACCATTCATCAACCGTTGCATATCGAGCCCTTAAACCTTGAAGCTTATCAATTGACATTGGCCTGATATCAAGAAGAGAATTTGTTAAAAAATTCTCAATACCCTTCTTAGTTGAGGCAAGTTTAACTCTATTAGCAGGAGACCCGGTTGTGTTACGTAAAGAACCATCAGTCATAAACTTAACTAGAGGTCCTCTAGCTCTGGACATAGCAGTCCTAATTGGTGACAGGACTTCATCAGCTTGTTTCATTGTTGGTGCAACGGTTACTTGATATGTTGTTGACGTGTCGACAATAAGCCCGTATGCTTGTATAGCTTCGGCGTACATTGTCTTAGCAGCACCTCGTCCAACAATTAAGTATTGTTTATTAATAAGGCGTTTCTTTATTTTTCGTTTAATATAGTGTCCATCTCCATATTGATTGCGAACAAAGACACTACGTTCAACAAAGTAGTACCAACCGAATACCTCTTCTCCCCAAAGTTTAAAAGAATCAAGTAGATTTAAATCAGTACCATCGGTAAGTGTTAGCTCACTATTGCAAAAATCAATCCAACCTTCAACTGCATTCTCATCGTAAAATATATTAGGACTTCTGATTAAATCATCAATCCTATTCATTTCCATCGAAATCTCTTTATTAACCGGTATGGCACCAGCTAATACAAGGTCTCTAAATTTTCCATAATACTTAGGTGTAGCTGTATTAGATAACATAGGCTATTCCTTAATGTCGGCTATTGGAGTTATCATGATGAGATAATCTTCAGCTTCTTCTTTCATAGCTGAATGTTTTGCATTTTTATCTTTTTTGGAACTCTCACCCCAGATTGGCCAATTCTTTCCGCCAAAAGTATTAACTGTTTTTGCAGTTGCATTGTATATATTACCAGCAGCACCAGCAACATTACCCACTATATTTAGATTCTTCTGAAGTTTCTCCAGTTTAGCCCAGTTGTCCATGCCAATTGCTTTTGTTTTAATTGATGAGATCTGATTAATTCGAGAACTAGCATCATTAATCTCTTGAGTAGTCATCTTGGTTAGATAAGGTGCTATGCGCTTAGCATCGCCGCTGGCAATAGCAGCTTTCTTATCTTCATCATAAGTAGCATTAGCTTTCTTAGCTGCTCGAGCTTTCTCTAAATTGGCTTTGCGAGTAGCGTTAAGTTTCTTCTGCTTATTGTTATACCCTATTTGCTCAATCATACTACGTTTCTTCTGGCCATTTTGATTTTTGCTAGTGGTAATAGCTTTCTTTTTATCTTTGGCAGACCAGTTATCGTTGGTGTTTCCAGGATGCGTTGCTTTTGCTTCGGCTGATGATAAATCCTCCAGATCAAGTGGATATGGTGGTCCGTTTTTAACATGCCATTTCATTCCGAGTCGACCCTCATGTTCAATGTAATCTTTGTCATAGCTCATAGTATTATCCTCCTACTGCTATATTTATCCTCCACTCTAACTCTTGAATTTCTTTGTTTAAACTTTCAACAGAAAAAGAGTTTTGAGGGGGATCAAACATTAGTTTTACTTT
>Ga0172378_10001415_pt1 | contig 22161 bp, 21 predicted proteins | sample GrowelOW332metaG_FD_119755 | JGI IMG/M metagenome (GOLD analysis project Ga0172378, IMG submission 119755) | Groundwater microbial communities from an aquifer near a municipal landfill in Southern Ontario, Canada - Pumphouse #3_1 metaG | ecosystem: Environmental > Aquatic > Deep subsurface >... | reverse complement strand
CGTTGATTATTCAGTGAAGGCAGATCGTGTTGGCAGCCGTGTAAGCAAAAACAACGCCAATTTGGCACATCTCATGCTTAAGTTTATCGATTAATCTGACTCAGCGATATAAGGACATGCAACCAAACCCGGATGCCGGCTTAAATTTTTTAAAACGCGAACTGCGAAAGATAACCTGGCTAGGATGCGGGGTGCTACTGGCCGGTTTCTGTTTATTTGGTGTTGATGAGGATTGGCGTTTAGCCGGCCAATGGCTAGGGCAGGCCGGCCTGCTCTGGGCATATGTCTGCCTGTGTATCGGGCGGCGGTTGGCACTGAATCGAGCCAGTGCGGAATCGGTTCTATATGGCAGCCTGGGTTGGGGTAACCGTTTGACTATCCTGCGCGGCGGTTTGATTGCTTTGACCGGCGGTTTTCTGTTCATGGATCAAGCGGCTGCCGACCAGGTATGGGTGGCGGCGTTGCTTTACACCTTGGCTGCGATACTCGACCGACTAGACGGCTTTGCTGCCCGCCGTAGTGGGCAGGTCAGTCTGTTGGGTAACGAACTGGATATTAGTTTCGATGCGCTGGGACTGGTGATTGCGCCGCTACTGGCAATCGGTCTGGGAAAACTGCATGGCTCTTATCTGCTATTAAGCGTTGCATTTTACGTTTATCGATGGGGCTTGCAGCGCCGCAGTTTACTGGGGTTGCCGTTACACGCCTTGCCGGCAAATCCGCTACGTCGCACCCTGGCAGGCTTTCAAATGGCTTTCGTCGCCGTGGCGCTATGGCCGCTGCTCGATCCGGAACTGACCACTATCGCGGGCTTTGCGTTCATGCTGCCGGTATTGTTCGGTTTTGCCGCGGACTGGTCGGTGGTTTGTGGACTGATACAGCCGCAGGCCTATCACTATTTAGCGGAATGGAGCGAGCGTTTTTTCCAGCCGGGCTTGCGGATATTACTGGCACTGCTGGTGTTTTTACTGATGCCAGGCTCAATCGATACGGCCGACAAGTTGTTGATTATTGGCTTGCCCCTCGGCGCTAGCCTGATCCTGTTTGGCCTTGCGGGACGCTTGGGGGCGCTGATTTTGATTACGCTGTTGGGTTGGCATGATCCTGGCGACGCCAGTCCTGTTGCGAGTTATTTAGTGATCTTCTCCGCCAGTTGGATTTTGCTGCTAGGCACCGGCCGCTATAGCTTTTGGCGATGGGGCGACGATTGGATTCAACGCTATGACGGTGCTTGATGTCCTGGTTTAAAGCGTTTCCTGTTTTGTTGTGGTTGCTGGCGTTGATCCTGGTAGGATCGGTGCTCAGCCAATTGCCGCTTGCCGCTATTACCCGGGCTCTCGGCACGCTATCCTTCGGACAATGGTCGGCCTGGATAGCGTTGAACCTGGTCATTGTTTTACTGGCGACGCAACGCTGGCAGGTGCTTAGCGACCTGCTGAAATTGCCGGTGAGATTTGTCGAGCTGTTGATGATCCGCCAAGCCGGTCAAGCAGTGAGTTTCATCACGCCAGGCCCGCAGTTTGGCGGCGAGCCATTACAGATTTTCTGGTTGTACAAGCGCTGCCGCGTGCCGCTGCACGGTGCTTTGCTAGCACTGGGCCTGGATAGGTTTTACGAACTGTGGATCAACTTCAGCATTCTGGTCCTGGCGGTGCTATTGCTGTTGGCTTCACCGATAGGTGATGTCGCCAACTGGCAGGAAATTCTGCTGATTCTGACCGGTATGTTGCTAACGTTATCTTCGCTGGGCTGGCTGCTTCTAAAGCAGCCTGAACGGGTATTTTCTTGGCTAAAACGCTTGGTCCGGCGCTGGCAACATCACCCACGACTACAACATATAGAAACGCACTGGCAGCGTCTGGGCGCCGATCTAAAGCGTGCCGCAAAGGAGCGGAAGCCGGCGTTGTTGAACGCCTTTATTTTATCTATCTTTGGCTGGGCCGGACTGTTAGCAGAGTTGTGGCTGTTGCTGAGCGTGTTCGATCTTGCCTTGGGTTTTTCCGCGTTCCTGGTCATTCTGGTCGCCATGCGTCTATCTTTCATGCTGCCGCTACCCGGCGGGGTCGGCTCGCTGGAAGCGGCGTTGTTTTGGGCTTTTCACCATCTGAGTTTGCCGGCGGAGGCGGCCATCGGCCTGATGGCGCTAATGCGGTTACGAGATGGCGTAATGCTGATGGGGGGCTTGGGCTGTCTACGCGCCTTGAAATAAGAAATATGTTTCCGTGAAAGCAGGCCATCAGCAAATCATGCTTGTAGATCAACAACTATCGATCTGCAATGCTCTTCGACATCGCAATTCCCTTGGCTTTTAACGCGGCATGATAAATGCTCTTTATCGGAACTGGACCCTTACTCAAGGAATCCGTTTTGTTAACCCAAAAAGAGAGAAGATGAATGAAAAAAACTAGCTTTGTTGCCGGCCTGCTGGTTCTGAGTGCCAATACCGCTTTCGCGCAACAGCCGCCAACCGAAGCCCCCAAACCCCCTTTGGGCTTTTTCGTGACCAGTGCCGGTCCCGGTAAAGGGGCCGATTTGGGTGGGCTGGCAGGTGCAGATGCGCATTGCCAAAAACTGGCGAGTGAAGTCGGTGCGGGCAACCGGAACTGGCGCGCCTATCTGAGTACCCAGGCTAGCGGCGATCAACCCGTCGTCAATGCTCGCGACCGCATCGGCAAGGGGCCGTGGGCCAATGCCAACGGTGCCATCGTGGCTAACGATGTGGCGCATCTGCATGGCGACACCGTGGAGCTGGGCCAACAAGGCAATAATTTGCATCGGCTGACCGCGTTGACTGAAAAGGGCGCGCCGATCAAGAGTTCTGGAGAAACTCCCAACCAGCATGACATCATCACCGGCACTAAGCCTGACGGCAGAGCCTACGCCGATGCCGCCGATCATACCTGTAAGAACTATACCAGCGGCGGCGAGGGCAGTGTTCGGGTCGGCCATTCCGACCGTACCAATGGCGGCAGAACCGGTGGCAACGTCTCCTGGAACTCCACCCACGATAGCAAAGGTTGCAGCCAGGAAAACCTGGTCAGCACCGGTGGGGCGGGTTACTTCTATTGCTTCGCGGCAGATTAAGGCTGCATAGTCTTAAGAAAATTGTAGTATGTGCCGACGTTAGGAGGCGCATCGCTCGCGATTGATGCGCTTCACTCTGTTCAGCACATCCTACATCTAAACCTTCAGGAATCGACATGATCAAACAGCATTTTGATTTGATTATTGTTGCGCTAGTGGCGTTGTCCCTTGTCATGTATGACTGGGTGATCGATCTGATCCTCAACCTACTGCATTTTATTTTTGAAATCATTCATATAGCGTACGAATGGTTTGAGCTGGGCATTGAACATACGGTGGAGCATCTGTTCCATACGTCCCGGCACGGCAGCCAGATCGTCACATTCTATATTCTGCTGCTGATTGCCGGTTTATTGATGCGTTGGTTGTGGCGGATGTTGCCAAGTCTTTATCAACGCTTTAAACGATATACGCGACTGGCTTGGGAATGCAGAAAAACGGAGTTCAAAGCCTATTGGCTTTCGCTGACTCTATTCAACAAAGTGAAATTGCTGTCCACGGTGACGGGGATTGTTTTCCTGAGTTCTTTGTTTGTGTTGTGAGTTTTGATTTATTGCTATTTCTAACCAGAGTTGGATGCGTCGACTATCAATCGCGACCGATGCGCTTCACGATGTGAATCGCATCCTACGGTCCTGATCGAGCCAATTCAATTTGAACTCGTGTTTTAGGAACAGCCAGCCAACAGAGTCTGCGTATCTATCAACAGTTTTTGCCTGGTCATTTGCAATAAATCCAGATTTATCAACATCTTAAAATCTGGCATGGATAATGACTGCACTTGGCTTATTTAGGGGGATTTTAAACCAAGGATGCGTGGCTATGTTTAGAACTGAACGATTTCTTTCCGTCGTAAATCCGAATACCGGTTTAAGGGTATGGTACTTTTTAACCAGGGAAGGCCGGCAAGGCCCTTTTACCTCAAAAACGAACGCCCAAATAGCGCTTCATGATTTCATCGTTAGCAGGACTAAACAAGGCAGCTCAAGCCGGCGGACCCGCTTATTAGCAAGCGGCTGATTGGCCTCGACTCTTCGGCGACAACATATTGCGCTATTCAATTCCGGCGTATAGATATTGCCGAATGATTTCGCAGGACTGATCCCAGCTGGGTTGACTGGTGAAGGCTATCAAGGCGTTTCTGCTCAATTGCATTAACAACTCTCGATTCTGATTCAGCTTCCGCAACAGATCGGCCAATGCTCTATGGTCTTCTGGGGCTATCAGATAACCATTGCGGTCATGATCGATAATTTCTTTGGCCGCTCCCGCCGTAGTACCAATCACTGGCAGACCGAATTGTTGGGCTTCCAGATAGACGATGCCATAGCTTTCATAGGCGGAAGGCAATACCATCAGATGATGTTGCCGGTACAGGTCGGCGAGGGCTTGGCCTTGCACCGGTCCTATTAGAACTACCTGCGCCTGCAATCGTAAAGCGCTGACAAGTGCCCGAATATGCTCGACATAGCCAGGCTCCATATCCAGCCGCCCGGCGACTGTCACCCGAAAATCCTCGACTGGAAGTTGGCTGAGTGCCCAAATCAACACATGTAAGCCTTTGCGGCGGATGAGGTTGCCCACGACCAGAATTCGTAACGAACCTGGCGCCAGCGCACGCTGTTGAATGGCGTTAAAATCAACGCCTGCATCCTGGAAATTATCGCCGGCCGGCACCGCGACGCAGTGAGCTGGTAATCCACCGTCCATTAACTCGCACACTTGCGCCAGTGTGGTTTGGCTGTTGGCGATGACGCCGGTTACGGATTTGAGATAGTAGCGCTCGATAGCCCGGTAAAACCAGGCGCTATAGCAGGGGTGATGATCGAAGCTGGTCAGCAGATGCGCCAGCGCTACTATCGGGATGGCGAGCTGCCGGCCTAGTCGCCGGTTTAGCAAAAATACCGACGGATGCACCATGGCATCCTGAATAAGTATGTCGATCTCGGCGGCGGCGATCTGCTGCAGACAGTCGTTGCGGAAATTATCAGCCAGATGGCGCCAAACATTGCGCGGCGGCAGGCTAATAATCGTGACCTGTTCGCCCTGGCTTTGCAGATAAGACACCAGTTTGCGGTTGTACAGATAACCGCCGCTGACGGTCTCCATGTCTCCATAAATCAACAGACCTATGCGCATAGGCTTTAACCCGTTAGAACGTCAATCGGTAAGCCGCCCAGCATTGATCGTTTTCCCAAAGTTTTGCCCGCAGCCTGCCGGTCCCAGGCGGGTTGATGGCGGCGAGTAATTTTTCGCAGATGATGCGGCTGAAATGCTCGATGCTAGGATTGAGGCCTGCGAATTCCGGTTTGTCGTTCAGCAGTTGGTTGCGGAATTCCGTGACGATGCCATCCAGCGCGGCTTCGATGGCGACGATGTCCACCAGATAGCCATGTTGGTCGAGTTGGGTGCCGTCGATACGGACTTCCGCGACGTAATGATGGGCGTGAGGTTGATTTTCGCTGCCCCAATCACCGCCGATTAAATAATGGTTGGCGATAAAGTCTCGGCTTACGGCTACGCTGTACATATTGGTTTTCCTAAGGGCTTTTGTATGTACTTCGCGTAGGTTGGGCTAAACAACATGCAGCCAAATACTTCTAAATCAAAGCCCTCACAATTTGGCACATACTTTAATGAATGCAAATACGCTTGGCTTGAGTTGTTGGGCTTCCTGCGTCAGCCCAACCTACGCTAAGTGAATACTGGTTTTAATAAATAAAAATGGCTTGCAAGACTTTTTCCGGCGCCTGATCCAATAGCCGATAAATGCTGCGGGCCTGATCGAGCGGAACCCGGTGGCTTATCAGTGTCTGCGGCCGTACCCGCCGAATCATGTCCCAGGCGACATCGAAGCGGCGCGCTTTATCCCAGCGTCCGCTCAGCTCCGGTGCAATGCTGCTGACCTGGCTGCTGATTAGTTTTATCCGGTTCCGGTGCGCCACCCCACCTAATTGGATGTGGGCGGATTTGTTGCCGTACCAACTGCCGATGACGATGCGGCCGGAATAACTGCATAACTCGATGGCCAGGTTCAAGGCATCCGGCACGCCGCTGACTTCGTAGATCAGATCGGCACCGGAATCCGGCGTTGTCGATAAATCCACGGGTAGTCGTAAAGCGCGTTTCAATGCGGTTATTTGGCTGTCCTCGACTGGATCGAAGGCCTGTTTTACCCCTAATCGCAATGCGCGGTCGCGGCGCCCGGCGATGCTGTCCACGGCATATAGTTGCGTCAACGGAAACTGCGCCAGCAAGCTGGATAGCAACAATCCGACAATGCCTTGCCCCAATACCGCCACGCGCTCGCCCAGCGTCGGATTGCCATCCAGCACCAGATTCACCGCCGTTTCCATGTTGGCTAAAAATACCGCTGCTTCCGGTTCTACATCCTCAGGCAGGACGATGAGTTGGTCTGGCGCGGCAATGAAATGACTGGCGTGCGGCTGAAACGAAAACACGCGTTTATTTAGCCAACCGGTATCGACATCATCGCTAATTTGTTCGACGCGGCCCACGCAGGCATAACCGTACTGCAAGGGGTAAGCGGTTTGTTGCTGCAACGATGCCAACGAGGCGTCCAAAGCAATATCGGTGGGTAGTTGTCCCCGGTACACCAGCATTTCCGTGCCGGCGCTGATCGCCGAACAGATAGTCTTGACCAATAATTGCCCGCGCCCTGGCGTTGGCAACGGCTGTTCGCGGATTTCGACCCGATGCGGTTCGGTAAACCAGAGCTGACGGACATTCACGACAGAACCGGCTCCCGATAGTGCAGGTTGCCCCACATGATCAGATCGTCGCCCAGCATCTGCGAATATAGGGGGCGAATTTGCGGTAGCTGGCTTTTGCAGCCTAGCTCCAAATTGCCGACGCCCTTGTAACCGCCCACCAAGGTTGGCGCAACCGTCAACACCAGCGCGTCGGCCAATTGCGCTTTCAAAAACGCAGTGATTACCTGGCTGCCGCCTTCGACCATCAGTGTCCTGATGCCTTTTTCCCAAAGTAAATTGAGAGCTTCGCGCAAATTGACGCGGCCTTCCGCATCGCCTTCGAGTGTGATGATGTCAGCCTTGCCGTCAAAGCCACTGTCATTTTTTAAACGGGTCAACACCCAGCAGTTTTTATCCAAACGCTGGCAAAGCCTTGCCGTGGGCGGCATGCGCAAATGGCTGTCTAGCACGATGGGCTGAGGATTGGCGCCGGACCATTCGCGTACGGTCAGTTGCGGGTCGTCGGTCAGCACCGTGCCAATCCCGACCAATATGCCGTCATGCAGGCTACGCAGCTGATGGGTCAACTTCATCGATTCGGCGCCGCTCAGGCCCAGGGTTTCACCGGCGCGGGTGGTGATGCTGCCATCCCAGCTCTGTGCGTAGCTCAGTGTGACAAACGGGCGTTTGGCGGACTCTGCGGCATTTTTCTGCGCAGTCAGCCAATGCTCAATTTGTTGGTTCACAATCATGGGCTGTTCTAAGGTTTGCTACGGACGGATATGGCCTGAGTTGCAGCAGGTGATCCATGCGGCGGGCTTTGGTTTGCAGGTAGCTCTCGTTGTCCGGATTGACCGCGGCTTCCAGTGGGAAACGGGCATTGATTCGGATACCCTCGTTTTCCAGCGCGCTAATTTTTAAGGGATTGTTGGTCATAAGGCGCACCGAGTTGACGCCTAGGTTTTCCAGGATGCGGGCCGCCAAGGAATAATCCCTTTCGTCCGCGCCGTGACCCAGCAAAAGGTTGGCGTCGACGGTGTCGTAGCCTTGGTCCTGCAGGTTATAGGCCCGCAGTTTTTGCAACAAGCCGATGCCACGGCCCTCTTGACGCAGATAAACCAAGACGCCGGCGCCTTGGCTGGCGATCAATTGCAGCGAGCGGTCCAGTTGCTCACCGCAGTCGCAACGTCTGGAACCCAGCACATCACCGGTAAAACATTCCGAGTGGATGCGCACCAACACATTCTCGGCCTCGGCGACGCTCCCCATCACAAACGCCAGATGTTCTTTTTGATCCAGGGTATTGCTGTAATAACAGAGTTGAAAATCGCCGTAAGCAGTCGGAATACGGGCGGCGGTGATTCGGGAAACGGCAGGCTTAGTCATGGCGGTTCATTTACATTGCATAGAACTGATTGGGCGGTATCTCATTCAGTATGTCGGGATTACAGCAGAGGAAATTTGAATTTTACGAACGGAGTTTACGCAGACGCGCAACGGCTTCTCGCAGCGTGGCGTCGTCCTTGGCGAAACAGAAACGGATCAGGCTCTCGCCCGCGCGGCTTTGGTAAAAAGAGCTGCCAGGCACGCTGGCGACCCCCGTTTGTTCCAATATCTTGATCGATGCGGTTTTGGCATCGGGAAAACCCAGATGGTCAATGCTGGCCAGCACGTAATAGGCACCTTGCGGCACCAGCGGCGTCAGTCCGGCATCGTTCAGGCCTTCGCAGATTATGTCGCGTTTGCGCTGATATTCGGCCCTGAGATGCTGGAAATACTCGGGAGTCGCTTGCAGGCCGGCCGCCGCGCCGTACTGCAATGGTGAGGGCGCGCAGACATACAGCAGGTCGTTCACCAGGTTGATGGCATTGGCCAAAGGCGCTTTTGCTACCGCATACCCCAAGCGCCAGCCGGTGATGCTGAAGGTCTTGGAAAAACCCATGATGCTGACCGTGCGCTCTGCCAAGCGGCCGACCGTTGCCGGCGATATATGCTGCCGGCCGTCGTAAGTAATGTATTCGTAGATTTCGTCGGAAATGATCAGCAGATTATGCTGTTCGGCAATTCGCTCGACGATGGCCAGTTCCGCGGCACTGAACATCTTGCCGCTGGGATTGGATGGCGTGCAGAGCACCATGGCCTTGGTATTGGAGCGCACGGCGGCGTTCAGCGCGGCTTCATCTAGGCTGAATTCCGGCGGCGTCAGCGTCAGAAATTGCGGTTCAAGCCCCTGCAAAAGAATGGTATTGAGGTGGTAACCGTAATAGGGTTCCAGCAGGATGATGCCGTCGCCGGGATTGAGCAGGGCCGTCAAGGTGGCCGCGAACGCGCCGGTGGTGCCGTTGCTGATGACGATTTCGTTCTCGGGATCGACTTCTAGGCCGTTATCCCGTTTTAATTTTTCCGCGATCGCCAGCCGTAACGGTGTCACGCCTTCGGAAGGCGTATAGGTATTTTGCCCATCCAGAATGGCCTTGATCGCGCCGTCTCTGACCAGAGGCGGTGTCGGCAAATCGCCCAAGCCTTGCCCTAAGTTGATGCCGCCAACCCGTTCGCATTCCTTGGTCATCAGACGGATGTCGGAGGGCCGTAGATCGGCAATACGATGGGCAATGGGGAAATTCATTAAACGAGTCCTGAATGATATGGGGATTGATGGTTAACTAGGATTTTGGATATTTTTGTGCTCATCCAAGCCTCAAAATATTCTCAAGTCGGAAATCTTACTGAAACTCGTATAACTGGCAAAACGATAAGATGAGATATATATATGCTTTTTTGAGAATATGGCTCCCAAAGAGGACGATCATATTGGCGGAAGGCTTTGTTGTATCAATTCGAGTAATCGTGAAATGGTTGAGGACAGTATTTCCGTGTCAGCCGATTGTTTTGGGTTTGAATGAAACATCCCGGTGTTATGGGGAATTGTGTAACGCAAACAGCAATCGCAAATTCAATGTTCCATTACGGATCGATTTTATATTTTTTTCGCTTTCGCCAAAATGTGGCGCGACTCATGCCAGCATAGTTGGCAGCTGCCTCCAAATTGCCATCTGTCATTTGTAATGCTTCACGAATCATATCCGCTTCGTTTTGATATTTTTTGTGCTTGGCCGACGTTGCTTGCTTGCTGGCAACGATCGTTTTAGATTCACGAAATTCCGGCGGCAAATCGTCCGTGCGCAACTCGTTTCCTCGCCCTACCGCGAACGCGTATTCGATCACATTGATCAGTTCCCTGACATTGCCGGGCCAACTGTAATCAAGTAAACGTCGCATCGCTTCCGGTGCGATGCTGTCGACGTGGCGCCGGCCATGAAGATTATGCAGATCGATGTGGTGCCAGAGTAATAAATTCACATCGAGCCGACGTTCCCTTAAGGGCGGGAGAAATACCGGCACCACGCGTAGCCGGTACATCAAGTCTTCTCGAAACCGTCCCGCTTTCACTTCCTCTCGGAGTGAGCGATGGGTGGCGGCGATGATGCGAACATCGACGCTGACTGCTGAATCGCCGCCAACCGGGATGAAACTTTGTTCTTGCAAGACTCTCAGCAGCTTGGCCTGTAATTCCAATGGTAATTCGGCGACTTCGTCGAGAAATAAAGTGCCGCCATGCGCACGTTGAAACAAACCTGCATGAGTTCGCACCGCTCCGGTAAACGCCCCTTTGACATGACCAAACAGTTCGCTTTCCAAAAGGCTAGGGCTGAGCGCCGCGCAGTTGATAGCCAGGAAAGGTTGCTGATGGCGGGGGCTTTCCTGATGTAAGGCGCGAGCGACCAGCTCTTTGCCTGTACCCGACTCACCCCGGATTAGCACGGTCGCTTCGGTTTCCGCGACGTTACGGATTATTTTGATTGCCTCCAGCATGGCTGGGTCGCGGGACAAAATCCCATGGAAACTTTCGCTGTTACCTTGTTTGCCTATCACCGTTTCGGTTGACGCTTGAGGTTGAAGAAATTCCAGCGCACCGGCGAATTGGCCTTCAGCGTCAAAGAATGCTCGGGCAGTACGGTAGCAGCTGACGCGTTCACCATTGGCGCGTTTAGGTTTGACGATTTGCGCTTTGATTGAGCCTAGCTCGGCGAGGCCGCAGGGATCTTGGCCTTCCTCGCATCCCAGCGTTTGTGCACACGGTTTACCCAGAACGGATTCGGCCGGTAGGCCAAACAATTTCTCTGCGCCTTTGCTCCAGAACAGTACTTTACCGCCGGCATCCACTGCAAATACAGCACCGCTGTCTACTAGCTCGGTGAGTATGGCTATCACTTGATCAGGGCCCATCTGGCTGAGCCAGCGATTAAAAAAGGGGGAAGATTGACTCATGGAATAGGCATGCTTGTTTCAAATATGTTTCAACTGTAGCAGAAATGTCTCGTTGTTTCAAATTGAAACATTTCCGGCAATTTGTGCTGCTCCCATGCCTTGAATTTAGTGCCCTGCAACGATTCGGCTCGTTGGCACGATACTTGATATAAGTTTATTAGTTAATTCTGAATAACAGGCTTTCTGGAGTATCGTTATGTTTTTTCGTCAATTGTTTGAGCCCGAAACTTCCACCTACAGCTATTTGTTAGGCTGTGAGCGGACCCAGCGCGCGGTTTTGATCGATCCGGTCGCTTCGGAAATCGACGACTATCTCGAGCTGTTGCAAGCAGCGAATCTAAGGTTGATCTATACCTTGGAGACTCACGTTCACGCCGATCACATCACCGGTTCCGGATTGCTCAGGGAAAAACTCGGCAGCAAGAGCGTGGTGCATCGTGATGGCGGGGCCATGTGTGCCGATTTGCTGGTCACCGACAGTGTGTTGTTGCAGGTCGGCGATCTGGAATTTGAAGTACGCCATACGTCCGGTCATACCAGTGGCTGTGTTAGTTATGTGATGAGCGACCGGGTGTTTACCGGCGACGCGTTATTGATAGGTGGCAGCGGTCGTACGGATTTCCAACAAGGCGATGCCGGTCAGCTGTACGACAGCATCACCGGCAAACTGTTCACGTTGCCAGCCGACACCCTGGTCTATCCGGGCCATGATTACAATGGCAACACCGTCTCCACTATCAAGCAGGAAATCGCGAAAAATCCACGCTTGGGCGGCGGCAAGACACGCGATGAATTTATCGCCATCATGCAGGAATTGAAACTGGCCTATCCCAAGTTTATCGATAAGGCCTTGCCGGCCAACCAGTCCTGCGGACTGGTTGTGGAATAGGCGAGGACACGGCCATGTTGCTGACCTTGAGCTTGGCGGTGATTATCGGCTTGCTGCTAGGCTTACTCGGTGGCGGCGGCTCGATTCTGACCGTGCCGATGCTGGTGTATGTACTGCACGTCGAACCGAAACTAGCCATCGTCACTTCGTTCGTAGTGGTGGGCATTTCCAGCCTGATGGCTTTAATTTCTCATGCCCGGCGCGGCTCGGTGTGCTGGAAAAGCGGTTTGTTCTTTGGCCTGGCCGGCATGGTTGGCGCATTCGGTGGCGGACGTCTGGCGGCGCATTTTTCTGGCGATGTGTTGATGACGCTGTTTGGCTTGGTCAGCCTATCGACCGGTTTGTTGATGCTGCGCGGCAAACGTGGCGACAGCAAACCGGATACAGCCGGTTCGTTAACATCGGTCTGTCCGTTGCGGGTGCCATTTGTCCGGGTGCTGTTCGACGGTTTTTTTGTCGGCGGCTTGACCGGCATGGTTGGCGTCGGCGGCGGCTTTTTGATCGTGCCGGCGTTGACCTTACTGGTCGGTTTGCCGATGCAGGGCGCGGTGGGTACCTCGTTGTTGATCATAGCGATGAACGCACTGGCCGGCTTGAGCGGCTTTAGTCAATCTGTCGCATTGGATTGGGAGTTGACAGCTATCGTTACCGTTGGCGCCATTTCCGGTAGCGCGGTCGGCGCATGGCTTTCGGCCTACGTCAAACCGGCGGCATTGCGCAAAGCATTCGGGACTATGGTGATACTGGTGGCCGGTTATGTGTTATCGCAAGCGGTGACAGAGCAGTTGCTGGCATCGGTCGAGTTATGGTTGGCGGATGCCAAAGGGCCGGGGCAGGCAGCGGTTGGATTATTACTGGTGTTACTGGTGTTGCGCATTGGTCGCTTGATCCACAAAGCCGATGCCGTTGTGTTCACACCACATTAACGAGCGAATGGGGATGAAAATGGACAGCGAACATTTTGAACAAGTACATCAGAGCTGGAAAAGTCGGGTCGATGCCGTCGGTAACCTGCTGATTGAGGTCTTTCATTATCTGGCCTTATTCGTGATCGGCGCCAGCGTGGTTTGGTCCGGGGTGATTGCTTACGGCGGCATGATGCTGCAAGGTCACGCCACCATCGGCGACATACTGTTGCTGTTCATTTACCTGGAACTGGGGGCGATGGTGGGAATTTATTTCAAGACCAATGCGATGCCGGTACGTTGCCTGATTTACATCGCCATCACCGCGCTGGCCCGCTTGCTCATAGCCGATGTGCAGGCGCATCATGAAGCCGGAATGGGCATGTTATGGGTATCGACGGCGATATTGCTGCTGGCGATTGCCACGCGGGTGATCCGCAAACCGCCGTCGGAATCAGAATACCACTGAGCGGAGTCAAACCGTTTTAGCTGGCGCAGGGAGGCGACGGCGCACCGGGCCAAAAAGCCAGGCGATCATCAAGGAGCAGTCACTGTTGGGGGATGAAAATGCCGCACAGACGGGATTTTCAAAACGATTATTAAAAGAACCTACCAAGGTCGAGGAGATGCTATGAAACACACCATCAACCCTTCCCGCCGCCGTTTTTTTGCACAAACCGGCGCTGGATTATTGGCCTATGCAGGATTGCCGGGCTGGTTACACGCTATGGAAGGGATGGGTGAGATGCCGAAAATGACGCCGAAAAAGGCGTCGGCCAATTTTCATCCCGACGTGGAAATCAATTTGATTTGCAAACCGTCGTCTGTATCGATATTGCCAGGCCAACCGACCCAGGTTCTGCAATATTCCGGCAAACTGGTCAAAGGACCGGCGAATACCTTGACCGAGATTCCCGGTTCGTATTTGGGGCCGGTGATGCGTTTCGAAAAAGGTCAGAAGATCCGAATCAATTTGCATAATCAACTCGACGAACCGACCGTCGCCCACTGGCACGGCCTGCATGTGCCGGCGGAACAGGACGGCCATCCGCTTTATGCGATCGACAAGGGCGAAACCCTGGTCTACGAGTTCGAGATGCTCAATCGCGCCAGCATGAACATCTACCACCCGCATCCGCACAACACCACCGCCAAGCAGGTTTACCACGGTCTGGCCGGGGCTATATTGGTCAATGACGACGAAGAGCGCCGCCTGGAACTGCCGGGCGGAGAATATGAAGTGCCGATCGTGATTCAAGATCGGCTGTTCGACGCCAACAATCAACTGCAATATGTCCGTCAGATGCACGACCGCATGATGGGCTTTTACGGCGACCGTATTTTGGTCAACGGCCGCCCCGACTTTAAGCTCGACGTCGCCAGCCGGGCTTATCGCTTCCGTATCCTCAACGGTTCAACGGCGCGTATTTACAAGCTGGCCTGGGACGACGGCCATTCTGATACCAGCATACCCGTTACCGTAATCGGTACCGATGGCGGCTTGCTGGAAACACCCGTCAACAAACCTTACGTGATGCTGGCCCCCGGCGAACGTCTGGATGTGTGGGCGGATTTCAGCGGGCGTAAAGTCGGCTCACAGTTGGTATTGCGCAGCCGGTCTTTTTCAGGTGTGTTGCCAGGAATGGCCGAACGGATGATGACCGGCAAACACGGTGGTGACGACCAACCGCACGGTGGCGGCGGTCATCGTATGGGGATGGGTATGCACGGCAGTGCATTGCCGGTCGGCAGCGACTATCCAATCTTCACGGTGCGCGTGACCAAAAACATTAGCGATAGTCCGGCGCTGCCGAATAAACTGTCTACGATTAAACACTACACGCTCGGCGATACCGCCAATCCCAACAAACCGGTGCCGATCGCTATTTCCGAAGGGCCGATGCGCATGGTCTTGAACGGCCGGCCCTATGCCTACAACGACATCCAGCCCAGCGAACGCATCCCGTTCAACACGGTGCAGTTGATGGAAATTTTTCATGCGCATGGCGGTCATGGTGGCGACAAAGCCCAAGGCGAAGGCGGTCACCGCATGGGCATGGGAATGCGCCACAGCAACGATAGCGGCGATGGCAGCCCTAAAATGGGTGGAATGGGTGGTGGCGGCATGGGTATGATGATGGCGATGGCACACCCCATTCACTTGCACGGCCAGTATTTCCAAGTCTTCAGCCGTACCGTTAGTAACAGTGACAGTCAGTCTTATGCCTCGGTCAAGGACGGTTTCATCGAAGGCGGCTGGAAAGATACCGTACTGGTGATGCCGGGCGAGCGGGTCAAGATCATCAAGCCCTTCCAGGATTTTAAGGGTTTGTACATGTACCACTGCCACAATCTCGAACACGAGGACATGGGCATGATGCGCGACTTTTTAGTGGAATGATCGCGATAGGTTAACTCACATTATCAGGGAGCACGATATGGCGGTCGGTAACAAACATTTAAAAATCGATGGCATGCATTGTACGGGTTGCGAGGACATCATCAGCCAGGCGGTTGGCGTCTTACCCGGTGTACGTCACGTTAAAGCCAGCTATCGCAAAGCGGCGGTGGATGTTGAATTTGACGAGGCATTAGTCGACGAAGCAAAGATACGCGAGTGTATAGAAGCTAAAGGCTATGTCGTTGAGGCAGGTTCTGTATCGACGACAGGCAAAATCAAACGCGGGCTGATTTTTCTGGTATTACTGGTGTTAGTCGGCGGCGTTGCGTTCTGGGGCAAAAGCCAGATGCCGGGCGTGATGCAGCAGATCAAGCCGCAGATGAGCTATGCCGTATTGCTGGGTATCGGATTTCTGACCGGTTTCCATTGCATCGGTATGTGCGGCGGTTTTGTGGTCGCTTATACCGATCCTGCCAGCTCAAAGACTCGACAGCTGCTGGCGCATCTGAACTATGCTTTTGGTAAAACTTTGTCCTACACCGTGCTCGGTGCCGGCTTTGGTTTGCTGGGTGCGACCATCGCCATTACCCCGCAAATTCGCGGTGGTGTGGCGTTGGCCGCTAGTGTTTTTTTGCTGATTTACGGCTTGAAAATGCTCAATGTATTTGGGTTTCTGCGGGGTTTTAGCTTGCGCATGCCCAAAACTGTCAATCGAGCGGTAGCCGGCGAGTTGCGCAAGCCTTCACGCAGCGCTTTACGCACCGGCTTGTTGAGCGGATTGCTATTGGGTTGTGGGCCGTTACAGGCGATGTACGTGATGGCGGCCGGCAGCGGTGATCCTTTTCAAGGTGGCATGATTCTGTTGATGTTCGGTTTGGGTACCTTGGTGCCTTTATTGGGATTCGGCCTGTTTGCCAGTGCGCTATCGCATGCCAGCATGCGGCAAATGGTCCGCGTATCGGGAATATTAGTCATTGCAATGGGAGCGATGATGGCTCAGCGCGGCATAGCGATGCTGAAAACCGGTCAGACCTCGGCAATGCCCCATCAAACTATGCCACAACAGCATATCAAGTAAAGAGAGGCTCAAAAATGCAGCACACTCCATTACCCAAGTCCAGTTTGTTGCGTTGGGAAATCGGCATCGCCATGCTGATCAAAATCCTGTTGTTGATCGGCCTATGGTTTCTGATTTTTCGCTGGATGGATAAGCCAACCAGCAAACCTGACATTGCCGAGCATTTTGCCTTGCCTGCTGCACAACCCCAAAGTAACTCAGCTTTTTCTTCTCAATCAACCCAGGAGTCTCGACATGTTCGGTGATGATATTGTCATGCTATCCCGGATGCAGTTCGGTTTAACCGCGCTGTATCACTTTCTGTTCGTGCCGCTGACCTTAGGCATGACCTTTATCCTCGGCATCATGGAATCCGTTTATGTGATGACCGGCAAGGAAGTCTACAAGGACATGACCAAGTTCTGGGGCAAGTTGTTTGGCATCAACTTCGCGATGGGTGTTACCACCGGTCTGACGCTGGAATTCCAATTTGGCACCAACTGGGCCTATTACTCGCATTACGTCGGCGACATCTTCGGGCCGTTGTTGGCCAGCGAAGGCTGGATGGCGTTCTTCCTGGAATCGACCTTTGTCGGTTTGTTCTTCTTCGGTTGGGACAAGCTGACCAAGGTGCAGCATCTGGTGGTGACCTGGTTGCTGGCGGTGGGCACCAGTCTTTCGGCGTTGTGGATTCTGATCGCCAACGGCTGGATGCAGTATCCGGTCGGCGCCGAATTCAATTACGAAACCTTGCGCATGGAAATGACCAGTTTTGCGGACGTGTTTTTCAACCCGGTCGCTCAGGTCAAGTTCGTGCATACCGTCGCAGCGGGGTACGTCACCGGCTCTATGTTCGTACTGGGCATCAGCTCCTGGTATTTGCTGAACAAGCGCGACATCGGTTTTGCCAGACGTTCGTTTTCGATTGCTTCGGCGTTTGGTTTGGCGTCGGTGTTGTCGGTGATCGTGCTCGGCGACGAGAGTGGATATACCTCCGGCGAAACCCAAAAAATCAAGTTGGCGGCGATCGAATCGGAATGGGAAACCCATCCCGCACCGGCCGGATTTACCGTGTTTGGTTTCCCTGATCAGGAAAACGAGAAAACCGATTTCGCGATCAAGATTCCGTATGTACTGGGTTTAATCGCCACCCGTTCCATCGATGAAGATGTCAAAGGCCTGAAAGACTTGCGTGACGAGAGTGCCGTGCGAATTAAAAGCGGCATGGTGGCTTACGATAATTTGCAAAAGCTGCGTGCCGGCGATAAAAGCCCAACCATCAAACAACGCTTTGACGAACACAAAGCCGATCTGGGTTACGGCTTATTGTTGAAAAAATACACCGACAAAGTGGTCGATGCCGACGCCGCGACTATCGCCAAAGCGGCCAACGACACCATTCCCAAAGTCGCGCCGCTGTTCTGGACTTTCAGGATCATGGTGGCTTGCGGCTTCACCATGTTGTTCATCTTTGGCATGACGTTTTATTACTGTGCTACTCGCGTCGCCGATCAGAAGCGCTGGTTGCTGCGCATGGCGGTGTGGTGTATTCCCTTGCCCTGGATCGCCGCCGAAACAGGCTGGTTCGTTGCCGAAGTCGGCCGCCAACCCTGGACCATTTCCGGCGTATTGCCAACCCACATGAGCGTTTCCAGCCTCAGTGCCGATCAGCTCTGGTTCAGTATCGGCGGCTTTGCCTTGTTCTACACAGTATTGCTGGTCATCGAAATGTATCTGATGCTGAAGTACGTCCGGCTTGGCCCCAGCAGTTTACATACCGGCCGTTATTGCTTCGAACAACAGGCCGCACATTGACGGCGAGGAGATCATCATGAACTTTATATTTAAAGCGGTTTCGGTATGGCTATTCATTTTGGCGGCAACGACGGCCCATGCCGAATCGCCTGCCGATCCGACTCGACTGGATGAGGTGGCCGAGCGTGGCAGCCATGTGATGCCGTTTAGTCTGGAGAAGACCTTACATGTTTTTAATAAAACCGAGCATGGCGGGCTGCAGCAAGTAGTCGCCAAAGACGCCATTGATTATGAGCAAATTGGTTTGATTCGCCAACATTTGTTAGACATCAGCGAGCGCTTCAAACAAGGCGATTTTACCAAGCAACGCCGTATCCACGGCAATGATATGCCGGGTTTGGCGGAGCTGGCGGCTGCGAATGGTGCGGTGCGTTTTGAATATCGAGAATTGCCGAACGGTGCGGAAATCGAGTACAGCGCCGAACAGCCAGCGTTGGTCGGTGCAATCCATCGTTATTTCAATGCTCAACTCAGCGACCACGCTCGCCATGCAGTCGGCGGGCAAACTCACCACGATCATAAAATGGACGGATCCCATCAACAACATAAGCATCATCAGCTTATGCTAAAACCTGCTGATAGTAAGGAGTAAATCATGTTCGATTATGAAACCATCCGCCTGATCTGGTGGGTATTTATTGGTGTCGTCGGCATCGCCTTTGCATTGACTGAAGGTTTTGATTTTGGTGTCAGCACCTTGCTGCCGTTCATCGGTCAAAAAGACATCGAGCGTCGCGTGATCATCAACACCGTCGGTGCCACCTGGGAAGGCAACCAGGTCTGGCTGGTATTGCTGGGCGGCGCTATATTCGCGATTTGGCCGGCGGTCTATGCCACGCTGTTTTCCGGCTTGTATGTGGCCATGCTGCTGGTACTGTTTGCGCTGTTCTTTCGGCCGGCTGGTTTCGATTACCGGAGTAAGATTGAAGATCCGCGCTGGCGCAATGCCTGGGACTGGTGCCTGTTTTTGGGGGGAACCTTGCCGCCGATTCTACTTGGGGTGCTGGTCGGCAATCTGATCCTGGGATTGCCGTTTCATCTCGATCAAGATTTGCGGTCATTTTACGACGGCTCGTTCTGGGCTTTATTAAGTCCTTTTGCCTTGCTGTGCGGCGTGACAGGCCTGTTGCTAACCACCTTTCACGGTGCGTTATTTCTGAAATGGCGTAGTGAAGGCGTGATTCACGATCGTGCCGTGCTGGCCGTCGAAGCCCTGGGACCGATGCTGTTGACAGCACTGGCAGCCGCAACGCTGTGGGTATTTGTAAGCATAGACCGCCCCGAAATTATCCAGATGGCTGCGACTAATGCACCTTCCAATCCCTTGAATAAAACCGTGATCGGCAATGGTGCGGGTTGGTTGCAGCACTTTATGGCTTATCCGTGGATGTGGTTGGCCCCGTTGTTGGGATTCGCCGGGATTTCGTTGGCCTGGCTGTTAGGCAAGGGCGAATCGAGAGTGGGGGCATTTATGTTTAGCAGCCTGGGGATAGCCGGTATTGCCCTCACTGTTGGCTTTGGCTTGTTTCCGTTCTTGCTGATTTCTAAAACCGATCCACGCTCCAGTCTGACTTTGTGGGACGGTAGTTCCAGCCATAGCACGATGCTATTGGCGTTCTGGATCACTATCGTATTTCTGCCTATTGTGCTGCTGTATACCCGCTGGGTTTACAAAATCATCTGGGGCAGCGTCACCGAAGCCAGTGTTTTAAACGACACTCACACACTTTACTGAGGAGAAACATCATGTGGTATTTCGCTTGGATACTCGGCGTCGGTTTCGCGGCGTCCTTTGCCATCATCAACGCCATGTGGCTGGAATCGGTGTGCGACATTGACACTCACGGCATCGATCAGTCTTGCGAAAGTTTGTCGAAAAATAAGCAGGGAGCCTAAAAGGTCGAAAGATGACAGCCGACAGCGGGGGCAGGTGGCTGGGATCGTAAAGCCAGCCACCTTGGTTCAAGCCGGCTTGGGCTAATACTCCAACTTCAAGGAACCCATTGCCGAAAGCGGTGCGCCTACGTTGGCGGTTGGTATCCAAGAGGTCGAGCCGGTGTAATATTCCTTATCCAACAGATTGTAGACGTTGACTTGCGCGGTTAAACGGGTCTTTCCGATCGGTTGCACATACGCCGCCATCGCATCCAGACGGGCGTAACCGGGCAGCTGGAAGGTGTTGGCGGTATCGCCTTCGCGTTTGCCGACAACCACGCCGCCTAACCCGGCTTTGAAATGCTCGGTGAATTGATAAGTTCCCCACAAACTGGCTTGATGTTCGGGCACGTTCAGTAAGCGTTTACCTTCCGTGCTGTTGTTGTTTTTGTCGTTGGTGACTCTGGCATCGGTGTAGGCATAGGTGGTTACCAGGCTGAAGTCGTCGGTGACCTGGCCCTTGATATCCACTTCGATGCCCTGGCTGCGCGCCTCGCCGATCGCTACATTGTCCAAAGGATCATCGGGGGTGCTGAGATCCGCGGTCAGGAGATTGGTTTTTTTCAGGTGATAGTAGGCCACGGTAGACGACAGCCGCTTGTCGAAAAACTCGGTCTTGAAGCCTATTTCGTACTGTTCGGCCGATTGCGGCTTAAAGGTGCCGCCGGTCTCGGAGTTCCGGCCATTGTTACTGCCGAACGACTCGACGTAATTGCCGTAGACTGACAACCATTCCCAGGGCTGATAAAGGATGCCGACTCGGGGCGTAAATTTGTCTTCGTGCTGCATGCTGAACCCGTTCTTGGTCGCCTCCCAGGACGAGCCGCCGAAGCCGCCATAACCCGCCATGTCGTAACGGCCGCCGCCCATGATATGCAGTTTGTCCCAAATCGTAATTTGATCCTGGAAATATACCCCGTACCAGTCGTCCCGTTCACGCCAGAACCAATTGGGCGCGATGGCGTTTACCGCTGCGACATCAAGGGTATCGTAGCGGGGATTGTTGATATCGAAAGTGGAATTGATCGGATCTCCCCAATCGCTGGAGGCAAACATATTGTCCGGCGCATCCTGATTGAAAAAGAACCAGTCACCACCCAGCAGCACGTTATGCTTCAATCCGTAGGTCTGGAATTTACCGGTCAAGTCCAAACTTGTCGAATAAGAGCGCCGGTTGGAGGTGCCGGTGATCACCTGGCGTCCCAAGGTATGGCCATCGGCGTCCAGTTTGCCGTTAGGTGCGGGGCCGCTGAATACGATGTCGGTTTCATCCCACTGGAATTTATGTTTTATCGCCCAATCGTCGTTGAATTTGAAACTCCAGTCGGCATAGACCAGGGTATTGTCCTGGCTGGGCCTGAAGGCCGGATCGCCGGTGAATAAATTCCGCCGCCCGCTGACCGGCCTGTTGCCTGATACCGGCACACCATAGTCGTCCATATAGTTATCGTGGCGTTTTTCGATGTCCAGATTGGCTTCGAAACGGTCATTCGGCCGCCATGTTAGCGAGGGTGCGATAAAAATCCGTTCATGCTCGACGACATCGCGATAGGAGTTGCCGGTGTCATAGGCGCCATTGAAACGGTAGAGCAGGGTTTTGTCTTTATCGAGCGGACCTGTTGCATCCACCGAGGTACGGTATTCGCTGTAAGAGCCGAATTGCTGTTGTAGCGCGTAGTAGGGAACAGCCAGTGGCTTCTTCGTGACGTAATTGACCATGCCGCCGGGCTGCAAGCGGCCGTAAAGCACGGCGGCCGGACCTTTCAAGACTTCTATCTGCTCCATGTTAGCAACGTCGAATTTTCCCATCGAGCGCCTAAAACCGTTACGGTAATTCTGTTCCATAGAATTAAAACCGCGAACGATGAAGCTTTCGTACATATCCGCAGTGCCGTATGCACGCTGTACACCGCTAACGTTATTCAAAACTGCATCCTCGAAACGAATCGCTTGTTGATCGTTCATGATAGATTTGGGAATAACCTGAATCGATGCCGGCGTATCCATGATGGCGATATTGGTTTTGGTCGCGG
>Ga0172378_10001414_pt1 | contig 22164 bp, 19 predicted proteins | sample GrowelOW332metaG_FD_119755 | JGI IMG/M metagenome (GOLD analysis project Ga0172378, IMG submission 119755) | Groundwater microbial communities from an aquifer near a municipal landfill in Southern Ontario, Canada - Pumphouse #3_1 metaG | ecosystem: Environmental > Aquatic > Deep subsurface >... | reverse complement strand
TCATCCTTGGAAACCTTGGTAAATATCATTTCCTCAGTTCTGATTGCGTTTGCCTCAATTTCACTGGTGGTATCCTCAGTTATGATTGGTATCATAACTCACACATCTGTTATAGAAAGAACAAAAGAAATAGGAATATTAAGAGCAGTTGGTGCAAGAAAGAAGGATGTTTCTCGCTTGTTCGAAGCTGAGGCTACAATCATTGGTGTTCTTGCAGGAGTGGTTGGTGTATTATTCACTTATTTAGTAAGTCCAATAATAAATGTCATCATCAACAACTTAAATCCCAGTTTTGACACTGGAAATATCGCGTCCTTACTTCCGTTACACGCGTTGATTCTAATCGCCATATCAGTTATTTTGACCTTTATTGCTTCGCTAGTGCCAGCTCGAATGGCAGCTCACAAAGACCCGGTCGTTGCACTTCGCACCGAATAATAACTTACAAAAAATGCTGCGCAACTTAGAGCGCAGCGTTTTTTTATTTATACAATTCAATCAGTATTTCTACCATTTGCTTCATTTGATCGACATCTAAATATTCGAATCTTCCATGGAAATTCGCACCTCCAGTTCCTAAGTTAGGACAACTGAAGCCCCGATTAGTCAATACAGCACCATCTGTACCTCCCCTGATTGGTTCGAATTCATAGTCTATTCCTTTTTCTTTATAAATCTTTTCAATTCTTCCTATTATTTCTGGTTGTTTTTCAATAATAGGTCTCATATTCTTGTAAGTTTTTACGATATCAACTTTAACGACATTTGTTCCGTATTTATGATTCAATCTTTCCTCAGCAAGTTTGGCGTAATCCAACATACTGTCGAGCTTATGCGAATCAAATTCTCGAACTATATAATTCATAGTTGTCTTTTCTTCGTTTCCATTAAAGTCGATAATGTGATAAAAACCTTCGCGGTTTTCAGTATGTTCGGGTCTCATGAATTTAGGCAAAGAATCGTGAAATTCAACACCGACATTTACCGCATTAATCATCTTGTCCTTAGCCGAACCTGGATGAATTGATCTTCCAGTAATTTCCACTTTCATGGATGCTGCATTGAAATTTTCTATGCAAAGATAGTGTATATCTCCCCCGTCTATTGTGTATCCGTATTTTGAATGTAATCTTTCAATTTCGATATGGTCCGCTCCCACACCAATTTCTTCATCAGTTGAAAAAACTAGTTCAATAGATCGATGAGGAATTTTGTTTTTTACAAAGTAATTTACCACATCCATCGCAATAGCAATACCAGCCTTGTCATCCGCACCTAAAAGTGTAGTACCATCTGTAACAATTAACTCGTGTCCCACGGATTTTAAAAGCGAAGGAAAATCTTCAACTTTCATCGTTGTTTCATCAGATAATTTGATGTCCTTGCCATCGTATTTTTTTATTATCCGCGGTTTTATATCTTTTCCTTTTGCAGCGTTCGAAGTATCCATGTGCGCAATTAGAACAACCGAATCTCCCTCAATTTGTCCGGGAAAATATCCATATACTGTTCCGTATTTATTTATGTGGATGTCTTCCCCACCAAGATCGATCATTTCCTTCTTAATTTCCTCGGCAAGTTTATACTGATTTTGGGAACTAGCCTCATCTTTTTTTACTTCTTTCGACGTCGTATCGAAAGATACGTATTTTAAAAATCTATCTATTATATCCATATTTGTTCCTCTTTCTATAAAAATGATGTAATTATTATAATTCTTCTCAATAAAAAAGGCTACAAATTTAATACTGTAAGATTTATAAAAAAAATATTTTTTTATTGTTATTTTTTAACTTGTGTAACATAAAAAATATTTTTTTCTATATTGTTTTTTCAAAAACCTCCCCTAATAACTAAACAAATGTAAACAAAATAAAATTCTACTTTTAATTTTAAACAAAATATTATTTCTTTTTAAAATCTTTTTTATTTTCGGGCTTTCTTGGTCATATAAGCCATATTTAAATAAAATGTAATAAATTTGCTTTTTGCCCTTTACTCCTTAATAATGTATTTACTATCATTAGTTGTCGCTAAATGACTGAAGTTAGTATGAAGGAAGGTGATTATTATGGCTATTAAAGGTCAGAAATTCAAGAAATATCCCTCCGAACTTAAGAAAAAAATAGTTATGGAAAGGATAGAAAAACACACGCCCTATTTAGAATTAGCCTACAGGTATGGAATCGCTTCTCAGGAATCGGTCATGCAGTGGGTAAAGAATTATAGAGAGTGTGGCGAAGCCTCTTTTAAGGACAAGAGAGGTACTGCTACCGCCGAAACATCTAAGTTGAAAGGTCGACCTAGAAAATATTTCGACAGCGAAGAAGAAAAATTGCAATATCAATTGCTTATAAAACAAAGAAATAGAGAAAGAGCTGCTAGAAATAGACGTATCAATAGATTACGTAAAAAGAAAGCGGCTGCCTCCAAAGAAGATAATAAGACAAAATAATCTTATTAATCTAAAGCTATGAACTGGTGATTTTTCACCAGTTCTTTTTTATCTTTATATTAATTGCTTAAATATATTGTCATGAAGTAAAATAGTAATGTTATGAAATATAAAATAAATACATTGGTCGCGACTCTCGTGGCAAAAAAATTCGCTCCTAAAGGTAGTGTTGGAGCAATTATCGGATTTAAGGAAAATGAACCTGAAACCTACCTCATCGAATTATTTACTGTAAAGAACAAAGAACATTTACAACTTTATTATTCAAAGGATGAAATATACGCCATTCAACAATAGAAAAAAGATAGAGGATTTACAATGAAAAAAAGGTATGCTTTGACGTTGGACTTCGGAACACAATCTGTAAGAGCGATGATTTTTGATGACAAAGGTAATTCGCTAGCAATATCTAAGGTCCAATATAGTAAACCTTATTTTTCTACTCAGCCAGGATATGCTGAACAAGATCCTGACTACTATCTCGAATGTATGTTCAAAGTGACGAAAGAGCTCGCTCAAAAGTATCCGGAATACATTAGCGCTCTTTATGGTTTTTCGATTACAACTTTTCGCGACTCCGCCGTATTGCTAGACAAAAAACACAAAGTGATTCGCCCTTCAATTCTTTGGCTTGACAAGCGACAAGCTAAATGTAAAAAACGGTATCCCTTTTATAAAAAAATGTTATTATCTATCGTTGGTATGAACGAAACTGTAAAACTCAATCGCGCCCGAACTATGTCTAATTGGATTCAGGAAAATGAACCGGAAAATTGGCAGCGAACCGCGCACTACTGGGCCCTTTCTACTTACTTTATATATAAATTAACTAATGTAGAAGCTGATACAGCCTCTTCTTATACCGGTCACTATCCGATAAATATGAAAAAACGCAAGTGGGATAATAAACGTTCTCTAACTTTTGAAGTTTTTAACATCGATCCAAAGCTTCTTCCAAATTTAGTTCCAGCTGGATCGAAAATAGGAACGATTACCAAAGAAGCTAGTAAGTTGACCGGTCTTCCAGAAGGATTACCTCTTTTCGGCGGTGGAGCAGACAAGAATTGTGAATCGCTGGGCGTTGGTTGCATCGATAATAACATAGCCTCGATATCATACGGAACTGCAAGTTCGGTTGAAGTTATTAACAAAAGATATGTAGAACCTGAGACTTTTCTTCCCGCATACTCGTATCCTGCAAATAATATGTACGCCTTAGAAGTTCAAGTATATAGGGGTTATTGGATGCTGCAATGGTTTAGTCAAAACTTTGCTTCAGAAGAACTTCAAATATCAAAAATTGAGCAAAAGGGAGTGGAAACAATCTTAAATGAGAAAATTATGAACATTCCTGCTGGTTCTGAAGGTTTAGTTCTCCAGCCTTATTGGGGTCCTGGTTTAAAACGCCCTCTCGCTAAAGGAGCAATATGTGGTTTTTCCGATTACCACACAAAATATCACCTTTATAAATCGATTATAGAAGGAATTGCTTTTGCCTTAAAAGAAGGTTTGGACAATATTCAGCGGAAACTTCATCATAAAGTCAAAGAAATAAGAGTATCTGGTGGGGGATCTAAATCTAATGCTGTATGTCAAATTACAGCAGATATTTTCAATAAACCTGTTTCTCGAGTTCAAACTTATGAAACAGCCTCGCTTGGATGTGCTATTATAGTCTTTGTCGCCAGTGGTCGATTCAAATCATTTAAGGAAGCTATCGACAATATGGTTCATGTGACGACTACTTTTCAACCTAACAAAAAAAATATTGAGATATACAAAGAAATTTATGAAAAAATCTATCTGAAAATATATCCTAAAATGAAAAGAATTAACTTCAACATAAGAAAAATTATAAATAAATGATTTTTTTCGTTTTAAATTTTAAGCAACCATTAACGAGAAATGAAAATAACGTAATTAAATTTTCAGTTGGCGTGAATTGAAAATCAATCGCAAACTTTCGCGGTTAATACGTTCACAAAAAAATCAATCACTTATATTTTCAGCGTGAATGATTCAATATATCCACTTCCGTGATTTGTTTCATAAAGCACATCTTAAATGTTACAATTTATACAAGTTTTTCACCGATTGATAAAAAATTATTTTTCAGTTATTTATTTCTTAACATTATTTTGTTATTTTTTTGTGGATTATTAACATCTTTTTCACCGATTTTTACGTTATTCACACCTGTGAAAAATGGGTTTTTCACTATGTGGTTAAATGATAAATAAGCGAAATACACTGATTTTTTCGCCGGTGGATAACTCCGTTAGATGTGAAAAACAATTCACAGTATTAACAAAAATATATCCACAATTATTTATCAACAAGTTATCCACCACCAATTCCGGTGGATAACTCAATCAAGGCTTATTTCCGCGCTATTTTAAAGTGCAAAATTGTGGATAACTTTTACTCGTTTTTTTTGTGTTAATTTTTCGTCATTTTTATTGATTTTCTATGCTATAATTTTAGCAATTGGGGGAATAATATATGGCAACTCAGTCAATGACACTATCATCAATTTGGAATCTAGCATTAAAGAAGATATCTAACAAAGTAAAAGATCGTTCTTTGTATAATTCTTTTTTCTCGACCTCCTACTTATTTTCACTAGATGGAGGTAATGCGGTTTTAGTCACTGACTCAGCTGTTTCTAAAAAAGTACTCACCCAAGATTATTCAAATCTAATTATTAAAGCCATAAATGATGTTACAGAGTCAGATTATTCTCTTTCGATAATTACCGCCAATGAAATAAAGCAAAATAAAGACCAAATTCGCTTAACTGAAGAAAAGAAATCGACAGTTTATTTTGAATCTGCTTTTATTCAACCAAAATTCACCTTTGAAAATTTTGTCGTTGGCAAATCCAATCAACAGGCTTATCAGTCAGCTTTATATGTTTCAAAAAATCCAGGATCTTTTAACCCTCTATTTTTATATTCGCGTTCTGGTTTAGGAAAAACACACTTATTGCATGCAATTGGAAACGCCGTTCACAACGACGACCCTAATAAAAAGGTTCTATATATAACATCTGAAGATTTTGTTGATGAATTCGTCAAATATATCAGAGGCGATAACGACCGAGAATCTTTGAAAGACTTCTTTAAAAACATAGATTTTCTACTCATCGATGACATCCAATTTTTAACTGGAAAACAAGCGACAACTACTATGTTTTTTAACATTTTCAACCTTTTGGTCTCACGCGGAAAACAAATAGTTATTACTTCCGACCGTTCTCCTTCTCAACTGGAAGGACTGGAGGAAAGACTGGTATCGCGCTTTTCTCAAGGATTATCAGTAAACATTGAAAAACCTGAAAAGACAACTCTCATAGAGATTTTGATAATGAAGATTCAAGCTAACGGGTTTGACTCTTCGCTTTTTGACGATGATGCTCTTGAATATATCGCAGAAAATAACTCTCGCAATATTCGAGAATTAGAAGGGGCTTTAAATAGAATTCTTTTCTTTAATGTCTCTGCAAAAAACACCGATAGAATAACTCTTGAAATCGTTCATCAAGCTTTTTCTTACGAGACTAAGAGCAATAGAAAAAAAGGAAAATTAAACGCGGAAAGAATAATATATGAAGTAGCAAAATACTACAATTTAGCCGATTCACAAATTAAATCTCGCGTTAGAACATTGCAAATAGCCCTGGCTAGAGCAATTGCAATGTATCTTTGCCGCAACTTATTGGATATGTCTTTTGCTGCTGTAGGAAAAGCTTTTAATGGTAAAGATCACACCACGGTTATGGCGGCGTGTAAAAAGGTGGAAAACTTGTTGAAAACAGATTCAAATATGAAGAAAGCAATAAAGTCTTTAACTGCTGAATTAAAGAATTAAAAAAAGCCCGTTTTTAACGATTATTTCTACTAATTTCTACTTGAATTTGTTATAATATTTATAGGGTTATTTATGGAGATTTTTTTGGCTTATTAGCTTTAATAACACTATCCACCATATTCACCGCCCTTATTATTATTCTTATATTCTTAAGAAAGGAAATAATATATTATGAAGTTTACAATTAAGAGAAATTCATTTCAAAAACTTTTAGAGAATGCATATGAAGCTATTCCCATTCAATCTCCGATTGCTGCTCTCAAAAACTTTTTAATAGAAGTTACTGAAAACAACATTTGTGTTATAGGTTCTGATGGAACTTTAACTATACAAGCAATCTTAAATGTTGGGGATGACGATAATGCCATCATAAATTCAACTCCAGGTAAAGTTCAAATTCCTGCCAAATACTTATTAGATATCATTAAAAATCTCGAATCTGATATTGTTACATTAGAATTGGTTGATTCTTCTCTCCTTTTTGTATCTGATGAAATTTCTCAATTTAAATTAAATATATTTAGAGCTGAAGAATATCCCGATATTGATATAGAAGCTACTTCAAAAGAAAAAATTGATATTAAGATGTCTGATTTTGTTAGACTTTTCAATTCAACTTCTTTTGCAGTTGCAACGAGAGGCCCTAAAGAGCTGTTCTATGGTATCAATATCACAGCTAAAGAAAATAGATTGACCTTTATTGCTACCGATTCGTTTAGACTAGCTAGAAAGTACGTTGAGATTGAAGGAAATCACCAAGTTTCAATCACTGTACCTTGCAAAACTTTGAGTGTCGTATCTAAATTTAATAAACACGATAACATCTCTATGATAATTGATCCCAATAAGGTTTTATTCAAAGTCGGAAACTACACCGTATCTTCAAAATTGTACAATGGAGAATTCCCCAATGTAGATCGTATTATTCCAACTGGAATGGAATATAATTTAACAGTAAATTCTAAAGAATTTATTTCTTCCATCGAGAGAATTACGATTGTCGGAAATACGAAGATACTCGTTAATGCAAGTCATGACCGTGTGGAGATATCATCCAAGGATCTCAATGTCGGATCTTCTAAGGAAGTTTTAAAAGGTGCAGAATTTGAAGGAGATAGATTCTCAATTATTTTCAACGCGAGGTTTGTCGTTGAAGCGATTAAAGCTTTGGATAGTGAGAGAGTAACTTTGGCATTCGCAGCTGAGAATAGAGCTTTCTTAGTAAAATCGAGCGACAAAACAATAACTCAAGTCATTACACCTATACGATCCCTAGGCGATTAATTTCAAATAAAAATCTAAAAAAAAGAAAGTGATTCCGCTGAATCACTTTTTTTGATTTATTTATCTTAAATTTATGCGATAAGCCGAATTTAAAGGTGACTAGTAGTTAAAAACTATAAAGATAGGGTTAGAGTACATCTTTTGCTTTTTTCTTTCTAAACATGAGTTTTGGACTTTGTAATTTAAATTTAGATTTTCCTAATAAAGCTTTTTAATTTTTAAGGAGCGATAAGATACTATATATAATTACATATAGTAATACATATATTTATATATATTTATATATTATATATAATATGGTATAATATTTTGTGGAAAGAAGGCTTCTATTATGCGAAAAAGAATTAACATAACGTCTGAATTTATCACTTTGGGACAATTTTTAAAAAAAGCTGATATTATTGCTTCAGGTGGGGAACAAAAGTCTTTTTTACAAAGCCCTAACAACAAAGTTTTTGTCAATGGTGAGGAAGAAAAAAGACGTGGAAAAAAACTTCGCGATGGAGATGTTGTCGAAGTGAACTCTCTTCAATATCAAATATGCAAATTAGAAGAATAAGATTGATAAATTATAGAAGCTTTGAAAATCTTTCTCTCGAATTTGATAACAAGCTAAATTACATTTGTGGACCAAACGCTGTAGGTAAAACAAATTTAATCGAAGCAATTTACTACTTGTCATTAGGTAGATCATTTAGAAAAAATAAAGATAGAGATCTAATTAAAGAAGGTGAAAATCTCGCTCAAATCTCTATAGAATATGAATCAAAGAATGAAGATCACACTTTGCGAGCTGATATTTCTAAAAAAGGCAAAGTAATATACTTGGATGAAGAAAAGCAGCAGTCAGTCACTAAAATTGTCGGAAAAATGAATTGTGTGATATACACTCCCAGTTCGGTTTTATTGTTTAAAAACGAACCTAGCGAGAGAAGAAAGATGATTGACTATTCTATTTCAAGCTTATCTGCTAAGTATCTATACGCTTTGATTAGACACAAAAAAATTCTCAAAGAGAGAAATGTCGCACTAGCTCAAGGCTATGATGAGAATGTTATAGAAGTTTTGACCGACGAATTGATTAATGTTTCATTTGTTATCAGTCAGCAACGAAGGAAATTTATCGATAAGCTCAATGAATCGATCGCTACCATTTACTCGGATTTATTCGGAAAAGGACAAGAGGTCCGACTCGAATATGAAACAAACGTTCCGAAGACAGACTCACAGGAAGAATTTAAAAGAGAGCTGAAAAAGCTTCACGATTCTATAAGAACAGAAGAAAGAATAAGAAAGACAACTTTGATTGGAATACAAAGAGATGATTTAAAAGCATTCATCAATGAAAAATCAGTGTTTGCCTATGCTTCGCAAGGACAAAATAGACTTATAGTTCTAGCCTTGCAAATCGCTGTGGCAAAAATAATCGAGAGCATAATTGGAGAATATCCGATTCTACTCCTGGATGATGTTTTATCGGATTTAGATGAAACGAGAAAAACTAATTTAATCACATATTTACAGAAAAAGGGTCAAGTATTTATAACTTCAACCGAAGAAATTAACGACTTACCCAACTGCGATGTATATAAAATAAACAACAATCAAGTTAAAAGGAGATAAAGATGGAAAAGGATAAACTAAATAGACCCGAAGATAATCAAGACGAGAAAATTGAATTCAAAAAAATTGATTCGGATCAGGAGAGAAACGAGGAAAAAGCAAAGCAGGATTACTGTGGAAGCGACATCACGGTCTTAAAGGGACTTCAACCAGTGCGTGAAAGGCCGGGAATGTACATTGGAACAACCTCAAGTCGTGGTCTTCATCACCTCATTCGCGAAATTGCTGATAACGCTGTCGATGAAGCGCTAGCGGGATATTGTCACAATATCTATATCGCGCTTGAAAAGGACGGTTCAGTAACAGTAGAGGATGATGGTCGTGGTATTCCTGTCGACACAGTCGCTGACACTGGGCTATCTGGAGTTGAAACAGTATATACTGTTCTCCACGCCGGTGGAAAGTTTGATGGGTCAACTGGATATAAGGTCTCTGGAGGTCTTCACGGAGTCGGAGCCTCGGTCGTTAATGCTCTTTCTTCAAAGGTTACAGTTACTGTTTTTAGAAACGGTAAAATTCATCAAATTGAATTTGTTAATGGAGGACATACAGTCGCTCCAGGAATACACGTAATTGGTGAATGCGACAAGAACAAGACAGGAACCAAAGTGAACTTTACTCCGGATGAAACTATCTTTACGCAAACGACAATTTTTGATTACGGAGAAGTTAGAGAATATTGCCGACAAACTGCTTATTTGAATCGCGGATTGTCAATTGTTTTAAGAGACAATAGACAAATTGAACCTTACGAGGAAAAATATTGCTTCGAAGGTGGAATATCCGAATATGTTAAATTCTTAAACGAAAAGAAAACAAAAATATTTGATGATATTCCCTTTTTCGAAGGAAAAGCAATGAATATTTATGCTGAATGTGCTTTGCAACCGACAAAATCTTCGATTTATACTATGAAATCTTTTTGTAATAATATCGGAACTGCAGGAGGCGGAACTCACGAAGAAGGTTTTAGGCTTGCGGTTGGTAGAGAGTTAAATAGATATTTCCGATTAAAAAAATGGTTGAAAGACAATGATGAAAATTTCAGCTTCGATGATATTACAGAGGGAATGACAGCTGTCATATCGGTCAAGCATCCTGATCCTCAGTACGAGGGACAGGTCAAAGATAAACTTGGAAACGATGAAGTGAGAAAGATTGTCTCATCAATCGTCGGTGATTCTTTGAGAGATTGGCTTATGGAAAACCCTAAACAGGGTAGACTTTTCTATGAGAGAATTCTTTCCGCTTTCAAAGGTAGGAAAGCAGCTGAGCGGGCGAGAAATTCGGTTCAAGGCAAAGCTTCTTTGTCTGGAACGCTTCCAGACAAGCTTGCTGATTGTATTTCAAAAGACCCTGAAGAGAGAGAACTATTTATCGTTGAGGGTAATTCTGCTGGCGGATCGGCTAAGAACGGAAGAGATGCGTTTACTCAAGCAATCTTACCTTTGCGAGGAAAGATTCTAAATGTTGAAAAAGCCAACATTCAAAGAATCGAGAAGAACGCAGAAATTGCGACTTTAATTCAAGCGATTGGCGCGGGATACAGTGAGAATTTTGATATTACAAAAATAAAGTATCACAAGATCATAATCATGACTGATGCTGATGTCGATGGTTCTCACATCAGAATCTTATTACTTACATTCTTTAACAGATTTATGAAACCTCTAATTGAAGGCGGATATGTATATATAGCTCAACCACCATTATACAAGTTGACTTATCACTCTCACGATTACTATTGCTTTAAAGAAGAAGAACTTGAGCCAATTAAGAATAAACTCCCTGAGAATGCAAAATTCTCACTTCAAAGATACAAAGGTTTAGGTGAAATGGATGCTCAGCAATTAGCGGAGACAACAATGGAACAAGATAGACGTAAGATGTGGAGAGTGACAGTAGCAGAAGCGGAAGAGGCAGATCGCGTTCTCGATGAATTGATGGGCGAAAATGTCGAGCCTCGAAAAGACTTTATAACGAAGAATGCTAAGTTCGTCAAGAACTTAGATATCAACTAGGAAAGGAGCACGACATGGAAGAAAAAGATTTGAACAAAGACATCAATGAAGATGAAATTGATGAAAACGAAGAAAATGAAAAGAGCGAAGAAGTAGAAAAAGAAGAGTCGGTAAAAGCTCCTAAGCAAGTAGAAGGATTAACCGAAGGAATCATTGGTGGTATCGAAGAAGTTGAAATGAATAGCATAGTGAAAGAATCGTTTTTAGACTATGCTATGTCGGTCATTGTCTCGCGTGCTTTACCAGACGCAAGAGATGGTTTTAAGCCAGTACAAAGAAGAATTATTTATGGAATGGCTGCGACCGGAAACACATCCGATAAACCTTTCAAAAAATCCGCGCGTATTGTCGGTGATGTCATGGGTAAATATCACCCACACGGCGACAGTGCGATTTATGGTGCTATGGCTCATTTGGCTCAAGATTTCGCTACGAGATATCCGCTTGTTAACGGTCATGGTAACTACGGTTCTCAAGATGGTGATGAACCTGCGGCTATGCGTTATACAGAAGCTCGTTTAACCAAACTTTCAAACGAGATGATCAGAGGTATTAACAAGAATACTGTTGATTTTGTTTCAACTTATGATGGAGAAGGTACAGAACCTTCGGTCTTACCAGCCAGGATACCAAATTTAGTAGTTAACGGTGCAACTGGTATCGCTGTTGGTATGGCGACAAATATTCCTCCTCACAATTTGACTGAGACAATAAATGGAGTTCAAGCTTTGCTTAGAAATCCAGAACTTACACCATATGAGTTAACTAATTATATTAAAGGCCCTGATTTTCCCGGTGGCGGAATGATTCTTGGAAAATCTGGAATCAAAAATTATTTTGAGACTGGACAAGGCACGATACTTGTTAGAGGTAAGTATGAAGTTATTGAGAAAAAGAATAGAACTTCAATCGTGTTTAACGAGATTCCTTACATGGTAAATAAAAAGGAACTTGCCAAGAAAATAGTTGTTTTATGCGAGAACAAAATCATCGAAGGTATTGCAGCCGTCAATGACTACTCTTCCCAAAAAGTTGGAACTAGGTTCCAAATAGATTTGAAGAAAAATGCTAATATTGAAATAATATTAAATCACCTATTTAAGTACACAAAACTTCAAGATAGTTTCTCGGTAAATATGCTCGCTTTGGTTAACGGAGCACCTAGAGTTCTCAATATGAAAGATATGTTGAATATCTACATAAAATTCCAGGAAGAAATCGTGGAAAGAAGAACGAGATTTGACTTGAATAAAGCTGAGGCGAGACTTCACATTTTGGAAGCATTGATTAAAGCTCACGACAACATTGATGAGGTTGTAGAAATAATCAAGAAATCAGGTTCGGTATCTGATGCAGCAAGCAAGTTGATTGAAAGATTCGAATTTGATGAAATTCAAGTTAAAGCCATATTGGATATGCCTTTAAAGAGGTTGACTGGATTGGAAACCGAGAGAATAGTCGATGAACAAAATCAGTTAAATGAAGATGTAAAAAGGTATAATAACATACTTAACAACTTTGACGTATTACAGCAAGTTGTTTATGACGAGCTTGAAGAAGTTAAAAATAACTACGGCGATGAAAGACGCACAGAATTGTCTGATATTATCTTCTCTGGCGAAGACGAGGATTTGATTGAAGATCAAGATATACTGATTCTCTTGACCAAATCAGGCTACATTAAGAGAGTAAGTCCGGATGAGTTTAAGACGCAAAATCGCGGAGGAATTGGCGTTCGTGGAATGAAGACCAAAGAGGATGATATTGTCGATATCTTGGTTCATTCCCGCACGAAGACCGACGTGTTGATGTTTACAAATTACGGTAAAGTTTACCGTGTGAGAGGTTACGAAATTCCCGTTGGTTCCCGTACATCAAAAGGTGTTCCTGTCGTAAATATTATAAACATTGAAAAAGAAGAAAAAGTTATGTCAGTTATTTCATGTGATAACTATGATGATGAGCACTATTTCTTCTTTGTAACGGAAAACGGAGTCGTCAAGAAAACACAATCAAGCCAATTTAACCGCATCAATAGAAACGGAAAAATTGCTATTACTTTGAGAGAAGGAGACAACTTGTTATCAGTTAGATATACCGATGGCGGAGCGACGATTTCTCTTGGTTCATCAAAAGGAAAAGTTTGTACTTTCCACGAAACGGATGTCCGCTCTATGGGAAGAACAGCATCTGGTGTCAAAGGTATGAATCTCGATGGAGCTAAGGTAGTTGGAGTGTGCATCGATTCGATGTGTGGAACTATATTGACACTGTCAGCTAATGGCTATGGAAAGCGTTCGAGATGTGATGACTTTAGAATAACAGCTCGTGGGTCAAAAGGCGTTAAAGCACTCAATAACATGGAGAAAGCCGGAGATTTGATTGCTTTGATGAACGTGACTGAAAACGATAAAATAATAATTGTTACAGATGCTGGAACCGTATTTAAGACAAAGGTAAGTGGTATTCATCTTGCTGGTAGAGCCACTCTTGGTGTAAAAGTAATCAAACTTAGAGATGGCGAATCTATCGCTTCTGTCACAAAAGAAGTGGCTGGCGATGAAGATGAAAAAGACGAAGAAGATACCATAGAAGTTCAAGAAAAAACAGACGAAGAGATATCTGAATAGAATTAATGGAGTGAGATTGTAATGGAGAATCAAAAAATAACTGTTCTCTTGTGTATCAATGGCGAAAAGGGAAACAATAAGCCTGTTTTAGATCGGCAATTAACTGCAATCAAATACGCCTTAGAATCAGAAGGAATAGAATATACTTTCAATTATGACAAGCATTATGATCTCGTACATCTATTGAATTTAAATCAGTATAAAGCCTATCAGAGCATCAGGAAAAACCGCAAGGCGAATCCCGATGCTCCGGTTGTGCTTTCACTTTTTAATGACTACAACGATTTTGAAAATATTAATTATTCTAAAGCTATCCAGGGAGTCGATTACGCAAAAGCAGTATCGAAAATGTTTAGCAATATCGGAAGTGATGTAAAAGTTGTTTTGTGTAATTGGGAATCACAGAAAATCCTGCTCAAACACAGCGATGTCAATATTCACTCTACAGTTGTAAATCCAGGAATCAAAACATATTATTCCTATGACTACTCGAAGGAAGAGATAGGAGCATTTAGAAAGTATTACAGGGTGACAGATGAAAAGAAAATTGTCATAGGTTACGGCGAATACGATTATGAAAAAGGATTTGATGAACTAGAATCAATAGCGAGAATTATGCCTGATTACGAGTTTTTCTACTTTGGTGGAAAAGCAGGTCTACTATCTAATTCTCACCATTACGGGAAAACAAATAAAATAAAGAACCTACACTATTACCCGCATTTACATCGTGAGTTATATCACTCAGCTATATTTAGTGCAACCGCACTATTCATTCCTTATAAATTCCATGTAGATTCGTATATGATAATGGAGATGATGAAAGCAAATGTGCCGGTTGTGTCGGCAAAAAATCCATATTTGTACGATTTATTGATAGATGAAAAGACTGCTCTTCTCGGCGAAAACGTAGAGGATTTCTACAAGCGACTTAAGAATATCGAAAAAGAAAATATCGCTGAAAAAGCGAAAGCTTTCATCGATGAATTTACGATAAAGAACTATGGAGAAAATCTTAGAGAAGTATACCTTAATTTATTGAGGAGGGATGTGTAAGATGAGTAAAGTTGGTTTAGTTTTGCAAGGCGGCGGAACGCGGATTGTCTTTTCAGCAGGTGTCGTCGACGTAATGATGGAACACAATATTTATCTTCCTTATGTCATAGGAACTTCGGCTGGAGCAATGGTAGGCGTGACATACGCATCAAAAAATCCTAAAAAATCAATTGAAATGATTCTCAAATATATCGACGATAGCCGATATATTTCAATTGGAAATTTTCGGAAAACTGGTTCGGTGTTTAACTTTAAGTTCTTTATCGATCAACTGATAACTAGACCGGAAATGAAATTCAATAAAAAGGAATTCGAGTCGAATCATACTAGAATGCTCGCGGTTGCTACCGATTGTGAAACTGGTAATCCGGTGTACTTTGAAAAGGGAAAGTGTGAAGACATATTTAAAGGAGTTACTGCTTCTGCAAGTTTGCCTATTGCTTGTAAACCCTATAGAATTGGCGATAAGTATTATCTTGATGGTGGAATATCTGATCCGGTTCCATTCAACAAGGCTTTTGAAGATGGCAATGAAAAAGTAATTATCGTCGCAACGAGAGACTATAATTTTAGAAAAAAGACAAAAGCTAAACATCGCGGATTTTTAAAGTTGATGTACTCTAAGTTCCCCAAAGCTTACGAGGCTTGTTTAAATGATGGAAAAACATATAATAGAGAAGCGGAAAAGATTATAGAATTGGAAAAGAGTGGAAAAGCTTTGGTTATTAGACCTAAAGATCCGATAACTATATCTCACGCGGAGAAGGATGTAAAAAAGCTTGAGGCCCTTTATCAAATAGGACGTCAAACTGGGAAAGAATATTTGAAACAAATACAGGAATTTATAAATGAATAATAAAAAAACAAAAACTTCACGGATTAAAAGCAGGAAAAAATCCCCAGCAAGAGTTGATAAGAGAGCGAAAAATCGACGGGGGAATCCTGTCAAAAAAAGCGAGAGCAAACCTCTAAAAAAAATGACTAAAAGTATGCGGAGAGATGCTGAAATGAAAGTTTTTGATGTCAAGGAGCAGACAACTCTTTTAACGTTTTTGTATTCTAAATATACAAAGATATCAAAAAACGCCGTCAAATCCCTGCTTAAAAATAAGCAAGTAGCCATAAATGGAGCGCCTATGAGCCAGTTTGATGCTCCGCTTTTTCCAAAAGATACAGTTATGGTTTCGAAAACGCGCATCCCTGTGAAAAGAAATAGAGATAGGTTTCCGCTCATCTATCAAGATGATGAGATTATAGTTATCAACAAACCAGCCGGATTGTTGAGTATACCGACCGATAAGGTGAAGACAAAGACCGCATTCCGCTTAGTCTCAGATTACATGCAATATAAGGATAAGCATTCTCGTTTGTATGTTGTCCATCGGTTGGATGAGCAAACTTCTGGCGTTTTGATTTTTGCTAAAAAACAAGAGATTAAAGATGCTTTTCAAAGCAATTGGAATCAAAACATAAAAGACCGCGGATATCTAGCTATTGTCGAGGGAACTTTAGCACGCAAGGAAGATACCTTGATTCACTACTTGTGCGATTCGAAGACGCATTTGATGTATTTGACAAACCGTGGAAATCCCAAAGCAAAAAAAGCAATAACCAAATATAAGGTCATTGCTGAAAACGAAGGATATTCTTTGCTTGATGTTCATATTTTCACCGGACGAAAGAATCAAATTAGAGTTCAACTAGGCACTATTGGGCATCATGTTATTGGAGATGATAAGTACGGTAATCCCTCCAATCCGATCAAGAGACTCGGCTTGCATGCGTATTTATTGGAATACGAACACCCATTAACCAAGCGTCAGTTTAAATTTAGAGCGCCGATTCCCAAGGAATTCAGTCAGTTATTTCCCGGAGTTGATATAAAAAAATTAGTTAAATAACAATATGTATTAATTCTTGTTTTTTCGTATTTATCTTTTTAATTCTTTCATTGAACAGGCTTTTATTAATTGACTTTATTAGCAATATTTATATATAATATCTACGCGTGAAAATCCGTTGTTTCACATAGAGGAGATAGAATATGAAAAGAACATATCAACCTAGTAAAAGGAAAAATCAATCTGTAAATGGCTTCAGAGCTAGAAAAGCTACTGTAAGTGGCCGTAAGATCCTTGCTAGAAGGCGTCGTAAAGGCAGACAAAGATTAGCTGCTTAAATTCGTCAAAAAATAAGCTGCTAGATGAAAGTCTAGTGGCTTTTTAAAAAAGAGGAGCCATGCGATATGAAAAAAATTAATCGGCTCAAAAAATCTAGTGACTTTAAGAAAACCATGAATTACAATCTTAAAGCTAGAACGCCACAATATCTAGTTTTTGTTAAACCAAGTGAGTTTGGGTTTATGAGAATAGGTATATCAGTTAGTAAAAAAGTTGGTAATGCAGTAACGCGCGCGAGAGTAAGAAGACAAATCCGAGCGTTCTTTAGCATTTACAATAATTATGAAAAAAGTTACGATATTGTTGTTGTAACTAAGCCTAAATTTTTGGAATTTAGCAGTTTGGAAAATAAAGAAAGTCTATTATCTAGTATTAGCTCTTTAATAGCAAAGGGAGAAAAAAACAAGTGAACAAATTTACCAAAAGGTTAATGCTTGGAGTAGGAGTATTTGGTACCCTATTTCTAGTATCGAGTTGTACAGCATCTTTTGTCACCGTAAACGATAGAGCATGCTTAGTTGATGAATATGTAAATGAAAATTTTGACGAAATAAATGAAGCTGCAGAGGAAGCGGGTTATTTTTTGCCTGGTGATGCTTACTGGGATTACATCGACGAAAAAGTCGATGAAGCTTTTAATTATGCTGTGGCGAATGCTTCCACGCAAAACTTTGCTCCTGAATCATACGTTGAATCATATATAGAATACCTTTCAGCAACAACTGATGAAGAAAAAGAAAGTCTTGTAAATGAATCAACATTGAAAGCTGTTATCAAATATGCTGGATATAACAGCGATGGAGAGGAAGAACTTTGGGCTAACTTCGATATGTGGACAGAAGAAGCCTCGAATGACGAAGAATTGAAAGATGTAGCTCCGACAAATGCTTATCTTACATATTTTAAGGATAATGTTGACGAGGAAACCGGAACCATACTTACAGGATTGACTCCTGAATCTGGTTATTATGGAATAAATAGAGATACCTTTGTCGAGGGAAAGACTTGGGGTCAAGCTTTCTCTGAATATGGATTTATCGAAGGATTATTAGTATATCCAATCGGATGGCTGTTGTACCATTTCACTTTGGCCTTTGGTGTTGAAGGAAACGGTCAAATTTTAGCAATCTTCTTGGTTACATTAATTTGTCGTTCAATCATTGTTCTCGCCTCTTTAAATTCATCTTCAAATCAAATGAAAATGACAGAGCTTCAACCAGAATTGCAAAAGATTCAAGCGAAGTATCCGAATGCAAAAACCAATCAATATGAGCAGCAAAAACTAGCTGCCGAGCAACAAGCTCTATATAAGAAACACGACGTTCATCCGTTTAAACAAATGCTGATACTAATTATTCAGTTCCCTATATTTATTTCCGTTTGGGGGGCCTTGCAAGGATCGAGTATTTTGACTACTGGTAGCGTCTTTGGTTTGCAACTATCAACAACAACATACACAGCTATAACTGCGTGGGATTTCACCGGTGAGACACCATTCGCTATCGTTCTTTTCCTTTTGATGGCAATCGCACAGTTCTTCTCCACAAGAATGTCCATATGGATTCAAAATTGGAGAAAGAGTAGAATAGTTGGTAACAAAACGGTTAAAGTTCAAGAAGATTCTACTCAAACTAGCATGATGAAATATCTTCCTTGGATCATGTTGGTATTTATTGTATTTATGGGACTTAACCTTCCTGCAGCTATGGGAATCTACTGGTTCTTCGGAGCGTTAATTTCTATCTTCCAGACCTTCCTTACAGAATTTATTAATTCCTATAAAAAAGGATCTAAACACAAAGATAAAAAGACAAAATATACCAAATATAACAAAGTAAAAAAATCCAAAAAAAGTAAGTATATGAAACTTAAATAAAAGGAGTTATATATGAAGAAATATGAAGGAAAGTCTGTTGAAGAAGCACTAGCTAAAGCGAGTGAGGAACTAAATGTTCCAGCTGAAAAATTGAAATATGAAGTTATTTCTGAATCTAAAGGTTTATTTAAAAGATCTGCAATTATCGGAGTAATTGAATTTGACGATGTCCTTAAATTTACGAAGGAATATATAGCAAATCTCTTGGAATCAATAGGCTTGCAAGCCGATATTAACATTACGGTTGACGAAGATTTAATTCACGTTGATATGACGAGTGAAAATGACGCGTCTAAAATTATTGGTAAGAACGGTGAAACCTTGAAAGCCTTTAATGAATTAACGAGATCAGTCCTCTACAATAAGTACGACAAACACTATCGTGTATTGCTTAATATCAATAATTATAAAGATCAAAAATACGAGAAGATTGTCAACCTTGCTACAAGAGTTGCTAAAACAGTCAAGAGAACAAAAATAACTGCTGACTTGTCCCCAATGACATCTGACGAGAGAAGAGTTATTCACAATGCCTTAGCGGGAGATGTTCATATAAAGACCATTTCGGTCGGTTCTGGTAAGGAAAGACACATAACCATTCAATATGTGAATTACGTACCTAAATATGAAGATTCCAATAAGATCGATGATGCTTTCGAGGCTAAGGGAAAAGAAATTAGCGAAGAAAACAAATAAATAATTTCCTTCTAGGGTATCTAGAAGGATTTTTTATAACAGAAATGATATATAATAGTTGAGAGGTAATTATGTTTATTTTTGATACAATTGTTGCTGAGTGCACAGCTCCATATAAATCGGCAGTTTCAATAGTTAGAATAGCCGGGAAAGATGCGAAGAAAATTCTTTTTCGTATGGTTAGAAAAAAGAGCGTGAAAAGTCATGTCGCTAATTTTGGCGGCATATATATAGATAAAGATGATAGACTGTCTCTCATAGATAAAGCGTTGTATATATTTTTCGAAGCTGAACATTCTTACTGTGGCGAAGATACAGTAGAATTCTATCTTCACGGTTCCCGCATAATTGTTGGACAAGTTATCGAAACTTGCTTAAAATATGGTGCGCGTCTTGCAAAAGGTGGAGAATTTTCTGCAAAGGCTTATTATAACGGGAAGCTCAATCTTACTGAAGCTGAAGCTGTTAATCAAGTTGTCAATGCCCGAACAGTGCGTTCAAAGGATTTTGCAATAAGAACTTTAGGTGGAGAAAACACTAAATTTTTATTAAAGATGAAAGAAGGTTTGAATCTTCTTTCAGCACAAATTGAAGTTAATATCGATTATCCGGAATTTGACGATGAGACGGACCTTATTTTAAAAATAAGGCAAGTTATTCCAGCTATGATTGCTAAAGCGAAGGAAATGCAAGCAACATCTAAGCAATCTAAGTACTTGTTTAACGGTGTTAAAGTTGCTATTGTTGGTGAGCCAAATGTTGGTAAATCAACTCTACTCAATAAGATATTGGGAGAAGATAAGGCGATAGTTACCGACATCCCAGGAACAACAAGAGACATAGTTGAAGGTGAAAAAGAAATAAGAGGAATTATATATAAGTTTTTTGATACTGCGGGAATCAGAAATGATGCTGGCACCATTGAAAAGATAGGTATAGAAAAGAGTCGCGAGATTTGTAAGAAGGCGGATATTGTATTAATTTTGTTGAATCGAGATAACGCCTTAAAAGGCGTCGCTGATTTAGGAATATCTCACTTGATTGATAAGAAACCAAAGATATTGATCTCAACAAAAAAAGACTTATATGGAGAAAATGACGAAGCCGAACTTTCTATTTCAAAGAATGACGACAATTTAGATAGTTTATACGACCTTCTTCAAGAAAAATTAGACATATCTGACAGCGAAGAAGCTGGATTTGTTTCAACTCGAGATATTAATTTGCTCGGACAGTTTATTGATCAATTGAAGAGCGTACAGCGCGACCTTGATAGCAATATCACGGTTGATGTTCTTGAGATTAAAATGATAAAGGCTAGTAAAATTTTGGATGATTTACTCGGAAATAATTCGACGATGGAAGATATATACACCACGATATTTAGCAACTTTTGTGTAGGAAAGTAGAATAGAAAATGAGAATAATAGATACGCATACCCACATCAACGACGAAAAACTTTTCAAGGATCGAAAAGAAGTTATCGAAAGAGCAAAGCTTGCGGGAGTAAACAAAGTAATAAACAACGGTGATTCTTTTGAATCGTTCAAGGTGATCGGACAATTAGCAGAAGAGTATCCCGACTTTTGTTATTCCGCTCTAGGAATTTTTCCCGGAGAAGGAACTGAAAATATAGATGAGGATATCGATAGATTGCGCTCCATGATAAAGCAAACGAAAAATGTGGTTGCTATTGGAGAGATAGGACTTGATTATTATTGGGATAAGAATAAAGAAAAAAAGGATCAGCAAAAGGAATTATTTAAGAGACAAATTGCTCTAGCTGAAGAACTTGATTTACCAATCATCGTTCATTCGCGCGATGCCGAAGCTGACACTTTGAACATAATTCTCAATTCTAAATTTAAGGGAAATGTCACTCTTCACTGCTACAGTGGTTCTTTCCAAATGGCGAATCGCTATTTGCGACATAAGAAAAATGTTTACTTTGGAATAGGCGGAGTGCTTACTTTTAAAAATGCTAGAAAGTTGGTAGAAGTTGTTCAAAAAGTTAATCCTGAAAATTTTTTACTAGAGACTGATGCCCCTTATCTTTCACCGGTGCCTCATAGAGGTGAGAGAAATGAACCAGCTTTTATTGTAAAAACGCTTGAAAAGATGGCTGAACTTCTCGATCGGGATGAGGAAGATTTATCTGAAGAGATATATCAAAGAAGTCTGAAGGTCTATCGAATCCATGAATAGGTATTTATATGTAGTTGAGGGAAAGACGGATATCGCAAAATTAAAATCCCTCGGTGCTAAATATGTGATTCAAACTCAGGGTTACAACATATCCAAGCGAGTGATTAACTTTCTAAAAATCGCACAAGTAAAAAGGAATATAGTTCTCCTATTTGATCCTGATGGACCAGGAAAGATGATTTATAAAATGATAGCATCTACTTTAACCGATTTTGATACAGTCAATGTGCGCAAACAAATGAGCATAAAAAAAGGAAAAGTTGGAAT
>Ga0172378_10001411_pt1 | contig 22176 bp, 3 predicted proteins | sample GrowelOW332metaG_FD_119755 | JGI IMG/M metagenome (GOLD analysis project Ga0172378, IMG submission 119755) | Groundwater microbial communities from an aquifer near a municipal landfill in Southern Ontario, Canada - Pumphouse #3_1 metaG | ecosystem: Environmental > Aquatic > Deep subsurface >... | reverse complement strand
TCAGAATTTTATATTTATATGTATGCTATGGGTAATGGTTTAACAATTATTGATAGTATTATGAGTACAGATAATGCAAGAAGCGTTTTGGGTCAGGTACAAAATCTAGTTTTGGGTAACAGAACGGCAAGTGATGATATCGTTGTTAGTTGGGACAGTGTAGTAAATGCTGGAAGTTATTTGGTTACTGTTTATTATAATAACGATGAGGTTTATTCAGTACTAACAAGCGAACTAAATTATACTTTTGGTGTAGATGAACAAATTAGTTCGGGAGAATCTACTGTTGCTTTGTGGTCGGCTGGTGCAAGTCTTATAAAAGTAAGTGCCTTACCTACTGCAAACAGTACATATATTCAAGGTGCAGAAAGTGAAGGTATAACAGTTACCAAGTTGGCAAACCCTACTTCTTTGGCTGTAAAAAATGGAATATTAACTTGGACTGCTATAACAGGTAGTGCGGGATATTCGCTAACAATAAATAACAATCAAGAAACTATAAGTTTGTCTTCTGATATTACTTCTTTTGAATTAACAGCGGAAAATTATAGTGATTATTATGATGCATTAACTGGAACTGTGTCCTTTAAATTGACGGCAAAAGGTGCTACTACAAATAATACCAACAAAATTGATAGTGATTCTGTAACTATTAATGCTATAAAATTGCGTACTCCATCTGCTATTCAAATAGTGGACGGAGCGTTGAGTTTTACTGGTAATGATATTTATGGTGCAAGTTTACCTGTACAATCTTATGTTTTGGTAATTGAAAGGGAAAATTCTACTACTTCTAGATATGTTTTTGAAACAAAAGAATTTAGTATGAATGCTATTGCTACTTTAAAGAGTTATTTGTCTAGTTTGAATACTGATTATACTTACTACTTCAAGATTAAAGCAAAGGGTGATACAGAGAATAGTACTTATCTTTTGAGTGAATTTTCAGATTATATATCTGTTCATTTTGTGGCTAGCCCAACAAATTTGAGAACCAAAAATGGAGTTCTTAACTGGACTGCACCTTTGGATTCAATGATAGAAAATGCTAGCGGAAAATTGAATAGCGGAATATCTATTAAATATGAAATTACAACAAATAAAGATGCTTCTACATACTTGGTCGATGCCGTTGATGAAGAAGGGTATTTGTTGGAAAATATTAATTATGTATTTAATAACAATACTTTTAGTGATAACGCACAACCAACGATATATGTTCGGGTTGTTGTAACAAATGAAGGTACTCCAACAGTTTATTTGTTGAATAGTAATAAAATAAATGCTACTTTCTGGCAGTTGCCAAAAGTAACAGGCGTATATCTAAATAGTAATGTGCTCATTTGGGAGAGTGTGGCACAAGCATCTAAATACTTAGTTGTTTTGGATGAAAATACAGATATCGAAAACCAGATTGAAGTTACAGATGGTACAACCGTAAACTTAGCAGAATCTGATTTTGAAGGTGTGGGTTCACATACTGTTGTAATTTATGCCTTTGGTGATAATAACAATAAACTTACTTCATACACAAGTTCAGTAAAAACAATACAAAGGTTGGATACACCTACTGTATCTATTGAAAATGGATTGATTAAGTGGACGCAGGTAAATAATGCAGATGGTTCTACCGTTAGTACTTATATCGTTCACTATACAAATAGTATGGGACAAAAATTTACAAAAACTGTATCAAATTCATTCAGTACCAGTATGGCAGGTGTGCCAGCAGGTTCATATACAAATGTATATGTAATTGCAAATGCTGAAAAAACTAATACGCTATCTACAAGTCAGCAAAGTGCTATGGTAAATGCTGTTGATTTTACAAAATTAAGCAAAGTATCACTAGCAAATATTAATGTTAATGCAGAAAATAGTTCGGGTGTTCAATGGGACGCTATCAGTGTTGGAATAGATAAATGTTTGCAATATACTTGTAGTATTTATACATATAGTTCAACTGGAATAAAGACTTTGGCGGAAACTAAGACAGTAAATATTTTATCAAGTTCAACTTATGCCGCAGTTCAATTTAGTAATGATTATTCAGGCGGAAAGTACGAAATAGTAGTAACTGCTTTGGGTGGTTCTGTTGACCAGAATGGCTTGATTGAAGGTGATGAGGGTTGGATAAACTTTGTAAATGCAGATGTTTCAAATGCTGCTATTATTCAAAGGATTTCTGCCCCTATTGATGTAAGAATTACTGATAATAGTGTTTATTGGACAAGTGTTGAAGGTCCAAATGCAACGGTTACAAGCAATATTCGTTACAAAATATTTATTTACAAGAGTTTTAATGGTGTTATTGATTCACTAGAATATTTGGGTACAATGAATGCTGTTGACCCAACAGGATTTACTGTTCAAGATAGTGTAAACGGAGTTCCATTATCTAACCTTTATACTACGGAAGATTCAGCAAGTAGTTATTATATCAATCCTGGTTCTACAATTAGAATTTATGTTTATGCTATTTTGGATAATACAATCAGTGATGTAAATGTTATTTCGGCAACTGATAGTGAATCGGGTACAAGGGAATTAGTTTTGGATAGTAAAAACAGTTCAGTTTATACTGCTACTTTGTTTGCTTGTCCAAGCGTAACTGTATCTAGTGAAGGAGTGCTTAGTTGGGAATCAAACAAGTTATTTAAAGGTGTGGAATTGAGTTTCTTTGAATACGATACTGATACAAGTACAATTTCGAATACGGAAACTTATTCACAATTATTTGGTTATTCAAGTACTACTTATGACTTGTCAAATGGCTCTTTTAGCGATAGCGCTATCTATATAGTGAAAGTGAGAGCAATAGGAAATGATGCTGACAAACAGAGTTCTGCACTTATTACGAGTCCTGTTGCTGTTAGTAAATTGTCTCCATTAGAGCCTAATACTACATCAATTGCAGACTGGAATAATATCGGCACAACAAATGGTTGGTATGTTCAAAATGGTTTGATGAAATGGACAAATATTGATGGAGTTACCGCTTATAATATAACTTATACACAAGATGATACTAGTAATACATATGTAGAAAATAATATCATACCTGGAATATATTCTTATAACCCAAGTTGCGAAACTGGTGAGGTTGGTATTCAATTTAGTTTGGTTGGTGGAATGAGTGAAACGACTATAACTTCGGGAGAAGATAGTTTCACAGTAGGTTATATTAATAGTATTGCATCAAGCGTTGTTACTATCAAAAAATTAACTTCGGCTACCGAACTACGAGTTACTTCTGGTGAAGTTGAATGGGGTGTCCGTGATGTTTCAGATAATAGGATAGGTTTGGAAACCGACCAGTTGGGTGCAACTGCTGTTACAAATTATGTAGTAGATTTGGTTGGTTCCGAAGTGCCTGCTCTTACTTTGGGCATTAATGACCAGTACATTATGAGTGATAGAGATTTGGAGGAAGGTAAATATTCCGTTCAGGTAAGTTCCATAGGTAATAACTGGATGGGTACAGCAGATTTGGCGAATGGCAGAACCAGTTTGAGTGCATATTTGAATAGTAATGCTAGTTCCACTTTGGTAGTACAAGTTTACTCAAATGATATTGATGTAAAGATTTTGGACGGTGAATTAGTCTGGGATTACAACAGTACACATTCAAATGTAAAATACAAACTAGAATTGACAGGAAAGAATGGTACAGAAGATGAAACTCTATATACAACACAAAAATATGAAACTTTGGCAAGTTATATCGGTTCATATTCTGCTATAAAAGTTCGATTTGAAGGTGTCGACAGCGATACTGGAAAGGCTATACCTGTTGTAAATAGTGCATATTCTAGTGATTTATTAAATGTAGTAAAATTACCAAATTTACCAAATACGAATGCAACAAACACACAACCATTATATATCAATAATTATGGTGAAATTGAGTGGCGTTACAATTTGTCAAACAGTATTCAAACTTATGGTAACCCTAGTAATTATGATATAGATTTGTACAGTAATATTTTGGTTCAAATGGTGAACCCTTCTACAAATGTGCTTGTAACTAGTACAAGTACAACAAGTGCTTATGATTACAATACATATCTAAATGAAATAAATAAAGGCGTAGGTTCTACTTATTTGATAGATTTAGATTTTGCTGGCTATATTGGTTCTACTTCGCCTAGATATGATGTTTCAATTTTTGTAAATGGTAGTGCAGATTCTTCGGGCGGAGCAGAAGATTCATATTTGAATAGTAATACTGCAACCATTTCGGCTTATCAATTCGATACTATTGCAAGTTTCACAACAGACGAAATGATTTTGAACTTGTTGTGGGATATCAATTCAAGTAATATTGTCGTTAGTGATGGCGGATTGAGTTCGCATACTGAAAAAGCAGATTTAATAATGCTTGAATACAAGTTGAGTACAGACAGTGTTTGGAGTCAAAAGTTAATTTATGGTGAAGATATTGATAACATTTCACAATTCTTGCCTTATGGTATTTATGATTTCCGTATTAGTGTTTTGACACAAGACCAATCACAAATTCGTAGTGTTCCACTTCGACTTAATGGTGTAACCTTTACAAAGTTTGCACAAGGTGATGGTAGTAGAACAAATCCTTTTGAAATTGATAATTCTACTAGGTTGAGTTATATGTATTATCTATTGAGTTCAAATTTTGAACTGACAACGGATATCGATTTGAATGACTTGACCGAAGGAGAAACCACTAATATGGTGGGATTGAGTAACTCACAATTTGCTGGTGGATTAAATGGAAACGGTTATAAAATTAGAAATATCCAATATAATGGTGCAAATGATTTTGCTTTGTTTGATTCCATAATGGGTAGCGACTTTACCGGAGATGATATCATTAGTAATGATACATTTGAGAATAAGAAAGGTATTATTTTGAACTTAACTATGGAAATCAACTCTATGAATTATCAAGGTATAACTTCAACTTCTTATAAAGGAATATTTACGAACTTTAACTATGGTTATATTGTGAATTGTACTTCCAGAGTGGAAACACTTACCGATGGAACAAACTATTTGCCTGTAATAGACAAGAGTGGTTTTACTGGTTTGACTATGTATCTTGGTGGAATAGCAGGATATAACGGTCCAAAAGTTGACGAGTCAGCAGAAACAGAATACACCTTTGAGGGTGTAGGAATGATTAGTGGCTGTACAAACTTGTTGAGTCTAGATTTATCTACTTCTACAAATCTAATTTATGTAGGAGGTATTACGGGGTACAATTGGGGAGGACAAATCCTGAATTGTGTAAACGGTGCTATTCATTCTGGGAATTATAATTCTTATAATAGCGGAAATATCAAAGGTAATGAAGCAGGTGGTATTGCTTGTATTAATATGACAATAAAGCCAATCGGTGGGGCAGAAACAGAATATGTTTACTCTTGTATTTCTGGTTGTATAAACTATGGTACTATAACTGCTACTCCTATCATCTTTGGTGGTGAGTTGGCTGGTGGTGGTATTGCGGGAGAAAATGATGCTGGTATAATTACTTTCTCTGCAAACTATGGAATGATAACCGCAGCAAAAGGTACAAATAGTACAGGGCTAACTGCTAGAATAGGTGGAATTATAGGTTCAACAGGTGCTACAAGTTACTTGTCAAATTGTTTCAACAATGGAATAATTACAGTTGATACAAATAACAATGAAATCACTGATAACTATGAATTGTTATCTTCTTTGATGGGTGCGTTGATAGGATACAGTAGTGCTTCCAGTCTGGTACAATATAGTGTTTATAACACATCGCCAGCCTTGGGTAGTGGTAGCGTGAGTCAGTATGTAGAAACTTATACAAACGATGATGCTACTATGGAAAGATTAAACAATGTAGTTGCCGAATCAATAGTTGATATTTATATGGCTGTTGGTAGCAGGTCTATCAATACTCGTGTAGCAGACTATAATGGTTTAAAACCTGTATTTATTGCCTCGGGTACGACGGGAGTTTTGATTTTACAGTATGAATAAAAAAACAAAATAGGTAAATTTTGCCTATTTTCCCGTTATAAAGAGATTTTAAAAAAACATAAGAAATTTGACACAAAAATGGTAAAAACTTTGTTTATCTAAAAAATTAGATTAAACTAGGAGAAAATTATGAGTGTATCTGGAAAGAAAGTAGGAATAATAATAGGAATTTTGGTTTCCGCACTGATGTTGGTGGCGGGTACTTTGATATTCCTTTTTGTTGGTAATGGAGGGACTGCTGATGCAAGAAGTAGCAGACTAGATACACCTACAAATTTACAGGTTTCCAACGAGTATATTTTGACTTTTGATGAAGTCGAAGATAGTATCCGTTACGAAATTACTATTGATGGCGTAAGTAAATTTACTTCGACAAATTCTTTTGACCTTACTCCATATTTGAATGATTATAGGCAATATGCTTTGGCAGTAAGGGCGATTTATAAGATTTCATCATTTAGTTCTCCTTTTAGTAATGCTTATTTATACGATTATACTTGTCAGTTGGATGCACCAACACTACAAATAGTTTTGGGACAATTACAGTGGGACAGTATAGGTGATAATGATACAACATATGCTTTGACAATTTATAAAGACAACGATGTTGAACCTTTGGAAGTTGTTGATAATATAGAAGATTGCTACTATGAATTAGACGATATTACCTCTTGGTTGGGTATGGCAAAAGTATATAGGTTCACTGTGCGAGCCGAAAATAAACAAAATTCTTTTATACATACAAGTGATGGAAGTAATGTTGTAAGATACTATATGTCTTCGTCTTTGGATAACTTTACAATACAAATGGATACCTCAAATAATATGAGAACAATCTATTTTGAAGAAGTGGCAGGGGCTGATGATTATTCTATTGTTATTGATGATGTAATTGATGAAAATCAATCATATACAAAACAAAATATTGAGGGAAAAGTATTTATAGTTTTCAATTTGACTTCAAATGCAAATGCGAATATCTTAGGCGACCATAATATTCAGGTATATGCAGTAGTTACAGAAGAAGAATATGCGCCTTTTATTAGTCAAGGAGAAAGTAATATTTTGGAATATACTTTGACTAGAAAATTACCTACTCCTACTAACTTGACATATTATAAACAAGGTGCAAATTTGAGAATTATTTGGGATGCTGTCAAAGATGATTATGGTTATGAGGCATCTGGTTATACAATTTGTATATATGACTCAAATGACTCTTTATCCAAGACAATAAATATTACAGCAGTATCCGGAACTACTTGTTTTTATGATGAACCATTGACAACTAGACCAGACGGGTTATTCAAAGTTTGTGTTCAAGCAAACATAAATGCTCTATACTATTATTCAAGCGATTTTACTGCTATGCCAGACACCGCTTATTCTGCTATTACTCAATTGAGTACGCCTACGGGAGTTTCTTTGATTGCTGGTGCTGACGGAACGGTAACTGCTTTGTGGAATACAGTAGACTGGGCAAACGCTGGTTATATGGTAACTGTTCAGCAATGGGATATGGATACTTTATCACCTATTCCAGATAGTATTTATTACTTTACAACTGAGGCAAGGGCAGATGCTTATAGGTTGGACATAACAACTTCGGCAATGCCTGCTGGTTTGTACAAGTGCAACATAGTTGCTATGGGATATGATTATTATCAGCAATCCGAGCCAACTAATAATTATTCCTTTACATTCCAAAAAAGACTTGATTCTCCAACTAATTTAGACTTTACATATGATAGTAAAATTTTGAAATGGACAAAAGTAACAAACGCTGTTGGTTATGAAGTTTATATTAATAGTTCGATAGTTACAACAGCGGTAATTAGTGATGTTGATGATACAAGTATGCAGGCAGATTTGACACAATATTTTTATGGAAAGTCTGCTGGTTGGTACAAAATGACAGTGGTGGCTGTGGCTGATACTGGCGAAGATTCTCTATTTATAAATAGTGCAAAATCTGCGATATTGTCTATAAGTTATATGCCAAAATTTAATACACCTACGGGCTTAACGATTAGTGGAGGAGAGAATTATTCAAATGATAGAATTCTTAGTTGGGACGCAGTAAACAATGCTTCTTCTTATTCGGTTTATGTTAATAGTGTTTTGGTAGGTCCAAATATTAGTACCACCACTTTTGATATAGATAGTTATTTGACGCCTGGCACAAATGAAATAGGGGTAATGGCAAATACTACAACCTCTTTTTCGGAAAGTGATTTGGCAATCATTAGTTATGATTATACATATTACTTACAATCATTTGATTCCTCAAAATTGCAGTTGACTGCTACTAATATAATGGGAGAACCAAAATACACTTTGACTTTCCCTGCTGTAAGGATTGCAAACAAATATGTAGTAAATATTTATGTAAATGAATCTTTGTTTAATTCTTATTCACCTATTGAATACGAAACAAATGGAAATATGGTTTCATTTGAAATCCCAGAAGACCAGTTTGCTTTGTTCGTAAACAATACTTTGAAACTAGTACCTAGTTATACAAAGCCTGATGGAGTAACAGAAGATTATGTTTTGGTAAAGGTTGGTACTATTTGGCCTAGTACAACATTCTATAATGAATATTATTTGCCAACTCCTACCAATTTGTCTGCAAGTGCTAGTACAATGCTAGCAACTTGGTCATACAACCTTGATGCAGAAACGATTGCTCTTATTAATAATGGACTACACTTTGCTTGGAGTATTAGTGGTGCATCAATGGGTGATGGTAACGTAGATACTACTTCGATTGATTTAAGTGATTTCATATTGTATGAGGGCACAGATGAAAAAATTTCGGGTATCTATGAAATTACTGTTTATGCTTATTGTGATGCCGTTATATCTCAATCTGTAACTTTCACCTTGGCTATTGATTTAACTCTTGCTGATGTAGAAAATATTGTTTATACAGATGGCGTTTTGAGTTGGGATACGGTTCTTTTTGCAAAAGAGTATAGTTTGGAAATCCAGAAATCAAACGGAACAGATTATGAAACGGTTTCTACTATAAATACAGGTTCTAGCACAGAATGGTATGTTTTAGATGATTTGGTAAATGAAGGTTTGGGTATTTATAGATTTAAAATAACAGCATCTACTAAATATACTGATAATCAAGGACAACAAATAGAAGTAACCAGTCAAGGTTATTCAAGTGATTTAAACTTTACAAATCAATTAAGTATTCCTACTATTTATGACTTGACTGTTACAAATGGCGATTACTATATTCTTACAAACAAAATAAACAATGCAAATGGATATGTTGCGAATTTTGGCGATACGGATATCGTATTTACTGTTGGTGAAGGGAATGTAATTATTGATGGAGCATCTGTTTGGCTAAAAGTAACTGATTATGTTGCTGGTTTAAATGCAAATACTTATAATATCACCTTGCAAGCAACAGATAATACAGGAATTCACGGTGCAAGTGAAATTTCTTTGGGGTTCGTTTGGAATTACACAAAGACTTTTGCTACACCAAGTGATTTTATTGTTACACAGACAAATTTTGCTCTTAATAGTATGGAATTGACTGCTACTTGGACTCCAAGTATATTAGATGCAAATTATTGTGATTATTTGATTAAGTGGTACAGGGGTGGCAGTTTAATAGGTAGTGATACCATTGTAGGTAGCAGTGATTTTGTTGGAAGTTATTCATTTAATGTTACAAATGCTGATACATATACTGTTACAGTTCAGGCTGTTCCAAAATCAATAAATGAAACTTATTATTTTGCTTCCGAAGTTTATACAATTGAATATATTGTTGCAACACAATTTACCGCTCCTACATTAAATTTGGTAGGCGGAAATGAAGCAGAAGGCGTACAATATGTAGAGCAATCAAATTCATTTAGTCAAACTATTTCCTTTGCGATACTTGGAAATACAACTACTCATTTTTCATTGAGAGTTACAAATATTACAGACACAAATGCAAACGCTTTGGATTATGAATTATATGCAAATATTAATTTGACTAACTATGTTTATTCATTATCAAAAGATTACTTTAATAAAGCAGGAATTTATGCCATACAAGTAAAGTATCAAAGTAATGGCAACTATGCTTCAAGTGAATTTTCAAGTCCTTGTTACATTTATTATACAGTAGATTCGCCTGCAATTACAGGAATATCTGCTGGAAAAACATCAACAGAAGTAAGTGTTGTATTTGCAGAACCTGAGGACGAATTTGAAAATATAACAGGCTATTCTGTAACCATATACTATGGTGCAGATTTGATGAGTTCGGTTAATACTACACTAACAAAAGGCAATCATCTTGCTACATTTACAGATGCAAACTTGTTAGGCTTCTGGTTGGATAATAATGTAGTAAAAATAAAGATTGAAACTTTATTTAGCACTTTTGATATCGGTAGTGAATATCCTATTGCTTCTTTTGGATATTATGTCGCAAATAGTTATACAGAAAAAACTGTTAACATTGGTAATGTTGGTATTCCTACTGTTCATTTTGTAGATAATGGCGATTCTGCGGTATTTACTTGGGACGCTGACAGTCAGGGATATTCTGCTACTTATAATTATAATTTGACTGTTACAAACATTTTAACTGGCGTTCAAGATGTTTACAACAATGTAAATATCGGTTCATTGCTAACTTTCTCATATGACAAAGATGCTTCTATTCCTTATATATTTAATATAGAAGTGCAAGCACACATTACCACTCCTACTGCCCAAGACAGTGCTTGGTCTAGTGATACCTTTATATCTAATGCAGTTTTAGGATTACAGCCAGCAGATTTTGATATTGTTTATGATAATTTAACAGATACTTATACGGTTTCTTGGACAAATGTTTATTCTGGAATTAATCAAATAAGTTATCAATTTGAGGGTTATACTCTGGTAGTTGGTGGATACACTTTGGATACTTCAAGTCTTGTGCTTACAAACGGTACAATGAGTATTTCATTTAGTGGTAATACTATGCGTACATTTATGGAAGCCTTGCCTAACAGTAGCCAGTTTGCATTCACTTTGGGAATTGGTAATGTTACTTATACAAATGGTAATACTTATGTCCTTTATATGAGTAGTGTTGTTTCAAATAGCATTGCTCTTGATATGTACATTGATACAGCCGTTACGAATGTAACTGTTACGGATAATGTTGCAAGTTGGGACGAGGTGAATTTTGTACAAAACTACTTTGTAGAAATAGGTACAAGTTCACTTAGTGATTTTAGTGATTTTGCAACAAGTGTTTCGTTTACTATTTCAGGTTTTGAAAATGTTGATTTGAGTAGTTATTATTCAGGTTTGGCTGTTGGTAACTATGTAGTGAGAGTCAGCGTTGCATCGAGTACGGGAATTTATGTTCCTAGTACAAAAAATTTCGTTACAACTAGTTATGCAAGTATTGTAGTAACAAAAGCCTACAATACAGTTTCTTCATTACAATTTAATTCTACGGAAATAGTTGATAACACATACTACAACAAATACATTTCTTGGTCAAAAGACGCTCAATACGATATAGAAAATGCAATATTTAGAGTTTATATCACTGATTCACAAAATAATAATGTTTTGGATGGAATGGACTATATTACTCTGGGTAATGAGTTGAATGTCGGTGCTACTGTTGATGATTATTTTGTAATAGGTAGTACAAGAATTAGTTACAATTTGAATAAGAGTGGGACAGGTGTATTATCTGCTTTGACTGCGGGTACTTATTATGCAAAAGTAATGATTTGCGGATATGGGTTATATAATGACTCAAATCTAAGTGCATCGTTACAAATGGCAAACAAGTTCATTTGGACAAAGCCTGCTAGTCAATGTTATTCAATTTTGCCTGATGCGTGGGTAAATTATAATGCTGAAACTTATTCAGTTACAGCCAAAACGGGACACGAAGAAGATTATGCTTCGTATATCGCAAAGTTTGGTTACAATACAAAATATTTTGTCTTGACACAACAAGTAGAAGTGGCAAGTAGTTTAAGTTTGTATTTTAACGATGTATTTATCACTCAAAACATTGTTAATGAAGTCGTTTGGGACGGAACATATACTTCTTTCTACAATTTATCCCCTCAAAATAGGGTTAACATTTCAAATTATTATTTTGCTGGTAACAATGTAATAAAATTGATATCAGGCGGAAGTACAACTTATTATGCTAGTGTCGATGGTGATGTAGCAAATAATACTTTGGAAGAAGATGTAACCTTATATACACAATTAAGCACCCCTTATGTAACTGATTATTCAATAAAACTTACTTATACGGATACTGCAAAAAATAATGTAAGTGTCATTGATTTCACTTTCAAAAATGGTTCAACTGTTGCATATGGTACTAGTGATATAGGTGCAAAATTTGGTTTCAATTTATACAAGGAAACCGAAGTAGCAGGAGCTTATGCAAAATGTAATAGTGATTGGTTCATCTTTACATTAGCAAGTGAAAACTTTATAAATGGCAGTTACTCTTTCAATTATAATGATATTATAGATTTTGTTAGTCAGTATGGCGTTGGAAGATATTACTTGCAAGTTTGCAGGTTTGCAACAGAAAATTATTATATCAATAGTAGCATTGCAAATACAGGTGCAGACGGTAGTGTAAAATCAATATTCATTTATCAATATAGAATAGATAATTTTATAGGTATAAGCAATGATGGTGGGGCATTAATGTGGAATTTACCTACTGTAAACTTTGATTTGAATGTAAAATATTCTGTTAGAATGACCAGTCAGTTAGGCACAAACTTGTACTCAACTTTCTATAACTGTGTAGTAAATTGTATTAAAGATAGTGAAGGTAAAATGGTTTATGCTTTTGTTGGTAATCACGACTATTACACAATAAATGCAGAGAATGGTACTATCACATTTGATATGAAAACTTACTTTGAAGATAATACGACAAGAAATATAGGTTACTATATGGCAGGTTTATATGGCTATACAATTTATGCTGAACCTAATGTCGCTACAACTTACATATCAAATGCAAATGTTGTAACAAATAATAATTATGAGTATATTATTAATTACCCTGGAATATTGAGTAATGTTTATGTTGATGAAAGTTACAATTTAATTTGGAGTTATTTAGATAATAACAAATTAAACCTTTTTGCATATAATTTTGAAATTTATGTAAATGGTGATATTTCAACATTTAGTGGAACATATTTACCAGGAGAATTTTTAGTAAATATTCTAAATAAATTAACTGTAAAAGGTAATGTAGTAAAAATTAGAGCAATTATTCCTACCGAATACAATTATGATAACAATTCTTTGTATGAATATGCTTATTATTATGACGGGGAATGGATAGATGCAGATTTAACCCAGTTACCTGATATCTTTGCTTTACCTAATTTTATGATAGATGATTGTTACTGGTTGGATTCTTCTGACATTACTTGGCGATTAGAAGAAATATCTAGTACATTAAAATCAGACCCAAATAAAGGGACATTAGGCTATCAGGTAACTCTACAACAGTTATCTATCGATGGCTCAACTGTCGAAAATGAAATTACGCTAGACTTTATAAATAGCGAATCCGAAACAATGGCAAAGTATTCTTTGGTTGATGCTATAATTGCTACAAATCCTAGTAATGAAGTGAAAGCAATTTGGTTGACTGGTGATATATTAGTACCTCGTTTATATGTTGTTAAAATACAATTTTTGAGTACATCTACTTATTATTCTGCTAGTACTATTGAGTTGGCTCCATATGCGGTTACTGCTAAATGGCAGATAAGTAAGTCAACTGATTACAATTACCTGTATGGTGATGAGGTGATTGATGTTGCTCTTGACAAGACAATGTTGGATTCATCTACTTGGGCAACTAATTCAAAAGTTCAGGATTGGTTAAATGCTGATGCTCACCACGCATTCTTGCAGTTTTCTGTGATTTTGGTAGACGGCAATACTCCTACTGATATATTTACAAGATTAAGTAGCCTAGATACCGTTTATGAATACAAATACGATACGGTAAATAATACTTGGCTTTTTGGTGTCAAAGGTAATTTGAATGGTTCACAAGCAGATAGGGTAACTTTTGTGGATACAGATAATGAGAACATAAAAATTGTTGTTATTGATGTAGGAAATATGTTTGATGAATTGATGCTTGCCGATGCTTATGATGTTACTTATTATCTTGGCGATGATACTTTTGCAAGTAAATCCGAAGAACTCACAACAGATTCAAGGTATAGTACGGTACATGTAGTACAATTACCTCAATTAATTCTTGATAATGATTTGGAATATATAAATAATGGAGAGGATTTTGTCATCAACTGGACTTCGGCAAGAGAATTATCTGCCGATACACAATTTGGTGTAAATATTGTAGTGAAAAATACAAACGGAGATACTACTTCAAGCATTAGTGCATACACAAATTACGACGGTTCAGCACCTGACTATTATAGTTACAATGACTATGATGCTGCTAATTTCAGTAATAGCAGGTTAAGCCTTACCTTAAATGTATATAACTATGTATCTATACAGGCCACTACTTATGGCGGTGGTACTGGTAACTATGCTTCAAAATTTTATATTCCTAGTGGGTGGAGTGATGTTGTGAGATATATGTACTTGCAACCACTGGGTGCACCTACTCAATATAATACAACTGCTGTGTTTACAATGGATGAAAACAATATGCCAATGGAAAATGCAGATAACAGTAGCGTAGATTGTTATGATGTTACTTTTGTTGCACCAGATAATGCAGTAGCATATGAACTATATGTTTTTGACCCGACACAAGTAGTAAATGGTACAATCAAACAGGTTTCACATATTTATTTTGGACAAGATACCAACCTGACGGGATTGATATATTTGTATGATACAACTGCCATTGAAAATAGCCACACTGTAATTTGTGGCAAGTCGCTTGGTAGACAAACAAATAATATAGTTAGTGTTAGTGGGTTCACTTTGTCCGAATTGCTGGGGTTATCACTTAATACTCCTGTAACTTTCTCATATGTTTTGAAAGCGTGGACAAATGATTATGATGCAGAAGGCAATTCTTTGGGATACAAATTTAATGTTAATCACGCAAAACTTTTGGGACAATTTGAATACAAAATAAAATTACAAACGGCATCAATATCAAGCATTGAATTAGTCGATGATGGAGATTTCTTTGATGTCTCTACTAATGGAATACAATATTTGAAATATACCTCAAATGCAAATGCCATTCCAACTTTTAAATTCAAAATAACGATGTCAGGCGTTTACTACACTAGTATTTCACCACTTTTGAATGAAATTAAAAGGGTAGATGTTGTAGCAAGTATTGATAGAGGATTTGATTTGACAAAATTATCTTCCTTTACAATAAATAATCAGTCAGTAGAACAAATAATTGAAAACAATAATGCGGTTTTATATATTACAGTAGATGTTGCTACAAATCCTGATTATATGGAAGATATGGGAACTTGGATTTATACAAACTTACCAAATATCATTGATTTTAAAGTGCAAGTTTCGTATGATGCAAGTTCAGTTAACAATACAACTTATACCGATATTGATGGCATATCAAAATCTTTGAATTATATTTATGAAAATAGTGACACCAGTGCTTCAACGGAAAATAGCAATATAACTTTGGGTAAACAATTGACTACTCCTACTGTGGAATTATTGTATGATAATTTATCTGCTTCTGGACTAAGTTCGGTGGAAATAGGTGGAGCGGGTTATGAAACAAATCTGTTTGACCAGGGTGAAAAACTTTCGGATTTTGCGGCAAATCCATATATATATGTAAACAGCAATTCTACAAACTATACTTGGGGTGCAGAACCTCTAAGTCGTGAGGCTGGTGAGATAAATTCATTTGCAACTTATTCACTTACTTTATCAATGGATGGTAAAACAGACAGTATAATAACAGGCTTAACTATTGCAGATATTCAGGATATTATAGCAATATTTAACAATATTTATAGTTATTCTACGGACCCTAGTACTAGATATGATTATTTGTCTGGTACAGATATTTTCCTGAATAATAGTTCGGCTTTGTATCAAAAATTAATGGCATTTATTGGGACAGGTAATGGAGGTGTCGTTCGACTAACTTTACAGACTGTTGCTGATAGCGGAACAAGTAACTTATGGGTTACAGGTAACGCTTCAAATGTCAAAGTGCTGAATTTCTATGCAAGAACGAGTGTAATTACCACTAGTCCTTTGATTGATGTTACAGATAGTATGTTTAACTGTGCAAATAGTGAGATAGTAACCTTTATGGATAGAACTAGTTCAGCTACTACTTCGGATGTATATCGAATTTCAACTGGTAATGTTATTGTAAACTGGCAGAAATCGGACTATGCTCAATCATATATAAGTATGTGGACTTATGACTCAACAGGTTCAAAAGTTGCTACATATAATTATATTATTGAAAATACGGATACGACTTCGCAGGATATTGTAAATATGGTTTCCAAGTTTACAAATACGGATTATTTTAAAAGTTATCCAGGCAACATCTGGGATGTATCAAATATTAATAATAATAATGATAAGCGAGGCTGGTATGTAATTACTGTTACACCTATCATTCCAAGTTCGGTAATAGAAGAATATCTTTGTGGTACATATCCAAGTCAAACTGTTACTTACAAAAATAAAGTAAAGTTTGTAAACAAAATTGACTTGTCTGTGGATACTTCGGTATCTGTTAGCAATAATGTTCCGACTTTGAATGAGGCAGTAGTCGAATATACATCAGGTGCAAAATTAAATCAAACTGCTGCTTTTCTGGAATTGTCAGTAAATGGCAATTCATACTTTGCTTCCATTTCTACAAGTGGCACATTACAAGAAAATTTAACCAGTACTATACAATCATTATTAAATACAGGATTTGGTAGCGTTACATCTGGCGGATTGTTTAATTTGTATTTTAGATACAAAACTTCTGCTTCTTCTACAACTTCAAATCCAAATTCAAATATTTTCCCTAGTAATTATACAAGTGCTATTCAATATAAGCATTATTGTATTAGGGAATTAGGATATTATGTAATGCAGAGTGGAGGAGCGTTAGTAATTACCTCTTATTACAAAGACGATCACTCAACTTTAACAAATTTCAATCAGGACTCTTTGGATAATATTACCTTTACTTTAAAACAAAATGGCGGAGTAAGTAGGTCAACAACAAGTATAAGTACGGGGAATTCTTCGTATTATTCATTTATTGCAAATCGTGCTGACTGTTTTGACTATTCTAGTACTATTCCTGCTTATAATTGTTTGAATGGATATACCGCATATACAGGCTGTATTCAAGCGGGCGTAAATTATTTTGAAGCATTTTGTGATTTGAAAGATGAGGCAAGTGTAAACAACTGTTATGATATAGTTTGGGGAAAAGATGCAAACTTGACAGGTTCTTTTATAGTGCCAAGTGAATATTCTCCTCAAGTCTATATATCTGCTTCGGGGATACTTGTAAAAAAGGCCATAAATCTTACAGATTGGGATTCGACTCCTGAGGATATTGAGAATGGTTGTACAAATACTGTTGTTCATGGGCAGACTTATTTAAAAAGTGGTTTAAGTAATTATAATTTTTATACAGTTACAAAAACGGCAGATGAGGTTACATGGGAAACAGGTTATAACTGGTCAGTCTCACCATATGGTGCTACTTATAGTATAAAACTGGCATATTCGGTAGACGATGGAAGAACAACTATCTTGAATTATACATCTGGTGGAGGTTTCTCTATTCCAAAGATAGATAAAATCAAGTCTTCAATAGTTATAATTACTACTTCAGGGCATTTCCGTTCAGGTTTTTTAAGTTACATGGCTGGAAGAGAATTTAGTGATGTTACTTCAATATATAATGAAAATATTGAACAGGAAATTAAATACAATATGAATGATTTGAATCCATTTACTGTAATCTTAGGGAAAAAGGATAATTCTGGATACTGTGATGGTTGGGGTAATGCCCACTGGTCCGTTACAAGTTCGTTAAATTTAGTCAATAATACAGTTTTCAATTTGGATTATTCAGGGACGTGGTATGCCAAGGGGTCAGTACATTATGTTTGGGATAATTGGCCTTTGCATTATGAGGGGGACAGAAATTTTGATGTAAATTCTTCTTTTAAGGGTTCTTTAGCTTCTAATAGTAGTGAAGATCACTCATTTCAAGTATATTGGTATTCTGATTATCAAGCATGGGATAAGGGGTCTTGCAAGTTCAACGACGATGCTAAACAATGGGCTGATACTTCAGTAAATAAGGTTTATTAATATATATTATGGCTTTACTTTTTGTACAAGTGTTTAATATTTAAAAAAACTATTGCAAATAATTTCAAAAAATGCTATAATATTGGAGATTTAATAAAAAGGAGTTTATATTATGGCAACAAACAATTTAAATAATGACCAAGATATAAATACATATGTTGACCCAAAAGCAAGGCGTAAACAATTACAAGATGCTTGGATTATTACTGAAACGATGCGACAAAAAAAGCAAATGACTCCAAGGAAGTTCAAAAAGTTCTTAAAAAAAGCAGTGTGTGAAAAATTTACATTAAGACAAAAATTTGCAGCACTTGGTGGTGGAGTTGTTGGACTAGTTTCTGGTTTGGTAGGAACTAATTATTATGTAAATGCAAAAGCAGATTCATTTTATACAGGTTTTGTTAATTCCGAAGGTCTAAAATATTCATTTTATGATTTGCTTAAAGAGCCGTATAAAGATTATGCAAAAGAAAACAATGTTAATATTGATACCAATGCGAATTGGGCTGAAAGTTTAGCTGCATCATTAGCCGCAAATGGTAGAGAGGCAGAAGGGAATTTGCTGCTTGATTTGTATAATCAGGCTGAATCTGGCGATTTTGAACTGGAATCTATGACTGAATGGCTAGAAGACAATGGTTTGTCTCAATATTTCAATGAAAATACTGACCAGTTAATAAAAGACTCTTATATTCAAGCATACAAAGATGTTTATGGTAATGGTGTAGTTACACCAAATAATTTAGTGGAATGGGCAGCTAGTCTTAATGGAACAGCAACAATTAATAAAGAGTGCGAGAATATGATGTTACTTTTAGTTAAAACTGATAGTAGTATGGTAAAAGTATATAATGAAACTGAATTGAAAGAAATACTTTTTGGTTTTGGTATTTCGCAAAAAGAAATTGATGAAGCACATTTAACACCTGCTCACTTAGCAAGTGCAGCATCAGATATATTATGTGAACAATATTCAGCGAGTCACGGTTTTTATAAAATGTATAATGGTATTGCTGTTTCTACTTTTGCAAAAAGTGCGTTGGAGAGTGGAAACGCGCAAGATATGGCAGATATTACAAAATTTTTAAATGAATATGTTTCTCTTTTAACTACTTATCAAACTTACAGCAATCAAGATATGCTTCCATCTCAAGTTCTAAAAGAATTTGGTTACGAAGGCGATTTAATTGGATTAATAGATAATCTTGCCGATAACGATTATGTTTTTGCAAGTGTTATGGAAAATAAGTATGATGGTGTAGACTGCCTCAAAGCAGATGGTAAAATAGATTTCAACAATACAGGAAATTTAACTGGAAAAGAGTTGGATAATTACCAAAAAGATGTTGCTAATTATGAAAATTGGGTAACAGAAAGTAAAAATTTGGACTTTACCACATGGTTACAACACGAGGGTTATTTTGATATAATGTTAGCAGGTCAGCATGAGGCCGCGGTAGATAACATTATGCAACACGAAGGTCCAATTATATATCCGTCTATTATACTCTGTACTGTTGTAGGAATAGTTTTAGTTAGAAAATATTTAACAAGTAGAGCTATGAAAAAAAATGACTTAATAGAAGAAATTTTAAAAGAACACGATATTGATGTTGATGCAGAAAGTACCAATAAACCTGATAAACCAGGGAATAAGCCTAGCATTGATGACTCGGATCGTTATCCTGACTCAATTGTAATATCACCAAACCAATTACCAACAGACAATGTTGATTTGGTAAGTTTGGCTAGACGATAATTTTAACTAAAGAATAGGTGAATTTACCTATTCTTTTTTGTTAATGGATATAAAAAATAACTTATTTAACTTGTAAAAAGAAGTATTAAAAAGTAGAAAGAATATTCTTTTTTGCAAGTTGTAAATAATTGTTTGACTTAAAAACATAATAAATAGTACAATAAAATTGAAAAGTTTTTGTACTTTCATTTTTGTGTTAACTATTTTGACTTTTTTATGTTTATTATGGAGGAGATTTATGTCTAAAAAATCCACAGACGCTCAAAATGTAAATGGAATAAATACAAGCGAGCAAACCAAAGAAACCGATAAAGGTGGTGGTTTCAAACTAAATGTAAAACGAACTACTTACATAGGAATGGCGTTTTTTACCATTATGATGTTGTGGCAGGTTTACAATACTTATTGCCCATTGTTTTTAAATGATTTTTTTGTTAGCAAATTGGGTGGAACTGCTAGCGACCACGCTTATTTAGTGGGTATTATAATGGCAATGGATAATATCTTTGCTTTATTTATGTTGCCTTTGTTTGGTGCTTTGTCGGATAAGACAAAATCAAAACTGGGTAAGAGAATGCCTTATATTATGATTGGTGTAATTATGGCTGTAATTATATTCCCTCTCATACCAGTTTTGTTTATTTACGACCAAATGATTTGGATGATAGTTACTATGGCTTTGATTTTGCTTGCGATGAATGTTTATCGTTCTCCTGCTGTTGCATTAATGCCCGACATTACACCAAAACCTTTGCGTAGTAAAGCAAATGCAATTATTAATGTAATAGGATATGTTGGTGCTATTTTTGCTGGTGTACTTGCAATGGTTTTTCAAGCAAAAAATGGTGTAGATGGTAGATTAATTTATAATGCGGATACTATATGGGTACCTTTTGCTCTAACAGCATTTTTTATGATTTTGGCATTGGTTATCTTATTACTAAAAATTCGAGAAAACAAGTTGGCCTTAGAATTGAAAGATGATATGGAAAGGGGCGAAAAAGTCGCTGATACCGCCGAAATAATTGAGGAAGATAAGCCACTAACTGGCATAAATAAGCGAAATATGATAGTTCTGCTAATTTCTATTTTCCTGTGGTTCTTTGCCTTTAATGCTATTGAAACTTTTGGTAGTACTTTTGGTGTGCAGGTACTGGAACAGTCTTCTGGCTGGTGGGGTATTGCTGTAATTGTAATGACTATTTGTAGTTTAATTGGTTTCTTCCCTGGTGCGTTTTTGGCGGACAAAATTGGTAGAAGAAATACTGTTATTATAGGTCTAGGTATTATGCTTTTGGCTCTCGCTATTGCTATGTTCACTTTGCCTTCTTGGGCATATTTCCCTCTTGTAGGTATAGCGGGCGTTGGTTGGGCTTGGGTAAATGTAAATTCTTATCCTATGGTAGTTGAAATGGCTAGCAAGAAAAATATAGGGAAATTGACAGGCTGGTATTATGCGGCAAGTATGTTGGCTCAAAGTATTACTCCTATTTGTATGGGTTTCTTGTTTGGTGTATTAGGTTATCAATTTATGTTTCCATACGCTACAATATTTACCGTAATCGCTTTGGCTGTGTTCTTGTTTTATATTCCATCAAAGAAAACAGATGATATGATAGTAGGTAAAGTGGAATTTTTGGAGAATAAAGCAAAGTTAGCAAATGACAGTGAAGAAAAATTAATTCATCTTACTCCCGAAGTCATTGCTAGACAAGAAAAATTAAAAAATAAACCAAAAAGAAAAAGAAAAACAAAAAAAGATAGTGAAATTAAATAATTTTTGGTTTTCGAGAAAACCTAAAAATTAAATTAATAAAAACAAATACTGGTTATTTTCGTGGAATTAGAGTATTCAAAGATGTAAAAAAATTAAATTGAAAGTTGATTATTTTCACATAGATATACGAAAATTAGAGAATGGATAGATAACTTAGACTAACCATTCTTTTTTTGTGAAAAAAACATATTTTGCTTGAATTTTTATCTAATATGGGATATAATGAAAGCATTAGCAATAAAAAAGAGGATTAATTATATGCAAACAACATATCGCAGTG
>Ga0172378_10001410_pt1 | contig 22180 bp, 17 predicted proteins | sample GrowelOW332metaG_FD_119755 | JGI IMG/M metagenome (GOLD analysis project Ga0172378, IMG submission 119755) | Groundwater microbial communities from an aquifer near a municipal landfill in Southern Ontario, Canada - Pumphouse #3_1 metaG | ecosystem: Environmental > Aquatic > Deep subsurface >... | reverse complement strand
ATCTTGGCGCGCCTTTTTCCCCCACTCTGCGTCGATTTTTCTTGAAATACGGAAGTATTCCTGCAAAAAATCGGCTTGATTGGTGAAAAAATCCCCACCAATCTGATAGTCGTCAGGTTTTTAGAGGTGCCCTTATTATATAATAAAGAAACATATGTGTCTATATTGTTTACTGAATTTTCTTTATAATAACAGCAGATAACTTATTAAGGAGGGCTTGTATGGATATATTTACAATGGCTATTTGGATTTTGACTGCAGGATTTTGTATTTATTCTTTCGTAAAAGACAAAGACAAAACAAAAAAGTCTCTTAAGATGGCATTTGGAATGGGGAAAGGAATGCTTGGAAGTATTTTGTCAATTGTTTTTTTAATTGGGTTGATTTTGACAATCTTACCCCCAGAACAGATTTCAGAATTTGTAGAAAAGCAAAATTTGTATCTTGCCACATTCGTATCGGCAGCATTTGGCACAATCACGCTTATTCCTGCATTTATAGCATTTCCGCTTGTGGGTACTCTTGTGGACGCTGGCGTGGGAATTGTTCCGTCGGTTGCTTTTTTGACGACTTTAACAATGGTTGGCATAGTCACATTCCCACTTGAAGAAAAAGAGTTTGGCACTAAATTTGCAATTGTGCGAAACACACTCAGCTTTGCATTTGCAATCATCATTGCGCTTGTTATGGGGGTAATTATATGACCAATATTTTGAAAAAGTTGAAGGGCAATCTTTTTATTGTAATTGTTATATTTGGATACATTGCGATGTTTATTATCAAGCCTCAAATGGGTGTTGAGGCCATCAAAAACAGCGGATATTACATAAAGGAAATGCTTTTAATCATGCCTGTGATATTCGTGCTGACGGCATTGCTTGATACATGGGTTCCGAAGCAGACGATTATGAAATATCTTGGCAAGGAATCGAAAACCAAAGGCATAGTGGTTTCATTTGTGCTTGGTGGCATCTCGGCAGGCCCCATTTATGCTGCGTTCCCGTTCTGCGTAATGCTTCACAAAAAAGGTGCGTCGGTCAGAAATATTGTTATCATTTTAAGCTCATGGGCTGTAATTAAGTTGCCTATGCTTTTGAATGAGGTAAAGTTTTTGGGCGTTAGGTTTATGGCTATACGTTGGGTACTGACAGTGATTGCGATAATCATATTCTCTTGGATTACATCAAAAATGGTAAAAGACGAGGACTTGCCAAAAGAAGTTGAAACTAAACAAGATATTGTTATCAATAGTGATGCTTGTATGGGATGTTCGCTTTGCACAAAGACTTATCCTGAACTGTTCCAAATGCAGAATAAAAAAGCTTGCGTTAAGGAATATGATTTTGAGATTGATTGCAATAAACTACAAAAGGCAATAGATGGATGCCCGGTAACGGCGATAACCGATTATAGAGTAAAAGAAATAACAAAATAATAATTATTTCTGATACTTTTTTTTGAATAGACAGAAATTAAATGTCCCCAATCGTAAAACCATAAACGATTGGGGACATTTGTATTTATTGATTTATTTGCCCAAAACCTGTTTGTAAAGCCTAATATAGGCGTTGGCGGATTTTCCCCAACTGTTGTCACATTCCATCGCACGCTTGACAAGAATGTTCCAACCTTCTTTATTTTTAAATCCTTCGAGAGCACGCTGGATTGCATATGCCATATCATTCGCGTTATATGATTTGAAGGTAAAGCCATTTCCGACACCGTCACCACTGTCGGAAATAGTATCGCCCAGGCCTCCGGTTTCTCTGACAATTGGAATAGTTCCATAGACAAGGGCAACCATTTGAGACAAGCCACATGGCTCGCTCTTGGACGGCATCAGGAACATGTCGGCACCAGCATAGATTTTGTGCGCCAAATCAGGAACAAACCCAATGCGAAAGGCAACCTTTTCTGGGTGTGAAAGAGACATGCTGTGGAAAAATGTTTCAAACTGCCATTCACCACTTCCCAAAATAACGAACTGGACATCTTGAGAAACCAGCTGTTCAAAAACATATTTAACAAGATCCAAGCCCTTCTGGCTGACAAGCCGTGAAACAATTCCGATGATCGGAACATCCGAGCGTTGGGGTAATCCCATTAGTTTTTGAAGCTCTTGCTTGTTTACTGATTTTTTTGTGAAATCCTCTGATGAATAGTTTTCAAAGATCATTTGATCAGTTTGAGGATTATATATATCAGTATCAATACCATTCACAATTCCACAAAGCTTGTCTTGATGATCTCTTAAAATGCCATCCAATCCATAAGAAAACCACGGATCAAGTATTTCGCGAGAATAGGTCGAGCTGACTGTTGTTATTCTGTCACTGCATTCTATAGCACCCTTCATGTAGTTGACACACTTATCATAGTCCACTACGTCTGCAAGCTGCTCCGGAATCCCTATGACGTCATTTACAAGCTCGTAGCCGTACTTGCCTTGATACTGAATATTATGGATAGTAAACACCGTCTTGATATTATGGTGCAACTCGCTGCCACGATAAAACAGATTAAGATAAACTGGAATCAACGCCGTCTGCCAGTCGTTGCAATGAATAATATCTGGAGTAAATCCTATAACGGGAATCATTTCAAGCACTGCACGAGAAAAAAACGCAAAGCGCTCAGCATCATCATAATGACCGTACATTCCTTTACGCTTGAAATAGTATTGATTATCAAGCAGATAATAAATAACTCCCTCGTGATGTACCTCAAATATTCCACAATACTGCCTTCGCCATGCCACAGGAACCGTGATGCTCGTAACAAATTGCATTTTTTCTCTCAGTTCCTGTGGCACACTTTCATACAGCGGTAACACCACACGACAGCCTACAAGCCTTTTTCTAAGTGCCTTAGGCAACGCTCCGGCAACATCTGCAAGACCTCCCGACATGGCAAATGGATGTGCTTCACTTGTTGCATATAATATTTTCATTTTTTGCCCCGTTCCATTTGGACTAGAAATCCAAATTTTATTTAAACATTTGCACCTTTTTTGATAAATACAGGGTAACTTGGAGCTCCACTCATTGAAGTTCCCTCATTTATAATGACATTTTTATCGGTAGTTACATGCTTAATATGCACATTTTTTCCGATTAAACAATCTTGCATCAAAATGCAGTTTTCAATTACTGCTCCTTCTGCAACATGAACTCCCCTAAACAGAACACTTGATTTTACTGTTCCATCGATAATGCATCCATCGGCAACAATAGAGTCGGTAACATCACAGGCTAGTCCATATTTCGTGGGCATATCGTCCCTTGTTTTGGTAAACACAGGTCTTTCTGATGTGAAAAGTTGCTTGCGGGCTATTGGATTATTCAAAAGCTCTTCCGTAACATTCACATAGCTTTCGGTACTATCCATTACTGCAGCAAAGTCATCGACCTCCCATCCGAATATTTTTAAGTTATTAACATTTGGTTGAAAGATATCTCTTGCGAGGTTAGTTTGGTTGCGATCGCTTGCTTCTTCGATCAGATGAATCAGCATATTTCTCTCAATAATTGTTACGTCAAGACTAAAATCGCAATCTTTTTCAATTTTGTTTGAAAGAAGTATTTCAGTAACCCTTGAATTTTCATCAAACTGAAAAGACATGATGTCTCTGTGATTCTTAGGCAGCTTTCCCCTTTTATAAGCAATTGTGACATCCGCACCTGTTTTGATATGCGAATCGATCATCGCTTCCATATCGAAATTGCTGACGACATTTGCGCCACACATCACAACATATTGCTCAGTTGAATCCTTAATGAAACTCATTGCGCCCTGAAGTGCATCAATATGCCCTGTATACACCTTTGTTTCACTTCTTCCATACGGAGGAAGTATGTATAGGCCACCTTTTTTACGATCCAGGTCCCAAGGCTTTCCACTGCTAAGATGGTCCATCAATGATTGGTAATTACTTTTAGCAATAACGCCTACCTTTGAAATTCCTGCATTAACAAGATTTGACAGCGAAAAGTCTATCAGACGATATCTGCCGTAAAACGGAATGGATCCCATTGATCTGTTAGCTGTCATTTCTGGCAACAAGTCATCATGTACATTTGGAAATATAATTCCCATAACATAATTAATTCTCATAGTTTTTCACCAGCCTTTATATTCTGCTTAACCATAACATTGGCATGTACCTCAGCATCCTCACCAATGGTAAGTCCGGCACCAACGACCGAAACACCCCATTTTTCCAAGTTGGATGTGTTTTCCGGTCTTTCTCCGACTTTTGCGTTTTTGCTGATGACCGCATTTTCAGCAACAATTGCATAATGAACTGAAGCACCTGAGCAAATTCGGGCACCGGGCATAATGATTGAATCGTTGACCTGTGCGCCTTCCTCAATAACTACGTTTTCAAAAAGAACAGAGAAGTCGACCTTGCCATAGATCTCACAGCCCTCAGTAATTAGTGAATTCTGCACCTCTGCGGTTTTTCCAATATACTGTGGCGGAGCAGAGGGTGATCGAGAATATATTTTCCAATTTGGATCGGATAAATTAAGTTCAATCTTTGGATTAAGCAAGTCCAAGTTTGCTTCCCAAAGCGAATCAATTGTGCCGACATCTTTCCAATAATCATTGAAATGAAAAACCTGCATTTTTTCGTTTGACGACAACATATCCGGAATAATATTCTTCCCAAAATCGTTTTTAGATTTTGGGTTATCCTTATCTTTTTCAAGATAATATTTTAACTTTTTCCATGAAAAAACATAAATGCCCATAGAAGCTAAATTGCTTTTAGGATTTTTGGGCTTTTCCTCGAATTGGGCAATTGAACCGTCCTCATTGCAATTCATAATTCCAAAGCGCGATGCTTCTTCCATTGGAACCTCTAAAACAGCAATGGTACAATCCGCGCCTGTTTCTTTATGTTGTTTGATCATTTTTGCATAATCCATTTTATATATATGGTCACCCGAAAGAATTAAAACATATTCAGGATCATATCGCTCTATAAATGTTATGTTTTGATAAATTGCGTTGGCTGTTCCTTTATACCAGTCAGCGCCTTTGCTGCGCTGGAACGGTGGCAGCATATGCACTCCACCGTTCAACCTATCCAAATCCCATGGTTTTCCGCTTCCGATATAGTCATTTAATTCTAGTGGCTGATATTGTGTCAGGACGCCAACAGTGTCAATTCCCGAATTAATGCAGTTTGATAATGGAAAATCAATGATGCGGTACTTACCACCATAAGGCACCGCCGGCTTGGCATTTTGCTCTGTTAGGACTCCCAAACGGCTACCCTGTCCGCCTGCAAGTAACATTGCTATACATTCTGTTTTCTTCATGGAATCTCACTCCTTATTTATGCTCAATTTGTCTTCTTTGATATTTTATTTGATTTTTATTTTCACGCAAATACAGGACAGACAACGAAGGAATATTTAATGCAATTGATTGCTCGTATCCATGCATTTTGATGTTTTCGGATTTTATTGATTTTTTATCTCCACCACCTGTTCCACCATATTTTTCATCATCACTGTTTAAAATTGTTTGATATGTACCTTTCTGCGGTACACCTATACGATAGTCGACTCGTTCAACAGGCACAAAATTGCAAACGCATATAATATCGTTTCCACTTTTATCAATACGCCTAAATGCAATTATACTTTGTGCACTGTCATTACTTGAAATCCATGACAAGCCTTCCCATGAAGTGTCGTTTTCCCACAATGCCGGAGTATTTAAATATAACTTATTAAGCTCTGCAACAAAAAGTTTCATCTGCAAATGTTTATCATATTCCAGCAACAGCCAGTCAAGTTCCTGATCGAAATTCCATTCGATAAACTGCGCAAACTCCTGCCCCATAAACATTAGTTTCTTTCCCGGGTGAGCCATCATATACGCGAAGAACACGCGAATCCCCGAAAACTTCGTGTCATAATCGCCGGGCATTTTGTTGATTAGCGAACACTTTCCATGAACAACCTCATCGTGAGATATTGGCAATATATAATTTTCTGAAAATGCATATGAAAATGAAAATGTCAAAGAGTCATGATTACATTTGCGATAAATCGGATCAAGCGACATATATCTGAGCATATCGTTCATCCAACCCATGTTCCATTTAAAATTAAACCCCAAGCCTCCCGAAAAAGTCGGTTTTGTAACCATAGGCCATGCCGTAGATTCCTCAGCAATCATCAGAGCGCCGGGATGCTCCGCAAAGACTGATTCATTGAGTTTTCTTAAAAAGGCAACCGCTTCAAGATTCTCTTTTCCGCCATAAATATTAGGAATCCACTCTCCATTCTTACGGTTATAATCAAGATAAAGCATCGATGCTACAGCATCCACACGCAGCCCGTCCACATGATATTCATTGAACCAATACAGTGCATTGGAAACAAGAAAACTAATTACCGGCTCACTTCCATAATCAAATACGACCGTTCCCCATTCCTTATGCTCGCCCTTTAGAGGATTTTGGTATTCAAAGCAGTGCCCACCGTCAAAATTATAAAGCCCAAACTCGTCCTTTGGAAAATGAGCTGGAACCCAGTCCAAAATAACCCCTATGCCAGCATTATGCATAATATCAACAAATTTCATGAAATCTTTCGGGCTGCCATAGCGCGAAGTAGGAGCAAAATAGCCTGACACTTGATATCCCCATGAGCCATCATACGGATATTCCGCAATTGGCATAAGTTCCACATGAGTATAGCCCATTTCAAGTGCATATTCTGATAATTCTTCTCCCAGCTTTACATAATTAAAGCAATTTCCATCCTTATATCTTTTCCATGAACCAGCATGTATCTCATATATATTCATGGGGCTATTATATATGTCCTTTTTTTTGTTACCCTCATACCATTTTTCGTCCGTCCATGTAAATCCATCAATTTCGAATACCTTTGATGCAGTGGAAGGCGCAGTCTCACAATGGAATGCAAAGGGGTCGCTTTTGAGAACAATATCGCCGTTTTTTTGAGTTATGGCATATTTATAAATTTCATATTGCTCTATTCCTTCAACAAATATTTCCCAAATACCTTTTCCAACGTTTTCCATTGAATACGTTTTCGTGTTCCAATCACAAAATTCACCGGTTACCGATATGCTCCTGGCATTTGGTGCCCATACACGAAATATTACACCCCGTTTATTTTCACTCTCAAAAAAGTGAGCTCCCATATATTTATATGCGTCCACAGACGAGCCATCTAAAAATCCAGACAACTTATCAGAAATATTCCACATCCCCATTTGCCTCCTTCTGCTTTACAAACTAATAGTAGCAAATTATACTGAGTGTTTCAATAGATTTTTAGTAAATTTTCGAAAAGGACTGTAGTAAATATATGCCAATCTTTGTGCAATATGTACAAAAATCGGCATACTTCTCAACAAAAGCAATTTTCTGACTTTAGATGATATATATTTTTACAAATTCATTCAAATTTTTCAATAATCATTGTGAACAACTGAAAATCATCCATAAAATTAATTGTTTCTATTTTATGTTTTGTTATATGACAAAGTACTCATTTCATAAAACCAATCTCACCAATTTCTACCCTAGCAAGGGATGTCATGTTACCAATTAGGAAATGTTGCGATCGACGTTCCTCAAGACTTCTTCTTTGAAACAAGCCTGAAAAAACGAGTCTCTCTCAATATGAACATTACCTGTTCAAAATGAGAGAGACTCGTATACTATTTTTTTTTGGAGGGACAATCCTTTGACTGACATCCAGGACAACTACCTGTGCAGCCGCCTTTATGCTTTATTTTATAAATAATTGCAACAATAACCGAACCAATAGCCGCTATCACAATAATTGCCGTTATAATATCTCCTAACATAAGCCATCCTCCATATTCAGTTTAACCCAATCCCAGCAATCTGCCGCATTGATATACAAGAAATGATAATACCCATGCGACTCCCAATTGCATGAGAATCGAAAATGTTGTGTATTTAACAGACCTTAGCTCCTTTGCCATGGTTGAAATCGCCGCAAAACACGGAATATATAAAAGCACAAAAACTATAAATGAAAAAGCTGACAGTGGGGTGAATATTGCGGAAAGTGCAGCTACCTTAGCTGTGTCATCCGTTGCCGCAAGCAAAACTCCGAATGTACTTACCACTGTTTCTTTTGCTGCAAGTCCCGACAACAAGGCAACACCTGCTTGCCAGAATCCAAATCCCAACGGTGCAAAAATTGGCGCTATTACCATGCCCAATGCTGCAAGAATGCTCTGTGAACTGTCGCTTGTCATATCGAGTGATAAATCAAACGATTGCAAGAACCAAATGATAACGCTAGCCGCAAGAAGAATTGTACCAGCTTTTTGTAAAAAATCTTTTAGCCTTTCCCAAACATGAATTCCAAGCCCTTTAAGAGTTGGAAACCTATACGGTGGAAGTTCCAAAATAAAGGTTGCTTCATCACCTTTAAGCACAGATTTTTTTAATATATACCCAATTAAAACAGCAAGCAAAATCCCGAGGATATAGACTGAAAAAATAATAAGTACCCTGTGAGAGGGGAAAAAAGCATGAATGAATAATGCGTATACTGTCATTTTAGCAGAGCAAGACATAAATGGAGTCAGCAAAATTGTCAACCGTTTATCACGTTCGTTTTCCAGCGTCCGTGTGGCAAGAACCGCTGGCACTGTGCAACCAAATCCCATAAGCATTGGCACAAATGACCGACCGTTAAGTCCGATTTTGCGAAGAGGTCTGTCCATAATAAACGCTGCTCTGGACATATATCCGCTATCTTCCAAAATTGACAGGAAAAAAAACAGCAACATAATTTGAGGCAAAAATGAAATAACCGCTCCAACACCTGCAATCATTCCATCACACAAAAGGCTGACTGCCCAACCGGCAGCACCCGCACTCGTAAGAGAACTTCTTAAACTTTCAGAAATCACTGTGTTTATCAAAAAATCAATTTTATCGGTTAAAAATCCGCCCAAAGAACCGAATGTTATAAAAAATATCGTCATCATTATTGCAAAAAACATAGGTATTGCAAAAAACTTATGAGTCAAAACCCTGTCAATTTTATCAGATGCAGTGACTGTTGAGTGTTTACTTTTTTTGACTACAGTATCACAAATTGTGCAAATAAATTTATATCGTTGATCCGCTATCATCATCTGACGGTCAACAAATTCAGTTTCCCTTACACTGTCCAAAATCGCATCAATTAGTTTTCTTTGCTCTTTGTCAAGTGTAAGAGAGCCCATTGTTATTGGGTCGCTTTCAAAAATTTTTACAGCAGTAAATCTGACATTCCTTTTGACCGAGGAAATTGTGGCAATTATGTCCTCTATCGCTTCTATCGCCGCTGTTATTTTCCACTCATAAAAGCTCTTTACAATTGGATGATATGATTCTGTATTAGTATGCAAATCTGAATGTAGGCTGTGAAGTACATTATGCAACTCTGAAGCTCTGCTTTGAAATGTACCTTCATTTTTCTCAGACTCAACGTGAGCAACATCATGAAGCAGGTGCATACTTCTGTGTATAAGTTCATCAATACCTTTGGACTTTGCCGCTGAAATTGCACAAACAGGAATACCAAGACGTTTTTCCAAAGCAACGGTATCAATATTCACACCTCTGCGTTTAAGCATATCAATCATATTAAGCGCAATCACCATGGGACGTCCCAATTCGGCTAGCTGTGTGGTAAGATAAAGGTTTCGCTCCAAATTTGTGGCATCAACGATATTGATTATCAAATCAGGCGGACTCTCAAGAACATAACTTCTTGAAACTATTTCCTCGGGAGTGTATGGCGAAAGTGAATAAATTCCAGGTAAATCCACCATAACAACTTCCATCCCGTGATGACGAAATTTACCTTCTTTTTTTTCAACGGTTACTCCAGGCCAATTGCCCACATATTGTGAAGAACCGGTAACAGCATTGAATAATGTGGTTTTTCCGCAATTTGGATTTCCAACTAATGCAATACGAAATGGCACTATTCTTTGCCCCCTCTACCATCGATGACAACGATTTTTTCTGCTTCTGATTTACGAATGCTAAGTTCATATCCGCGAACATTAAACTCAAGTGGATCACCTAACGGTGCCTTCTTTCGAAGAATTATTGTAGCACCTGGTGTTATTCCCATATCAATTATTCTTCTTCTCAATGCTCCGCTGCAAGCAAGAGATTTTACCGTAGCACTTACATGGTATTTCAATTTGTCTGCAGTTGTCTCCATCCGTTTCACTCCTCAAAGTTAGCCTGTACTAACATTATACACATTTTTCGAGGAAAGTCAATTAATTAGTTGCATTTTTTTATATAAAGCAAAGATAATTTCAGCACTTAAAATGCCGCGATAAAAACCGCGGCACTTTTATTAATAATACAGTTCTTTTTCAATTTTTAACAGTCGGTTATATTTGCAAACTCTGTCCGTACGGCATGGCGCACCCGCTTTAAGGAAGCCTGCGCCTGTTCCGACTACCAAATCTGCAATAAACGTATCTTCTGTTTCTCCTGAACGATGCGATATTATTGGGGTATAACCTGATTCTTTTGCCAGATTAATTACATCCAGTGTTTCGCTTAAAGTTCCGATTTGATTAAGCTTTACTAAAATTGCATTGGCAACAAGGCTGTCTATGCCTTTTTGAAGCTTTTCGGTATTGGTAACAAAAAGGTCATCGCCCACAAGCAGTACCTTCTTGCCAAGCCTTTGTGTAAGAAGCTTCCAACCTTCCCAATCCTGCTCTCCAAGTCCGTCCTCAATGGATATTATCGGATATCTGTTCACCAAATTTTCTAAATGGTCAATTAATTGTATTGATTCCAGTGTTTCTCCTTGTTTAGGCAATTTATACCTTCCATTCTCGTACCATTCGCTTGAAGCCACATCCAATGCAAGCTTTATATCAGATGTGGTCAAGCCTGCTTTTTCGATTGCTTTTAAAATATATTCTATTGCTTGCTCGTCAGAAGCCAGATTTGGTGCAAATCCACCTTCATCCCCAACGCCTGTTGACAATCCCTCTTGCTTTAAAATACTTCCGAGAGCATGATAAATTTCTGTGCCTTGCCGAAGCCCTTCCGCAAAGTTTTCAGTTGCAACCGGCATTATCATAAATTCCTGAATATCAATATTATTGGTGGAATGTGCGCCTCCGTTGAGAATGTTCATCATAGGAATCGGCAATTTGGAGTTTGATATTCCGCCAATGTATCTGTAAAGCGGCATTTTTAAGCTTTTGGCTGAAGCCCGGGCAACTGCCAAAGAAACTGCTAAAATTGCATTTGCACCAAGTTTAGCCTTGTTTTCTGTGCCGTCAAGCGTAATCATGGTATCATCAACAATTGTTTGTCTGACTGTACCCAAACTGCACAATGCACTGGAAATGAAATTGTCAATATTTTTGACAGCTTTTTGAACACCTTTTCCGCCAAATCTGTTCTTTTGTTCGTCCCTCAATTCGTGAGCCTCATACATGCCCGTTGACGCACCGGACGGAGACATCGCCATTGCTTTGGAGCCGTCACTCAACGTCACTTCGGCACCGACTGTTGGATTTCCTCTTGAGTCAATTAATTCGTATCCTTTAACATTTGTAATACTAACTTCCATATATTATCCTCCTAACCATAGATAATGGTAGTATTGACGTTGCTTTTTGAAATATGTATATATTTGCTAATTAGTTGATATTTCCAACAAAAAGCGCAGCCTCTCTTTCACATTAAAAACATGACAGAGAGGCTTGTGATTTTAGTTATTAATAATCCTTTTAATTTGTGGGGTTTTGAAAAGTATTATGGCACCAATCATCGTGATAACTAGTTCTGGAAGCATGAATGCACCATTGTAGCAGATAGAGTAAAGAAATGGATTTGACCATTCTTCAGGCATAAAGCTAGCAAATAAAACTGTGCCTGAAAAAACGTGGCTTGCAAATCGCAAGCAAAGTGTCATGGCAATTCCGCCGCAAATGCCAACCAATCCTTTTTTTCTAAATAAACCGGCAAGTCCCAAAATACCAAATGCAAGTATGTAATCAAAAACAAAACATGCAACTAATACTACAGGTGTTAGTCCCCAGCCCAAGACGCCATCAAATATTATACCAAATACAAGCTGAATTATAGCATACATAAGTGAAGTGAAGGTGCCCCATTTAACCCCATATTTAATTGAAACCAGCGCAATAGGGAGCATACTTAGAAGTGTGACCGAGCCTCCGAGAGGCATTTGAAAAATCTTTATCATGCTGAGCACTGATGCAAGCGCCAACATAATTGCTGTGAGGGCTAATCTTTGAGTATTTTTTTTCATTTGTTGTAATTCCTTCCAAAAATCAAATTTTAGAGATGCCCTTTAATTGAATTCCCGTATCGACGCTTTTTTAGAAAAGAAAAAACGCCACGGGATAAATACCCATGGCGCATAAAATAACTACATTTCCTACGTCGGCATTATCCGAATCAGGTTCAAGGGTCCAAAACGCCTACGTTTAATCTCAGCCAACTCACTTGTCAGCTCCCCTATAATTCAATTGTGTAATTATTGTAACATATTAAGATAATTTGTCAAGTGCTTTAAACAATTCATATTTCTACTTAAAATAACAATACAAGTAATGGTGGCAATCTGTGTGATTTTTGCCTGCAAAATGCGAGGCAACAAAAATGGAGCAGATTGTGCATAAATCTTCATTATTTGCCTTGAAATGGATCAATATATAACATGTTTTAAAAGCTATATTAAAAAAATCTGGGCATTGCTATTTTTCTGAATTATTATCATTATCGCTTTCAGTTTTATCAAACAAATAATCTGTCAAATCAAGTGCTTCATCTTCAGAATTTAAAATGGTTTCATCAACTTTAAATCCGCCTTCAAATCCACCATATATGTTTTCTGCATCATTGGGTAAAGGAACGTCCAAGTCTACGCAGTCATCATCCATACAATCTTCTGTGACAGCCAGACTGTCTTCAAGGTCATATTGTTCAAATTTAGCTCTTAGTAGATCTCCCTCAGGATAGACCTTCACAAACTTTTCAGGGTAACGGCGCTTAAAAGTAGAACAAGCCATAATATATAGAACAAATAAAGCTAATGCACCAACGGAAATCAGCATACCGTAATATAACCCTGGTGTGTGATATTCAAATCTAATATTGGTGACTCCAACAGGAGCACAAACAGCCATAAACCCAACGTTCACTTTTTCAATATCAACTTTTTTATCGTCAATATATGCTGACCATCCGTCCTCATAAGGAACAGAGAAGAACACAAGATTTTCGGAAGCCAAATCAACAGTTGCAGTAAATCCGCCGTTATCGCGTTCAAAGTTGATTGCAGAAGTTGCCGCAAGTTTGGAGCAATCTTCGCTGTAAGTTTGCTCACTAAAATTTATTTGACTTTTGGAGTAATCATTTGTGTTGTTAATATTGTAATCCACGCCGATGTTTTTAAGCATATTGCCATATTTTGTAATTTGTTCGTCTGAGAGCAGAATAGCTTTAAGCATCATATTGCTTCTATAAGTATCACCATAGCTTTCACACTGTGCGCTTGTCATATAATAATCATAGGTGAAACCATAAGGAATATAATTCTCGTTTTCATAAATTTTATAGCCGCATATATTGTCAACAAGTTTGTATCCAATCATTGCAGTTTTTCCGTTTGTTTCAAAATCGTCGCCGTCGTTACGGTTAAGCAAATATTTAACCGAAAGTAAAGGCCGAATGGCATAGCTGTCTTTGGTGGGCCTGCTTGCAACGCCACGATCTTCTCCGACATATTTGTAAAATTCAGTAACACTTGCAGGAACAATAGAATGGAAGCAATTAATGCATGGCAATCCAAGATACATCCCGGTATTATCTATACCACCAAAAACATCAATACGGTAATTGTCAGAGTTTCCGGGAAGCTCAACATCGCCCTCAATTAACTGAGGAATCATTATTGTTTTTGAGTCATACCCATTAGATTTTCCTGTTCCTATAAAAACGGCAGCATACACAACTGATGCTATACATATCGATGATATTGCAAGCGAATAAAACACTTTTGGATTTTTGTGGATTTTAGTAAGAATGATTTTAAGAGTAATAAGCCCAATTATAGCAATCGCACAGGTTGCCCAAAAGCGAGCTGTATAAGTGACTGGTTCACTGTCAGTAAAAAGTCCATATTTTGTAATCTTTCCATTTTCTATCTTGGATGGGAAGAAGCCTATTACCAACGTGAAAGCGATGGTTATGCCTGCTGTCCAATTAAATGCACTGTCCCAATTGATTTCTCTATCCTCGCATGACATAACGGTGGCAAGGCACATCATTAGAATAGGCATATAGAACCAACGCGCATAATAAGCACTGTTGAACATGTAAAACGCACTGTTTAATATCGGAATAAAAGACATTAAAATCATTATACCGATAATTCGACGCAGCCAGTTACCTTTTTTGGTTTGCATCCAAGCAAAAACGCCTGTCATGCTGAAAACAGGCAGCCAACCGCCAAGTGATGACCATTTGACATCTGCACTTGGAAAAAATACGGGACGTGCCGGTAAATCAGGAGGGAAAAAGAAGCACTGAAAAATGTTCAGATAAATCTGCTCTTTACCATACATTATGGCATTCCAACCATAAGAAATACTGTTTATTCTTGAATTTTGAATAACCGCAAGAAATGAAGGATAAAGAAGTATAGCACCAAGTAAAACGCCAAGAATACATTCAAAAATCAACCACAAAAAACGTGAGAACGAAATTTTCCAACAGTTTGATAGAACACGGACAAACCAGTAAATTATAACAAATACAACCATTCCAAAGAAGAAAAAATAGTTGGACATGCCGCAGACACAAACCATTATTGCAACAAAACCGCGACGATTTTCCGTTATAAACAATTCAATTGACAAAAGTAATAATGGAAAGAATATGATTGCCTCGTGAAAATGGTTAAAAAATATGTTGTATACTGAAAAACCAGAAAAGGCATAAAGCAGTGCCCCAAGCATTGCAGCAGACGGAGTTCTCGTAAAGCGGCGAATATATAAGTATGCAGTTCCTGCTGCACATCCGAATTTCAAAATAAGCAGAGGACCCATAAGATAAGGAATCATCCAGTTTGGGAAGGGTAATGTCAGCCAGAAAAAGGGGCTTCCGAGGAGATAAAAACTATACGAGCCAATGAAATTGACCCCCAAATCTGTGTTCCAGTTCCAACCAATATTGCCGCTGCGAACCATTGCGTGACACATTTGATAAAATGGCACTTGTTGCACATTAAAATCTCCATAAAACAGAAAATACCCGTTATCCATAAAAATATATGGAACAAAAAACAAAGCAGCGACTCCAAGTGCCACTAAAAAAGTACGTCCAAAAAGTTCTTTTTGATGTTGTAATGGGCTAGTTTGACAGCCTATATTATTGGTCATAGTTAACCTCCAACAATTTTTTGCTCATAAAGAATTTAATACAAGTATAAGCAATCCAGACAAACATAGCAAGGTTAATGATTGAAAATATAACCATCAGTTCATCTGAAATATTATTAATCAGAGTCGCAGAATCATTAATTTTGAATAGAATAACAACTTGATTAATTGCTGTTATTAAGCTAAGTGAAAGAAAAATCCATAAGAACTCACGCTTTTGGTGTACAATAAACGCCATAAGCGCGAATGGCAAAACAATAAATTGATATCTTTCGTGCATTCTAGACATAAACATAAACAAGCACTCCATAAAAACAAGGCCACCAACCCATGCACAGTGGTTTTTACCTTTCAAGTAAAGAAAAGCAATTAGTATAAAGGAGGCAATTGTAAAAATATAGCTTAAATGTGCCCAGGTGAATCCGCCAATGATTGGAGTAGAATCGCTTACCCAGTTGAGAGAAAAAATTCCATAAAAATTATAGGCATTAAGGGTGCAATAAGGGTATTTTCCGGCACTTCCCAGATATACATCAAAAAATAAACCAATATTTTTTGAGCTAATCATAAATGGCAAAAACACTGCTGCCACAGTCGCAACAGCACTGCAAATTCCACAAATAAATCTTTTAAAATCAGTTTGTTTCCACAGTTGCAAAAGGAAAACAGGGGTAAAAAACAGGCTTTGAAATTTAGTGAGACCTGCCACCGCAAAAATAATGCACGCAAGCATTGGTCTATCCAGTGAAAGTATCCAAAATGCCAAAATCAGCCAAAAAACCATGACCGAATCGGTTTGACCCCACATAGCGGAGTTAAACAAAGTTGATGGATTAGCTGCCCACAACACAGCGGCTAATAGTCCCCAAGGTTCTCCATATTTTCTGCACGTATAATAAAGCAAAGCACTGCAAAGCACATCAAAAACGATCGGCCAAAATTTCATCAAGAACATTTGGATATACTCATTTGAATCAGTTCCTATGAATTTATAAACCACACCAATAGGATAAAGTAAAAACAAGTAAAGAGGAGGATAATCAAGAGATATACTTTCAGCTCTTGAATACACATTAAGCAAGCCATTAGGTAAATCCACTGCCCAAGTGCGGTACCAATATGTATCATAGCTATTGAAATATCCAATACCAATAAATAACCGTATAAGCAAAGAGAATATTAAAATAGCCGAAAGGAAGTAAATGGCATCTGGAGTCTTATTATTCTGTTGCACAAAGCACCTCCCAAATGCAGTAACAAATGCGAAAATGTAAGTCATGTTGATATTATAGCAGTTTATGGTATAATAAATCAATATTATAATATGATAATGTTTTAAATCATATTAATAAAGGGAAGTGGAAAAATGGTTTCGCACTATTATGCAATGCTTTTCAGAATGAAATATATAAATCGTTGGGCGCTTATGCGAAACAACAGGACAGAAAATTTAAGCGAGCATTCGCTTGAAGTCGCATTTATTGCCCACGCACTGGCTGTAATTGAAAACCGTCGCTTTGGCGGAGATGTTAATGCAGAACGGGCAGCGCTGTTGGCAATGTTTCATGACACTCCTGAAATTATTACTGGCGATTTGCCAACACCGATTAAATATTACAATATGAACATTAAAAATGCATATAAAGAGATTGAGCAAAATGCAATAGATAAACTTGTTTTAATGATTCCTGAGGATTTGCGTCCGGATTTTGAGAGCATTTTCAATGATGAAGATGAAAAGCTTGAGGAAATTGTTAAAGCAGCCGATAAAATTTCTGCGCTAATAAAATGTGTTGATGAGATTTCTACAGGCAACAAAGAGTTCGAGGCTGCGCATAAAAGCACAAGAAAGGCTGTGGAGGCAATGAGCTTACCATCAGTCAAAGTTTTCTTAAATGAATTTTTACCTAGTTTTTCACTTTCTTTAGATGAACAGGGCGAATAAAGTCGTCTGTAACCTTTTTGTAAACAAATAGTAACAATATGTTGTTGCATATATTACAGAAAATGTTTATTATATATAATACTAAAGGGCATCTCTAAAGTCGTAGTAGTTTCAGTTTTCTGAAAGGAATGTTGATTAAATGAAAAATTCTAATAACCTTTGTATGGGGTGTATGAACGAAAAATCTGGCAATGGCATATGCTCAATTTGTGGATACAATCCTGCGGAAAAGGTCAACCCATTACTTTTAAATCCCGGCACAATTTTATGTGATAGATATATAATTGGCAAGGCAATAGACAGCAACGGTGAAGGTACTACATATTTGGGATACGATCAAGTTAGTGATGCTGTTGTAAGAGTGAGAGAGTTTTTGCCAGTTGGATTATGCGAAAGAGGCAAGGATAATTCACTTAGAATAATTGAAGGTTGCGAATATAGCTTTAATGAGGGAATTATAAAGTTTTTGGAGTTATCAAAACAATTATTTCGTTTGAAGGATTTACCAGCTCTTTTGCCTGTTGTTGATATTCGTGAAGAATTTAGAACAGCGTACTCCATTTCCAAGTCTATTTCAGGAATTTCTCTTCGCGAGTTTTTACTTCGAAATGGTGGAACTCTTAAGTGGGAACAGGCAAGGCCGCTGTTCGTTCCGCTTATTTCTTCACTTAAAGCATTGCATGATGCAGGGCTTATCCATCGGGGAATTTCTACTGACACATTGATTGTTGGTAAAGATGGTAAGCTTAGGATTACAGGCTTTTGCATAGCCGAAGCTAGAACGGCAAGAAGTTTTATGACAGCACAACTTTTCCCGGGTTTTGCTGCAATTGAGCAGTATGGAGCGGTGGGAAAAGAGGGCACATGGACTGATGTATATGGACTTGCAGCAACATTGTATCGTACATTAGTTGGAAATCCTCCTCCGGAGGCAACAGACCGTGTGAATAATGATAGCATGTCAATACCATCTAAGGTTGCAGAGGTCCTTCCAATGAATGTCCTGGAATCAATGGCTAATGCTTTGCAGATATTGCCAGAAGACAGGACATTGACAATGGAAGAACTAAGAGAAGGCTTGTCAGTCACTTCCTCATCACTAACCAAGCAGGAACAGAGGGAAAAACTCAAGTCCGACAAAAGCAGAAGTGATTCGTTATCTGTTGGGGCAAAAAAGAACAGCAAAAAAAAGGGATCAGGCACGAAGAAATATGCTCTAATGGCAGCATTTTCAACGGCCGCTGTGTTGCTTGCAATCTTTAGCTTGCTGTATTTTACCGTGCTTAAAAATAAAAATCCCACAACAAAAGCAAGCTCGCTTGAACCGTTTCCGGTTAGCTCAACAGTTAATGTTGTAACCAACAACTCGGATTCTATTACCAAACATTATTCTTTAACTGACTTTAGTGGTAAGACATATGCAGATATTACTAATAACAATGAATATAAAGAGCTATATGATTTTGTTATTTCAGGAAAGGAATATAGTGATAAATATTCAGCAGGTCAAGTGATTTCACAGTCCCCGGCAGCAGGTGAAAGTGTCATAAAGGGCACCAAAATCAGTTTGATAGTTAGCTTAGGCTCATATGAAATCACCATTCCCAGTGTTTTAGGAAAAACCAAGGATGAGGCATTAATAGAACTGATGAAGGCTGGATTTAAGTATGAGAATATTAGTATAATCGAGAAATATGATGATACACAAACACCACATGTTATAATTGGCATGTTACAGAACGAAGCTGAAAAGCTTGTTGCTGACAGTTCTATCACAATTTACATTAATGTTTATGAGGGAGTGTCGTCTTCTAGTGGTTCACCTAATTCAAGTAATTCACCTAATTCAAGTAGTTCAACTGATTATCTCACAGAAAATATGGATTGATTGATTTTTCAAACAAGAGCTTTAATGGGACATACAGTTTTAAACTGTATGTCCCCATTTATTTGACTTTTTATATATTATCTATCGCTTATATTGGTGTATTTGCGTTCGGCAGAAATGCTTTTGTAAGCAGGACGAATTATTTTGCTGTCGTTCATAAGTTCTTCAAGTCGGTGAGCACTCCATCCCGAAATACGGGCAATGGCGAAAATAGGAGTGTAAAGTTCGGAAGGTAATCCCAGCATACTGTAGGCAAATCCACTGTAAAAATCGACGTTTGCGCTGACACCTTTATATATGTTTCGCTTTTTAGCAATAACTTCTGGTGCAAGGCGTTCTACACGTGAAAACAGGCTAAATTCTTTATGAAAGCCTTTTTCACTTGAAAGTTTTTCAACATAACTTTTAATAATCATAGCACGAGGGTCTGAAATTGAATATACTGCATGACCCATGCCATATATAAGTCCTGATTTATCAAATCCGGTTTTATCAAGAAGTGATGTAAGATATTCGCGAATCTCATCTTCATTTGTCCAATCCTTGACGACCTTTTTCATATCTTCAAACATTTTGGTTACCTTAATGTTTGCTCCACCGTGACGAGGACCCTTAAGAGAACCAATTGCAGCCGCAATGGCAGAATAAGTGTCAGTACCGGAGGAAGTCACAACATGAGTGGTAAATGTTGAATTGTTGCCGCCGCCATGTTCAGCATGCAAAATAAGTGCCAAATCAAGAACCCTTGCTTCAAGCTTGGTATAAGATTGATCAGGGCGTAGTAGCTGAAGAATATTCTCAGCTGTTGATAACTTAGGATTAGGTGAATGAATAATAAGACTTTCTCCACCGTGATAATATCGGTATGCCTGATATCCGTAAACTGCTAATAGCGGAAATGTTGCAATAAGTTGTAAACATTGACGAAGAACATTTTCATGTGAAATATCGTTTGGCCGATCATCATAGGAGTAAAGAGTCAAAACACTTCTTGCAAGAGTATTCATCATGTCGTTACTCGGAACTTTCATAATAATATCTCTGACAAAACTGCGTGGCAAACTGCGATAGTCAGCCAAAAGCTTGTTGAAGTCAACAAGTTGTTGATTACTAGGAAGGTTGCCAAACAACAATAGATATGTTGTCTCCTCAAATCCAAAACGGTTTTCTTTGACACAGCCGTCAACAATTTCCTCTATATTAATTCCACGATAGAAAAGCTGACCTTCAATCGGAACAGATTCTCCATTTACAATTTTATATGAACGAATATCAGAAATATCGGTTAGCCCAGTAAGCACGCCTTTTCCATTAATATCGCGAAGACCGCGCTTAACATCATATTTTTTAAATAATTCGTTGTCAATATAATTATTTTCTCTGCAAATTTCTGTTAATTTTTTAATCTGCGGTGTGATTTCTGAATAATTTCTTTTTAATCTCATGACGCACCTCCATATAAAATGAATATAATATTATTAAATAAAGATAAAACGATTGTAACACAAAAATTGATATTAGTAAATAGATTGTTGGAAAATATTAGAAAATCCATCATAATTGGCTGTTAATATTTGAAGATTATTTATTGCTATTATTCATTATCCTAGGTGAATTTTAAAAAGCAAAATTAATGTATTAACACCAAGATTTATCAGTGATAATAAAAATCGACTAGCACTTATGGTGTGCAATATTTCGAGGCTTATTTAACCGAAAAAAACGGAATATTCGGACGAAATTTTAAATAACAAACAAAAAAGCGACACAGGCATTGTTTGTCCTGTGCCACTTCAGACTGAAGACAACGCCAATGCGGTTTAAGCTGTGCATTGGCATTTTTGCTTTGTCGACAGGCTGAACATTTATTGGTTGTTAAAAGCCAATAAATGTTGCTTTTTTAATAATAGTTGCTGTTTTCAAAATAAAACTACATCAATTTTTTCGAATATCTTGCAATTGATTTTGTGACAGGAAACGATATGACAAATCCAGCTATCACTTCAAAAACTGCATTAATTCCAGCAAATGCAAACGCAAATGCAAAGATATTAGTTGTTCCAAAGGTGGAAACAAAACCTTGGATATATTCAGTGTTGTAGAAGCAAACAATAAGCAAGATCATGAACAATACCGTGTTTAAGATTGCCCCGGACAGGCTTGCCACGGCGTAGCAAACAATTTTTGCTTTATCAACTTTGCTAATTACTTTAAAAATCAGCCCAACTAATAATCCCGTAAGTACTCTTGGAACTATGCAAAGAATAAACGTGAAAAATGGATTGATTCCCAAAAGTGCAGTTCCAAATACACTCATTCCAAAACATTGCATAAAACTTGTGACACCGAACACCAATCCTAATGTTGCACCACCGGCAGGCCCTAATAGAACTGCACCGATAGTTACCGGAATTGTAAGAAATGAGATTTCCACAATACCAATTTTCAAATATCCAATTGGGGTAATGCTCATCACTATCAGGATGGCGGCAAGAATTGCAAATAATGTCATCTGTTGAATTTTTTTTGGCTTTATTTGTTTCATGATAATCTCCTAGCTGCTGTTTCATTGCTTGAATACAGCGCAAATTTATGTAGGGCATCTCTAAAAACCGCCCGCCCATCATCTTGGCACGTCTTTTTCCCCCACTCTGCGTCAATTTTTCTTGAAATACGAAAGTATTCCTGCAAAAAATTGACTTGATTGGTGAAAAAATCCCTTCCAATCTGACAGTCGTCAGGTTTTTAGAGATGCCCTGTATATAAAAGCTATTGAGTTACAGCCATTACATAGGCTGAAGCGCTAAATCACGCTGCTTCGCCGCAATACGGTTTAATCTGTAACTCCAGTAGCATTATATTATTTT
>Ga0172378_10001407_pt1 | contig 22199 bp, 19 predicted proteins | sample GrowelOW332metaG_FD_119755 | JGI IMG/M metagenome (GOLD analysis project Ga0172378, IMG submission 119755) | Groundwater microbial communities from an aquifer near a municipal landfill in Southern Ontario, Canada - Pumphouse #3_1 metaG | ecosystem: Environmental > Aquatic > Deep subsurface >... | reverse complement strand
TTTTTATTTTGGCTTTATAACTGCACATAATATTAAAGAAAGAGGAAAAGATATTATTAAATATGCATCATATCTTAATTCAATTAATTTAAGTGATAATTCATATATTGCTACATATAACAATATGAATTATTTGTGTATAAATAATGATTTACAGCATGAGATATTAGATATTAACTTACCCATAGATAATACAATTATTATTGTAAGTTGGTATTTTGATGGAGTTAAATACCAGTATACTGCTTCATCTAGATCAATTTCTAGAGCATGTTTACATGAATTTAAGGATATTGATACTATGCATGGAAATGAGAATTATGTTAAATTCTCATCAGACAAAAATATATTCGTAAACCGCAGGGGGTGATATCTTTGTCTTCAATATTAAACCTAGATTATGATTCCAGGATATATCATAAAGACCCATCAATGACAGAAGTAAACGAATCGTTGTCGACTGATTCTGGTGGTATGAGTAAAGATTTAGAAAACTCAATACCTTCGATGACAAAAGCAGCAATGACAATGATAAAAAAAAGAAAGCCGATATATGACTTTCATACAAGAAATCAATCGTTTTTAGATGTTTATGTAGATTTAAAGAAATTGGGAATAAAGAACAATAAATTCTTCTTAGTGTTATATGATAAGGACCTTATTGGTGTTAACCCATTTCAAGAGATTTTACCGTTGGAATTACAACTAAAGATTCAATTTGAAACTTTAATTAATCCGTGGTATTGGTTAAGAGAAATATGTAGAATTCCAGAAGATGGCTCCCCTATTGAGATAGGTGGTGGTAGTCCATTCTTATTAGATAGAAATTCAGCTGCAACGTGGTGGTGTTTTTTACATGGTATAGCACATTATGGGTCAAAACCTAGACAGTGTGGAAAAACCCAAGATGCAATATCTAAATTTAATTACTGTTATCACTACGGCTCAGCCGCTTCAACTATCTTATTCTTCAATAAAGATGCAGCGTTATCTAAAACTAATCTTTACCGCTTAAAATGTCAGAGAGATATGATGCCAGCGTTTATGCAGATGAAAATAGATATTCGTGATGATGGTACCATGCTTAAAGAGATTGATAATATTACTACAATGCGAAATCCAGTAAACGGTAATACAATCAAAGTTATGCCTAAAGCAAATAGTCCTGATATGGCAACTCGGCTTGGTCGTGGTGAAACATCTTCACTTCAATTATTCGATGAATTTGATTATATTCCCTATAATATTAATATTATAGATGCATCAGTATTTGCATTTTCAACTGCTTCTATAAATGCAGCAAAGAACGGAAGTCTTTTTGGACGTGTTTTTATTTCAACTCCTCGAAAGTTTGCACTAAGTAGTTAAATGAATGAAATTGTAATGTCTTTTTTACACATATAAATTTATATACATATAAACATTACTCTAAAATCAAATACAAAAAGGAGATGTTTATAATGGATATAATAAAATTAAATGAGAAAGTTTTTAGAAAAGTAACAGAACCGAGATTTACACCAAATACTTATTTTATATCAGAAGACGGAGAATTATATAATATGGTAACATCTAATATCTTGAAAGGTGCGTTAGATAAAGATGGATATAGACGTTACACAGTTAATGGACCTAATGGTAAGTCAATAACTGTTGGAGCACATCGTTTGGTAGCAATGGAATTCAATCCTAATCCAAATAACTATCCAGTAGTAGATCATATTGACGGAGTGAAATTAAGTAATCACTATACTAATCTTGAGTGGGTAACAATAAAAGAAAATACTCATAGAGCTGAACAACTCGGATTGCGAAAAATTCAGGGTAGTGATAACGGTAATAGTAAATATACCGAAGATTTTATTCGATTGATATGTAGATACTATGAAAGTGGTAGTTCTGTAATGGAAGTATTACGACTTTTAAAAGGGGATAATACTGCTCAACATATGGATGATCCAAACCTATATGCAATTCTCTATAATCTGAAGAAACGTAAAATCTGGACGAATGTTGTAAAAGATTATACGTTTGATGATTCTATGTCTAATAATAAACTCTTTAAAGCAGATAAAGATTACTCTATTTTTAATGAAGATGACATTCATAAAATATGTCAATTATTTGAAAAGAACTATACATCACAAGATGTATTAGAAGTAATGATCGGCTCAAGAGATTATACGATGAATAAGAAAATCTATTCATGTATTTCAGATATTCGTCGTAGAAAAACATGGAAATACATTAGTGATAAGTATGAATTTGGTAACTCTGGTCCTCGTATTGAAGATAGTGAATTCTATCAATTAGCATCCGAAGGATATACCCTTAAAGATATGAAGAAGTTATATGGTATTCGTAAAAGAGAGGGTCATGAAAAAATCATTAGGAAGATGGAACGTGCTATAAAGAAATACGAAAGAATTTCTAAAATACCTAAAAAGACAGACATTACAATTGAAATTTAACTCATAGTGGAACGGGGAGGCTATGTGGTAACACATAGTACCAATTCCTCTTTAATTGCGGGGACGAACTCGTTAGGTCTACATTACTAAATTATATTAGTGATAATATAATGGCAATGGGTAACTCCAAAGGTATAGTAAAAAGATGTAGAATAGAGTCAATCGGCGCAGCAAAGTTTCTCTTATTAATAGAGAAATAAGTTCAACGACTATCGAAAGTATAACATAGGCTAATCACTTATGTGAATAAACGAGTAGAGTAGAGCCAAGTGGTAGGTTTTATACTGATATTAGGTATAAGTAATCCCTTTAAATCGAAACAAGAGGCTCCATTAATACGGTAATAGTATATAATGGATGAAGATATAGTCTAGTATCCTATAGAGATATAGGGAAGTTCATAAAAGAACTGTATAAGTATAACGAACTTATATGAATATCACGGCAGATTTAGATAGTAGGGATGGAAAAGCGGCAACAGATTTTATTAAAGGTACAAAAGAAACAAAAGGTATGTTAGAGTGGAAAGATGAGTACTTAGACTTATCAGTAAAAGATCTTTTAGCTGTTGTGAACTCTAAATCATATAACGGTTTAGTGTTTATTGAACATTCATGGAAACAGCTTAAAAAATCAGTAAAATGGTATGAAACACAATGTAGATACGTATCATACAAAGAAGATGTTATTCTTAAAGAAATCGAATTGAAACGTATTAAAGGGAGTTCCCTCTCACCATTTCCAAGAGAAGTATTATTATTTATATCTAGGAATATAAAACAACCCATCAGGCAACTTGATTTTACGACTAATTTATGTAGTATCGATATTTATGAGACTTTACATAGAGACTATGTTTACATCTTATCTATAGATACATCAGAAGCCCTTGGGCTAGATTCCAATACATTTACATTAATTAATCCATATACATTACAAGCGGCTGCTGAATTTAAATCTCCATATATTGCAGCAAAAGAATTTACTGAATTAATATGTAAATTTTTAGATTTCAACTGCCCTAAATCTTTAATTGTTATTGAGGCAAATAAAGGTAGGGAATTAATTAACAGATTATTAGATACGAAATACGCTAATAGGTTGTATTATGAATCTGAAAAACTAGATGTGAAAATTGTTGATAAATATGACGAGTATGGAGCTCAAAGGGCTGAAGCAAATGCAAGAAGAGCCTTGGGGTTTGATACGACTAAAGCATCAAGACCAATAATGTTTCAAATATTGGAAAATTTGATGTTTGAACAGCGTGAAATATTTATAACAAAGAATATAGTAGGGGATATTTTAAATCTCATACGTAAACCAAATGGACGAATTGAAGCAGCGGCGGGTGAACATGATGATAGTATTATGTCATATCTGATAGGTTTGTGCGTATACTACAACTGTAAGAATTTAGAAGAATTTGGTATTCGTAGAGGAAGTAGACCACCTAACGAAAAAGCAGAAGATCCATATAATAAAACCAAACAAGAAATGATGGAGGATCTAAAGGCTGCTTCTGGTATTCTTCCAAAAGAATACACTGATTTCTTTAGAGAAGTATTATCACAGACTGATTCAGTTGAAGAAGTTGCATATAATAGAAAGGCGATTAATTTAGCGGAGCGGCATTATAATAATCGCGGAAACTACAATGATGACGATATGATAACAGAGCAAGAAGAAGAGAGTTTCGATAATGGAATATTACAGTCTAATTTTGGTGGGGGATATTCACCTATCGATATAGATGATCTAATATAAAATATATGTGAATTGGATATTTTTTGTCCAATTCACATATTATTTCATTTATCTGGTAACATTTGATATAAAAATCATTTACATATAGAGAGAGGAGATTAGTATAAAATGAATACTGAAAAAGAATTAGAAATTTCAAAAATCATTCAAATATTTAATATGGAAGAGGTGCAGGAATTCATTCAGGAACAGATAGTTTCGAATGAATACAATGATCCTAATAATCACTTTCATCAAATTTATTTAGCATATCGTCAACTAGAAACAAAATCCTTAGATGACGAAACACGGCGTATAGTTAGAGGAAAATTTGAAGAAATATGTTTTTATATCATAAGAGCAATTTCAAATAAGTTTAATTTATCTATATCTGAAAATTATATAGAAAACAATATTGGAAATATCGGGGGTATCACGTTATCCTTATACGTTTTCTTTGTAATTGATCTGAAAGCGAATCTTATTAAAGTTCTAGAGAATCATCTTCGAGCAAATAAGGAGACTCTTGCAGAAACATTCGAATCAATGAAAGGCAAAAAGGACTCCACTACATTAACGATAAAGAAAGCTATTTCGGATCCTGAACTAGCATTGATCGTCGCTAACATATACGATATTGGTGAATACAGCATGGACTTTATTACAACGGAAGGATTCTTTCATTATCTTGATACTGATTACTTACCAGTAGAGATTATTAAAAAGCTCTATGAAGAAGATGTTATATCAGGAGATTTTGTTGAGCCGATCGCTGCAATGTTTAAAAATAATATTGAATTGAAAAATGCCGTTTGTTTTGATATTATGTACCGCTATACAAATCCTAACGGCAGAGATTAAATTATATTAAGGAGGTTTTGAATATGCGAGTACATGAAATAATAAAAACGACAATATGTGACTACGGTATGGGAAGAAAGAATTTTGCAATTTATCTTCATAAAGATCTTTATGAAGAATATTGTAAAGAGACAGGCGTTCCATCCGACGAATCAGACATACAGAAATATCAATACGATGATATAGAGATTGATGTAATTTCCGGAGGAAATTATGTAGACAAATCAAATACTTTATATATGATACCTACAGAACAAAAAAATAGTTATAAGCATTATCCGTATATTAATCCTATAGAACCTTCAAAGGAAGATAGGAAACCCACGCTACCACCAATTCACCAGTTCTAAATATATGTATATATTATAATTAAGTATCTTATAACTATTTATTATTATAAAGGAGAGTTTACATACTATGGAAGAAAAAAATACACAGGAAGAATCAATCGCAGTACAGAAAAATCAAAAAAATACAGAATATGGTATCATAGGAGATCGCGCAGATGATCCTTCTGATATAGTCGGTAGAGTTAGTGTTACAGGACATGGTGGTATTAACGGACAGATATCCATAGACGCGTTTCCTAACACCTTTTTCCAAGCTAATAAAGATGAAGATTCAGAACCGCTTGATAAAATTGAAGTTGAGGATAATGTTTTCAATGCTGAAGATTTTATGGCACCAATGAGAATGACTGCTGAAGAGATCGCAAAATCACAAAATGAAATTGGTGAAATTAGGGGCTTGGTAGGAAACTTAGTAGACGAAGTTGATAAACTTATCGACAACACAATCAAGACTAACTATTTCGAGATTGTTAAAACACAGAAAGCAATAGCTGAAGTTAGAACGGCTGTAGTTGGCTGTATCAATATCATCAAACTGAAAAAAGAGATGGAAGAAATGACAACTGATTCAGACAATAAACATACTGACTCTGAACTAGCTGATAAAATTGCTAAGGCGAACGAAGAAGAGTTGATCGGAACTTTGAGTCACGATGATCTTATTAAAGATTGTGAAAACCTTATTGTTAAGATTGATTGCTTCAGCACCGCAGGGGCAGAATTTATCAACAGTAGCAGAGAGCAAATGAAGTTTACTTCAACTGCAACAGATGGTATTATTGAAATGCTGAATCATACTATTGAACTTGAAAAGGATATAATGAGTATCGAAGAAGTTGATCGTATAAACTCGTTCGTTGATATTTATCGAAATCGTGGTAATAAAAGTATTTTTTCCATGTTCAACAACGACAAGGAAATAGAACGATCTACACAGAAATTTGCAAAAATGCATAAGAAAAAGAATAAATTAGTGAAGAGATACAGCAAGACTGTTCTCGGTTACATCCTTGGTAAAAACAATGTACCGTTATTCTATGCTTCATTAGAACATATTATAGGCGATGATGTCATACCTAACAATAATGAACGTAAGGTTATTATGGATCGATATGTATATGTAATTTGCCGTTTGATTCATTTAGAACAGGCAATAACGGAACAGCTGAAATCAAAATTGGCTATCTTATCTATCTTTGATATATACTTCAACGTATATGATTACGATAACCTAGACGAAATCAAAGAATTGCTTACCGATGTATTCATCAAGATCGATAATGCGGCAAATAACGGATTGTAATAATCTAAAACAGATATTTAATAAATGATACACCTATATATAATATAGGTGTATCATTTTATATCATGGGTGTTATTCATATTAGAGGAGGAATTACTATGTTTAAATTTTTAAGTTACCTATCAATTGATGAAGGGATTGATTTTGATAATCTCGAATCAAAATACAGAGATGAAGAATATCGATTCACTGAATCTGGGTTTATCATTTTCCCAATTCGTGAAGATATTCCATTGATTCAATCTGGTCAATGTAAAGGATTGGCTAATATTAAGTCCATCACCTTCACTCAGGATGAAACTACAGAAGTTGTTTTTGAAATAAAGAGCATTACCAGAGAACTCGCGAATGCATACACGACGGTCTTTGGTAAGTACGCTAGAGTTGCAAACGATTTTGGTGATACCTTCAATCCTAACTTAGCAACTCCGATTGTTGGAGAAGCAGGTGTCAATTTGGTTGAGGCATACACAAATCAAAAAACGCGTAAAAAAGAGAAACATAGAATCGACCGATTCTAAATTATCAGCACCGATAATAAAAGATGAGATAACTTTCTCATCTTTTTTTTTTCATTTTTTTAGTAGATTTCAGTACAGAGATATAATATATTTTAAGGAGGTGTTAAAAAATCTATGAATGAATTTATTGAACGTGATGGAAATATTATTGTAAACGTATCATATATTGAAGCATATATTCCTTATGACTTATTCTCAGATGCTGAATTTAAATCTGCTATTGCATATGAATTCAATGATTACATATGTATGATAGGAATCTTTAATATGAGATGTTTTGGAGATGAGTCTGATGCCAGAGAATCTTCTAAACTTAGAACGTTCACATACCCAAACATGATTAATACGTATCCCGATTCACATACAAAAGAGAAATTATCTTTGATCCCTGGAGATGAAATCCAAGAATATATGGTATTAAAATACTATAGAGGTAATATTATGATGGAAGCTGACACCAAGCACGATAGTATTAACTGTGAGCGATTCATCGAATTATTGAATAAAGGTAAAATACCATCTACAGTACCATATGACGATCTGCTCTCATTGTGGTTAAAGAATTTACAAATTAATAATGTAGATGCGGGTGTTCCAGCTTTAATTTTTCAGGTCATTATATCTGAATTATGTAGAGATAGGAACGACCCATCAAAACAATTTCGAAAAACTATTGGTAAAGATCCATCCATACCGCATACAAATTATTTCCCTGCTAATACAAATGCAGTATCAGCATATAGCTCTGTGTTTGCAGGATTAACATTTGAAAAAGTTGCGGAAAAACTAACAACGTCTCTCAACATGTCTCTTGAGGGGAAAGAACAGATCAAATCCCCAATAGAACAAGTATTATCTATGTAATGCATGATTCTTGTCGTGAATTTAATACTAACAAATAAATAAATAAACATCAATCAGCTTTATTATTATTATTTAGAAAAAGGAGGTAATTTAATATGCCTAGTATTGGTCAAATCATTCCCGTGCATAAATTCCCTCATCAGTTTGTGAAGGTTAATGATAATACGGGTTATAGTGAAACCCCGTCTTCATTATCTGGATCAACGATGATGACATTTGTTGCTTGGTCTCCAAAAGGTATTGATAGAAAATTATTTAAAATTAAGGGTGGCGAAAGCGAGTTTTTGGAAAAAGTTGGTATTGGTCCATATTCCATTTACGGTCAGCCTTTATTGAACGCATATAACTGTGCGGTATCTGGGGCAGCAACGATTAACTTTATGCGTATCAGTGCACCTGATGCAAAATATGCAAATATGGTGGTATTGGCACGTTACAAAGAAGAAACCGAAGGTAAAATTACGGTTAAAATCGTTAAAGAAATTCTACCTGCGCTTACAGATGCTTCAAACATCGAAAATGTGTGGGTGGCACCAACAGTAGAACCAGAAGAAGGATTTACAACTGTACGTCTGTTTACTATTTTATGTAAAGGTAGAGGAGTGTGGGGTAATAACATTACTTTCAATATCACATCTAATCCATCTGCGGATAAAACAAACGACTACAAAAACTATTTATTAGAAATATTTGAAAGACAGAGTGGAACTGATATTAAGAAAGAAGAATATCAGGTTTGCTTCAACGATGAAGCGATCGTATCTTCTGCATCTTTATTCGCAGATTCTATCGTTAATGATCCAGAATCTGGATCTAATTACATCGAACTTGATACAAACATTGATGGTTTCAAAGAAATTTTCAATGCGTACAAAACAGCAAATACTGCTACCCCATTGACATTTGATATATTTGATGTCCTGTTGGGTATTGATAAAACAACTGTGGGTAAATTAACAGTTGAAGCAAATATCCGAGGCGTTATCCCTAATTACACTTTGGATACTATATCTGTAGGCGTTGTAGTTTTGAATAATGCTGTATCTAAACCGATTTTAGCTGGTGGTAGCGATGGTGTATTTACATACGCATCTGAGGCAGTGGCTATCACTGCAAGAAATACGGCTTTAGCACAAGCGTATTTGGAAGCATATAATGGGACCACAGATATCTCTATCAAGAGTAAACGTAAATTCCCATGTAACATTATCCTAGATGCATGTTTTGATCCATCTATTAAGAAAGCGATTGCAGCTTTGACTAAATCACGCGGTGATTGTGTATGTATTCTTGATATGGAAAATGGCTTAACTACAAAAAGTTCTCCGTTTGATTATTTATCTAGTAATCAGCTCATTGAATTTACTGAAGATCGGACAATCCTGTTTGATGCATACAGTGGCAAAGTCAAAGATCCAGTTTCTAAGAAAATGGTTACTGTTACTAGCACATATGCTATGGCATCAGGATACCCTATCCTATTCCAGAAATATGAAGGAAAACATATTCCTTTGGCTGGTAATAACTATGGTAAATTAAGTACTTTCATTGACGGTACAATCTATCCAGTTTATGATGAAGATATCGATGGCGACATCATGGACCAGTTGGTTGAAAACAATATCAACTACGCTAAAATTAGCCCTAAAGGCGAAACAGTAAGAGCTATTCAGAATACACGCCAAGACAAACTCTCCAACCTTTCTGAAGCAAGTAATGTTTTTATATTACTTGATATCAAGAGAGATTGTGAAGCCCTTTGTGCTGGATATGAATATGCATTTAGCGAAGAAAGTGATATCGCTCGTTTCAATACAGATGCGAAAGTATTGTTATCCAAATATGAAGCAGCGCAAGTCAGATCCATCGGCGCTTCATTCTCTAAAAACACATGGGAAGCTGAAAGAGGCATTCTCCATATGTATGTTGAGTTTGTGCATAAAGATCTCGTTAAGACAACCATCATTGAAATTGATGTAAACCGATAGGAAGGAGATGGGATAAATTATGGCAGATATCATTCAGGATCCTGGTAGCACGATTCAAAGTGGTTTAAAAGTTAACTCTAAAGAGTATAACAAGTTTAGTTATTTCTTGAGCGGTGTTGACGTTACAAGTCAAAACCTTGCCGACTTTAATCCATACATTCAGGGTATTGCTCGTATCTACATGTACAGAACTCCTGTATATATGGATAAGATGTTCCCTAATAGAACAAAGAACTTCAAAAGTTATATCGAAACTGGTTATACACGTATTGACGGTATCGGCGATATCAGTGTTGATTTCATTGATTTCGAAGGTGGTTTCGCTGGACAAAAATTCAGCAACGTGTCTTTAACTAGAGACGATACTGATACAATAACTATCTCTGTTTACGAACAGAGTGGTTCCCCTATCAGAGAATATATTGACACATGGGTTACAGGCGTTCGAGATCCTCGTTCTGGTGTAGCACATTATCATGGAGCTCTTCAGCAAGGAATTGTTGACTATGGTGAAATTAACCATACCGCAGAATTCATTTATTACACAGCAGATCCAACTGCTAAGGCACTGGAGTATGGATGTATGTTAGCTCATGCATTCCCAACAAAAGTACCTAAAAATCATTTAAATTACGAAAAAGGTGAACGTGGAAACGTATTGCTGGATTTGGAATTTAAAGTACAGAAATATGAATCTTCATACATTAACAATGTGTGTCAATTCTATGCAAATAGAGATAAGATTAAATACAGCTACATCGATTTTAATCCAAATATTTCTGATGCACAGGTTGGCTCTACCTTCAATCTTGGAGATCTTAACGGCTAACAAAATGTTTAATAAAGAGAGTAACCCTAAGGGTTACTCTCTTTATATGTGTCATTACGTGTTTGGATTATCTGCATTATCACCATCTTTGTCAGGTGTTGTGTTATCCATAATGACTTGCTTGTATAATCTCTCTACGTTATCCCAATCGAAAAACGGAGAATTTTCAATGACGATCTGTTTTGCTAAGTCGTCTTTTAATTTAGCTGCATTTGGAGCCTGGTTGTTTTCACCAACCATAGTGGTCGCTGCTAACTGTGCCAGTGATGATAATGTTTGTAACTGATCAGAGTTATTAGAGTTAGCTAGTACACTTGGTCTAGGTAACTTTATTTCTAACTTATCTTGGACAATTCGTTTTGCTTCATCAGGTAATGTAGAGTTTTTACATAATACCTTATATAATTCTGTCATAGGATCTTCCAAGTCTGCCTGTAATGATGATATTTTAGTAGCAAATTTGATATTATCGGCAATAATTTGACGAGAGAACTGAGTATCATCAATTCTATCCATAAGCGTGCTAGGAACCCCAGTTCCTAAAATAGCCATTTTTTCAAGTTTATTTTCATAATCAGTATTCATATCAATCTGCTGTCCTTCTTGTGTTTCTAATTCAACTAATTTATTACCGCTTCTAGATCTAGGAAGCGCAATTCGATTATCACGAGCAAATTTACTAAACATTAAATTCGGTGAAATCAAATCATTAAAAGTTGCATTTGCGTCTTGCATATTACGAACAACCCTATCCAATTGATTTTTCGTTACTGTACCAATAGGACCTTTGTAAACATGAGCAATTGTTTTATTTCCAGAATTATTTACATAATTCAACATCTTACAGATGAGGAAAGATAAAAGTAATTTAGCAGGAAATAACGAATTTGCTAAAATAGATTCACCTGCACCTTCTTCATCTTCATTGATTTTAAACTCAATAATGTCTTCTGGAGGAATAAATTGAATCATGTACTCATTATTCACAAGTCCGTTTGCAATAATACAGTCAGCAATAATCTTTTTATATTTTGCATTTGAGGATACGAATTTCGCATTGAATTGATTTACAATAGCGGACGAGATACTATCAGCGATACCTCTCATTGCATCATCTTTTTTCTTTTGAGATATATTTGTAGATGAGAATAATGAGGAGGAACCTGATAAACCATTTGGTTGATTTCCATCTTTACCCTTTACTGTAGATTTTGGTCTAGGGATAATATGATAGTAACCCACTAATGTATTTAAGGTTTTAATTGGAATGAGATTCTTATTATCGATATATTTAATATATGTACCAGTAATGCTAAACTCTTCCCCATTTCCACTAGTGCTTTTATCAATATCCATCGTTCCATCTACGCCATTAGATAATTTACTTAACTTGTCGGATGCAGATTTATTTTTGTAGATGTCAGAATGGTATGTACCTTCACCATATTCTTTTACTTTAATATCAGATTTACCTCTTTGATTCTGAGCTTCCATTGCAGCAACTTCAACATCTTCAAGGCAATCAAACGGTATAGCGAAATCGATAAAATTAAAAGTCGATAGACCATTATGAATATCAGATGCTAACTTAGAAACATCTGGTGATTTACCGAATGATTCTACTAATTGACTCTGAATATCAGTGGGGCTAATTATTAAACTTTCCATAGCAATTTCGCCTTCTCCGATAGAGCATGTCGCAGACTCCATTGATTGAGACATTCTGATATTTTTCTTATCCTTTGCTTGTTTTTTGTTATTGAATGGTACATTATCTCCACGGTCAAATTTTCCATTTTCTTTTTTTAAACTATATTCTTCGAATAATTGCTTGTAGCCTACGGCATATACATAATGACTACCAGTAACTAAAGTGTTTTTGAATGTGGTATTTTTTAGATGCTTTAATAATTTTAAATCTTTTTCAATTTTATGTATTTCAGTGATAATTAACTCCTTTGTATTTTTGTCAATACTATCAGGGAGTTTAATTGTACGTGCAATCGCATCGCTCATACTGTCAGCAGAGCAGATATAATCTAAAGTTATTTTTACAGCTTCGCCAATTGATGGAATGAATTTACTGATAAATTTAAGATCAGTGTATTCAATGAATTTGTTTTTATAGATTTCTTGAAAGTATCCATAAATATCGCTGTTATTTTTATCAAAGATATCAGAACTATCAACCAGCATTTCAACTTTAGATGGATTATGACCTTTGTCGTTTTCTCTGGTGGCGTATACAAAATCTACGATTGATCCATCAGAAACCCCTTTAGCAATATTTAATTGACGGTCAGCTATATTTTGATACCTGATTTGCTTACTACTCATAAGAGTACTTGTTTTGTACTCTGGATCAACTACTTCTAATAAACTTCTGGCAAGTCGATCCAGACCCCTTACTTTAGTATCATTTTTAGATGTTTTATTTTTTTCATCTTTCATTATATTCATCTCTCCTTTTTTTATTGAAAATATCATTAATACTCTGTTTTCAGATGATAAAATTAACAAAAAAAAAGATATAACCAAAACTACATAAGTAGCTCAGCTATATCTTTTTCAATGTGATTACGTGTTGACTGTACGAATACAGATAATTGAATAGATATCAATGTTCAGTGACGGCGTTTTTGTTCTGAGTGTTATATAAGTTCTATTGTATCTAGGGGAATTTGAAGGAAGTGTTGCGGTTTTCCTAAATTCGATTGTAGTATCTTTCTTAATATGTGGAAAAACATCCTTCGTCAACCTAAAATAATATCCGTCTTCATCATGCTCATACATCATTCCATTAACGATTGCAGTTACTCCATCTTGAGGAATTTTAATGTAATCATCTGCATTCAGATTCTTTTTATCAATTAGATAGCGGTAGACCTCTGGCTTATCAATAGATCGATCGATAAATGTGTCGATATCTTCATCTATCCGATAGAATACAGCCGGTTCTACATTATTACGAGTATCAGATAATGTTATGATATTAGCTTTCTCAGATGCTTCAGTTAATGTCATCTTTAAATCTTTTACTTTTTCGTAAATATCAACTGCATTTACAATAAGATTCTGATACATTGTAATCGGTTTTGTTGAAACTGCAACAGATAGGCGCCAACTACTTGATTCTGTAGGAGATCCATATATGTAGCCGTCATTATAAATATAATACATGCTAAAATTAGTTCTTAACGCTTTTGCTATATTTCCAAATGCTTTTAGTTGAATGATATATTCACTTTTCTTCTCTTTACTCATAGAGAGTGTCACCCCTTATAATTTTGAAAATACTTCACCGCTTTAACCATAGTGATATTGACGAGCTCTTTTGTCAAAAAGATATCCTTACCATTAAGTCTAACCTTAGGGTGTAGATCCTTTTCAATATCAGTAATAGTATCAATAAACTTAACCGATGATAAATTCTTATCTATTGAATGAGTGTAGCGAGCCATATAGGTAGACATTAATTTCATGTCTGGATAAATAATACAGTAAAAGATTCCAGCATCACGCATAGCTTTTCTGATATCGTTCCCAGCATCGACTAATATGACTGCATATTTTTCCGAGCATTCTTTAATTTTAGCAATATATTTCTGAGGGAAATATAAATCATTTTTATAATCATTGATGTCGAGATCGATCATTGTCGTACTTAAATCGTTTTTCTTAACCCCGTGGTATACAGTAGTTTTTCCAATCCCTGAAAAACCTGCGATAACCATAGATTTCAATTCAGCGTGTTTCATTAAATATTACCTCATTTCTACTTTAAAATACAGTCGGCATCTAATATAATATCGATATTTGGTAAACCAAAGAATATTTCACCTATTGTGAGATATTGTTTTTGTACATATAACTCACTGAAGAAGTTATTAACGTCTTGCTTATACCCGACAAGCTCTTCTCCAGTCATTTCAAAATTATTATAAATTGGAATCTTCTTAACCATTAATTCATTAATGAAGATTTTACAAACCATAGTTTCATTTGATATATTTAATGCTTGTATTGCCGATGGATATTCAGAGGTTACGTCCATGTCAATTACATATCGATGTATTAATCGAGATTCATCTCCATTTACATAAACTCCAGTATGAACCATCCGTGCAGTGTTTAATACCATAGCACCAGAAAATTTCTTTTTCTTTTTTGGTTTATTCGGATCAGTGTTTTCTTCCTCTTCTTCCTCTTCGATATCAGCGACAGTCTTACTGACTAATTCGTAGATTGTTTTATCCATATCAGATTCAGAATCAAATGTAAAATCTTCACGAATTTCACTAATTTTCTTTGAAATTCGCATATTGTCTGCAATAGGCATTAGATCACCATACAGCTTATTTCTATTCGACCCAATTACCAACTTCTCTGGTAATCGCTCGGTTGTTAACATAAAGGTTCGGAGTGCATTTATTTCCATTTTTGTGGAAATAAATATTTCATTTGCCGCTAATGCATCCGTATACATTCTGTCATACATATCATCCGAATCATTCGTACGTTCATCGATTCCATATTGAGATAGAACGTCTTTGATATTGTATAATATATACAACCAGTAATTATCGTACAGGAAATGCTTAATATCACTACATTCCGAATACTCGAGTTTTCCTTCACCCAATTCAATTTTAGCAATATCGTCTAATTTAGATGATGGTAATTTATTCTCCCCTCTTCGAATCCCTGTATATAAGACCATCTGATCAACTGTTGTGAACATGGTCGACAAATGACATTTATGTGATCTTCTTCCGATCTCAACATTTTTATCTTCTTCAAAGACTACTTCCTTATGTTTAAACTTAGGATTGCATATAATTCTTCGAGGATCATAGCCTAATTTCTTCGGACGCTCTGTTAAATTCCCCATATCATATGGTGAATTCCATATGAATAAAAAATCATTATCACATGCATGTATGATGTTAAATAACGTCGTCTCCATCTCAATTTCAGTATCGCATATAATGACATTATACTCTATACCAGGGAAACTTTTATCGAATCTCTGATGACATTCAGCTATGAATTCATCTAAATGATTCTCAAAATATGCAGATTGTCGTAAATATTCTTCTTGTAATCTTTTCAACTCGGGGTTTCGTTCCATATCGTCTAGTGTAATAGCAGTCTCTTTACTTATGATAGTATATGAAACTTTTCTTTGTCCATCGATATAGGTAACTACTGTTGTTGGCGGTTCGCCTGGCTGTGGAAATTTAAGTATTTTAATAATATCGGATTCAATATCTGTGAACCCAACAGAAATATCCTTTACACCATCGTAAGGATATTCTAATAAAAATTGAGTATTGTAGAATACATCTAATGCTATATCATATCCATATACATGAGGAGAATATTTCACCTCAGTTTTATCGATACCCATAGCTTTTGCAATTTCAAAATTTCGTCTACTGTAATGTACTTTAAGCGGATAAGTATGAGCTTTAGGTATATAATCGTGCATGAATGTATACTGATCTTTATATTGATCTTTTACAATGTAGACTTCGTATACTGGGTCTTCAATCGTTTCTACGTATTTGATCCCAGTACTTACTTCTTTAAATACGATATCAATAGCACCTGAGAATTTCTCATCAAAATTAGCTCTATGATACCTAAAATATAGTGGTATGATTGGAACATTATTCCAGCGTGTATCTAAAAATTTCATCTTCTGTTATCACCTTCCTCTTATATTCATGTTTCCGATACCCTAAAATTGTATATATAAAAACACTTTAGTAACCTATAAATAATATATATATGAAAGGGTGAAATAGAATTATGGCAAAGAAAAAAAAGATATCTGAATCATTAGGAACATTAATGGATTTAGGAGACGAGATGTTTAGTGATCCTTTCGCTACTTCTAATACAGAAAAAGATTCAGCTAAATTAATGGAAGATAATATGAATCTTCTTGAGATTGCAACTACTGAATTTAATCAAGGGGCACATACCACGGGTAAAAAAAAGAAGGATAAAGGATCGGAGTTTGATAAGTTGTTACTGGGTATTGACGATACTGTACAAGGTATCGTTTCAGACTCTGGGTGGACATTTGATGCCTACCTTGACAACATATCAATCGGTGGAGAAATAGATGATTCTAGTCTAAAAAAAGAGTTAACTGCCCTAGGTAGAAAATTTGCAAGACAGACTGCTATTACAGGAGATGAATCTGAGATTGCAAAAGCCTTTTCTCCACAAGAAGCGCGTTTGATAATACAACTCGATGAAATTAATGGTGATTTAATAGCAGTACAAAAAGATATTGATTACATACGAGGTTTCAGAACGAGGAATTATAAAGCTCTTAGTGAGTTAATGCAAGTAAAATCACAATTACAAGGTACATATTTAAACACAATCAAAGAGATCAATAGTTCTAAGAAAGTTCAAATTGATCTGAAGGCAAAAGATAAAGCAAAAGAATCACAGGATAATGTATCTCAAGTAAGTGCAAGAGCATTAAAATCTCTCTTTAGCATGAACCGTAAAGAACTGAATGCTGCGATGGAAGATGAAACATATTGTCAATCAACCTATAATGACGCAGATAACGCAACTGATGAAGCTTACTATTCATCTCATTGTAACGATGCCGATGATACAGATGGTGATAAATTTATTAAATATGAAAATGTGGGGGCACATTATGTACTAATCACAAACGAAGATTCTGATGTACGTCAGGTTATCACTGAAGATAAAGATGGTAATATGATTCCAGATTACCCACTACCAACAGATATAGACGACTTAGATTTCAATATTAATTATCAATCAAAAACGGCAACTGACCAACATCATCGCAATTACTCTGTTAGAACATTAAATGTAGACGGTAAAGAAGTATAAAAAAAAGAGATAGTCCATACTTTATGGATTATCTCTTTTCTCGTAGCTACTCACTATTAACTATGCTTGATTATATCATACCGAGCATGGTTTTAAAATTAAAACCATTTGATACTTCTTCGATATATTTCATAATTTTATTACGTGTTGCTTCTGAGATAATATCCGAAGTTGCAAGGGTAGTGATCACTTTCGCAGCATTTAACGATTCGTGACTGTTTACCTCATGTAATACTGTGCGGATAATCTCTTTCTTACTCGCGTCTCTGTCGATCAGATCAGAAACTTTCTTTACCAATTCCAAAATATCTTCCTTGTCTTCGGTTGATAATTCGATATTTGATTCGAATAATTTAAGTGGGACGCCAGTTGCATAAAAGCCATCGACGGTTGCTGATGTACCATCTTTTGATTCTTTTATAATCTTTGCAGATGTCTTTACAGATTTTTTCTTTAACTTATTCACTGCATACTCAGCTACCATTTTTCGCATCCCTCCAAATTTAGCTAACGCTATTGCTTCTCTCATTAGATCTTCATCACCTTCACTTACCATTACTAAATCAGTATCTTCTAGCACTGGTAAAGAGTACTTATTTAAATCAATAGAGGCGGAATTGAGATACTCTCTAAAGATTAAATACGTTTGAGTACGTCTTGAATAATTTGTAAATTTCTTTCCAACTACGATAATATAATCCGAATGATCGAATTTATCACCATAAACCTCAACCTCTTCCTCAGAGAATGTGATCGTTGTAATAGTGCGTTTTGATTCTGCTACTCCAGGAACATAAATTGTATCGCATACATACACTGGAATAATAGGTGCTCTTCCACCAGTTGTCGTTAATGATAATTCCAATCCAGTGAATTTAATTCTTTTAATAAGTTTAATACCTCGCATACTTAATTACCTCCATTCTACCTCTTTATGAATAAATAAACCCATTAGGATAATTATCCTAATGGGTTATTCTGTTTCTCTAGATGAGATCTTTCATTTAAAGATGTAAAAGATCTGACCTATAATAAATCCGCCTACAAGTCCACCTATTACCGCAACCGTTAATGAATCTCCTTTATCTTTAGAGATTTTAATTGCAGGGCCTTCTTCTTCAAATTCGTTAAACTTTTCCATGATTATATTCCTCCTTGTTGTATAGATAGCAGTAGTGATACATTTATATTATATACATACGAAAAATACATTATATACACCCACTGTAGAAAATTTTAGTTCATTTTTCTAAGTATGTGATGATCTACTAAGACCAGTCCTCAAATCCATCAGAATCCTTATAATGGCAAAGAAGACCATTTTTGTCATAGTCTGTCCACCGTTCGTATCCGTCGGAATCTCTATAATGAATTTCATTATCTTTATCATCATAATCGCACCAATATTCAAAATGTTTATTAATAAACCCATTTAACGTATTATATGGTGTTGATAGCGACGAATCTCTCAAATGAATACAATTACCTCTTTCATCGTAATCTCTCCAAGTTTCATACCCTTCAGAATTCTTAGAATAACTTATACAACCTTTCTCATCGTAATCGTAAATGATTTCGTATCCTGTAGCATACTTATAATGAGTACAATTACCTTTCTCGTCATACCAGCGTTCTTCACCATTAGAATATTTAGTATAGATTATATTACCTTCCTCGTCGTAATTACTTATTTCTTCATTGCTCATAAGTATCTCCCTCCAATTTTATCATAACCACACCTCTCTTCCTTGAGAATTCTTATAATGGATTAAATTACCTACTACATCATATTCTTTCTGAGATTTATATCCATTAGAATTTCTATAGTGAGTTATATTACCATCTTCGTCGTGTTCATACCATTCTTCAAATCCTTTAGAATCTCTAGAATGAATACAATTACCCACAGTATCAAAATCATACCAAGTTTCATACCCTTCAGAATTCTTAGAATGAATTTCATTTCCGTTCTCGTCGTACCAATATTCAACCCCATTAGATCCCTTAGCATGAATCATATTACCTTTAGAATCATATCTATTCCATACTTCAAATTTATCAGAATCTCTGTGATGAGTCACCTTTCCATTTTCATCATAATCAGTCCATATTTCAAAACCGGTAGAAGTCTTAGAATGTATCTCATTACCTTTCTCATCAAACCAACACTCAATCTTACAATCATCCAATTCTTCAAACCCTTTAGAATCTTTCCAATGAGTTATATTTCCTTTCTCTCCTCTCCAGCATTCATATCCCTTATTATCTTTATAATAAGTTTCATTAGCATATTCATCGTATTTACTCCACCATTCACGACCTTTAGAGCTTTTATAATGGATACAATTTCCATACGTATCATACCAAAATTCAAAACCGTCAAAATATTTAGAATGGATACAATTTCCATACGTATCATACCAAAATTCAAAACCGTCAGAATAGTTAGAATGAATCATGTTACCTTTCTCATTATACCACCATTCATTTCCACATAAATCTTTAAAGTGAACTTGATTGCCTTTCTCAGTATATTCTTTCCACCATTCATTTCCACATAAATCTTTAAAGTGAATACAATTACCTTTCTCATCATACCACCGTTCATCACCATTAGACTCTCTTCTCCAATCTTCTCCACAAGTAGAATGGAGAAGAGCCTTATTACAATTCTTTTCATTTTTCATAATTTATCCCTCCTATATACAAATTAACATGATTAGTTCTGTACACGCATAACTGAAATTAATGGTGAAGGGTCAATGTATTCTTCAGTAGTCATAATGATATTTACATTGTGACCATCAAAAGTTCCATTATGTGAAGTTAGAAATATTTGTTCACCCCGTATTTCTTTTAGCTGGTGCATGAGGATAGATATAAATTTCTCTCTATCTGATTTATAAAGAGGACCATCCATTTCATCTAGTAGCATGATATTATATTTAATCGTATTCGAATATGAATACTGAACTTGACGTACTATAGCAAATGATAATGCTAATGATATGATAGCACTCTGACCCTGTGACGCTTTTGAGATATCGTTTACTACTGTGCCATTATATCTGTATGGTATAGTAAACTCGGAGTCAGATACATTAAATTTGATAATCTCTAAGGTATCACCAAATACCTCAGAAATCAAATCATTTACAATGTCACGGCATCCATCTAAAAATATCTGTATGAACACTAATGGAATCCCTTTGGTTGGGGACGTTGCATCCATCATAAGTTTCAAATATTCATATTTCTTCGATAAGGTAGAATATTCATCCTCTGAGAACGCTAAGTCGTTTAGGATCGTACGTATTTTATCCATTTCATTCCGGATACCTTTTTTCCGAAGTCTAATATTATCTACTTGCAACCTAATACTACTAATCTCTGAATCACGTATGTATAGATCCTTGAGATTATCCTCCATATCCTCAATCGTCCTCTCGAGAATAGATAAATTCTCCTTTTCAGATTTAAGATAGTTGATGTTGATTTTTGATAGTATTTCATATGCCTCATTATAATATTTCATTTCAGAAGTTTTTTCTTTCTTTACTTTTTCGAGTTCCTTAATTGATGCAGTTATATTAAGTAACTTATTTTCTAGATCAGATATTTCTTTTTCAACATCCTCGAAGTTTGATCCTTTCAAGACTCGGAGCTCTTCTTTCATCTCATCAATTTCTCCAGATATTTTATATAGAGCTTCTCGTTTTTCTGTTAACTCGATATACTTCATTAACCTATCGTGATTATACCATACTTGAGAGGAGTAATCTGTTAATACATCAATTAATTTAGTGGTGTTCATTGCACCAATCTCTTTCATTGGTGGTACTATCTTACTCCACTCCTCTTTCAATAATTTCGTTTTTGGATATACTTCAGAGAACGCTTCATAAAAAGCAATTTCAATATCCAACGAAGCTATCTTATCGTCATATTCCTTCATTTTATCATTAATTACAGATTTCTTTTTATTTGATATCTTAACGGTGAAAGGATGTGATAAATAATATGGACACGTTTTAGTTGGACAGAACGGTGGAAGGAATAATGGAATAGTCGCTTCATAATCTTTCGAAAATTCAACATTTCCTTTTTCTTTCTTTAACCATAACTTCTTCCTGAATAAAATATCGACTTTTTTACTAGCTCTTGTTAAAACCGCGGATGTTTCAAAATATACTGATTTTATTATTTTCTTATCATAATCCAATAAACGACTGATCATAGTATTGATATTGTATAGATCGTTTACTAAATTACGCAAGAAGAGTGAGTTGTATTTACAACTAAATCCACTCAACTGGCTCCGATATTCTTGAGCTACCTGTAATGATTCACTGTATCGAATTTCCATCTCTTTTAC
>Ga0172378_10001405_pt1 | contig 22203 bp, 12 predicted proteins | sample GrowelOW332metaG_FD_119755 | JGI IMG/M metagenome (GOLD analysis project Ga0172378, IMG submission 119755) | Groundwater microbial communities from an aquifer near a municipal landfill in Southern Ontario, Canada - Pumphouse #3_1 metaG | ecosystem: Environmental > Aquatic > Deep subsurface >... | reverse complement strand
ACTAACATAACTTAAGAGAGGTTAAGCTTAAGGCCTGATAAATTTTGAGAGCTTCTTCTCTTCAGAAAAGAGGGCAGCTGTATTTATAAACGCCAGGTGAGAGTATGCCTGAGGAAAATTACCCAACTGCCTTTTGGTATCGAAGTCCAGATCTTCACTATATAAACCAAGGTGGTTGGAGTATGATATCATATTCTCAAACAGCTCACGTGCCTCCTCCTTCTCACCAATCATATATAGAGCATCAATAAGCCAGAAAGTGCATATTGTAAATGATGATGTAGGAACCCCAAAGTCATCCTCTGCCTTGTATCTGTACATCAGACCTTCGTGAAACAGATTCTCTCTGATATACTTCACAGTTTTCACGAAGCGATCATCTCCGGCATCAATGAAATCATAAAAATACATAAGAAGCAATGAAGAATCGGCATCACTATTATCATACGCCTGAGTAAAGGTCTGCAGCTCCTCATTCCACCCTTTTTCATGCACCTCTTTCTTTATTATATCAGCCTCCTTGCGCCACTCAGTTGCGTAATAATCCCTCTGAAGAAGTTCCGCAATCAGAGAAGCCCTGTCAACCGCAACCCAGCTCATCACTTTAGAAAATACAAAGTGTTGCTTCTTTGTACGATATTCCCAAATACTCCTATCTGGTTTCTTCCATGATGATAATACAGCACGGACAAGATTCTTAATAATCTCCCAGATCTCCTCAATTTCATCAAGAGTTCCGGGGAAATAGAGGTAGTATTTATAAATCACATCCAGCAGGTAACCGATGGAGTCATTTTGCTCCTGATGATAGGCGGCATTTCCTATTCTTACCGGATGTGAGTTTTCGTAACCTGACAAATGTGGAAGTATCTCTTCGGTAAGATCTTTCTCTCCCCTGATGCCATACATAATCTGTATTGGTTCATCCCTTGAGGATTTTAAAATGCGTTTAATAAAACCGATAAAGCGGTTGGCGGCCGACTTCTGCTTCATGAACAGGAGTGTGTCGATCGACATGGATGCATCTCTAAGCCAGCAGTAGCGATAATCCCAGTTGCGGGTTTCTCCTATTGTTTCGGGGAGACTGGTGGTTATTGCTGCCAGCATTGCACCCGACTCCTGATATGATAGCAGTTTCAATACCAGGAGACTCCGCTTTATCATATCATCATACTGAACGTAATCCCTAGATCTGTTCACAAAGTTGAGCCAGTAGACCTTGGTGCGCTCAAACTCCAGCATAACCCTGTTGAGGTCGATAGTAACCAATTTCTGATTATAGGAGAGTACGAAGAACTGATGATCGGTAATAACTACCTCCTCACTTTTAAGCACCTTCTGCATATCCAGACTGGTATATAGATATACCTTATCTTCAGAGTCTTCAACAGAATGTGTTTTGATATAGTTGCCCACTATTTCGTGACGCACTTCTTCACGTGCATAGTTAATGCGTGGATCATAAACCACCCTTACGGTTGGGCTGCCCTTGAAAACCCTTATATAGCGATGTATTTCAGGAGGCATATAGTGACGAAGATCACTGGTTCTGTACCTTGGCATAAAGTCGAATAGTATAAAACCATGCTCAGGCGATTCAAACTTGGTCATCAATATATTAGTGTGACCATTATATTTTTGGGTAATTTTATAATCATCGGCAACCTCTAAGTGAAAACTGCCCCCTTTTTCCTTATCAAGCAATTTTGCAAAAATAGATGGTGAATCGAAGTCAGGAAAGCAAAACCAGTCGATGCTCCCCTCTTTAGATATTAACGCAGCAGTCCTGCAGTTGCCTATAATTCCGTAGTCGAGGTTATTCATTTATTTTTGAAATTTATTTTCTATTAAAATACAACCTTTATAACACAATGACAAGTGCTGATGTTTAACAGAAATGAACACCTCCTGATATTTATCAGATAACCAAATACTTATAATATGGAGACATCTCTCCGCGTAAAGGGATCTGCATCTGCTGTTTCACCTCTTCAGTTGTTTCGCAGTTTCCGAACAGTGACATCATTTTTGTTACAGCTGCCTCTGTGGTAATGTCGTGACCACTTATTACACCCAGTTTTTCGAGTTGGCGGCCATTTTCATAACGATACATCTCTACATTGCCATACATACACTGTGTTACATTTACAATAACTATACCTCTTTCTATGGCATCACTAAGCAGTTTCATAAACCATGGGTATATTGGAGAGTTGCCTGTTCCGAATGTCTCAAGCACAACACCTTTCAACCCCGGTATCTCAAGATGAGCCTTTACCACCGCTTCTGTTATACCGGGGAACAGCTTGAGTATAACAACATCAGGATTAAGGTTGTAATGATATTTTACAGGTGCGTTGTAATCAGGCTTAAGAATATCGTTGGTATTATATTTAATGTCAAGTCCCGACTCCGCCAGGTAGGTGCAGTTGGGACTTGTAAATGCACTGAAGTTATCCGCATTAAGCTTAGTTGTTCTGTTTCCTCTCATCAGAAGATTTTGCATATATACCGACATCTCAGGAACTTTCGGCCGCCCTTCCGAATTTTTATCGGCTGCAATCTCCAAAGCTGTAATCAGATTCTCTTTTGCGTCAGAACGCAGTTTGCCAATTGGCAGCTGTGAACCTGTCAGAATAACCGGCTTTGTAAGATTTTCACACATAAAACTCAATGCAGAGGCTGTGAATGCCATTGTATCTGTTCCATGCAGAATAACAAATCCATCGTATAAATGATAGTGTGTTTCAATAACCTTCAACATCTCCTGCCAGGTATAAATAGTTACATCTGACGAGTCGATTGGAGGGTTAAACTGATAACTTTCCACGTTGAAGTTCAGCTTCTTCATCTCGGGAATATTTGAACGCAGGTGACTAAAATCGAAAGGCTCCAGAGCACCAGTCTCCTTGTTCTCCAACATTCCGATAGTCCCTCCGGTATAAATTAACAATACATTAGCATTCCTATCAATCATACTAGCTTATTTTACTACAAAATTAGCATAATGATATAAATTTATATCATTATGACAATATTTTTTTATAATGTAATAGGTTACATGATATTAACGAACCAATATGCCAAATGTTTGTTTAATTTAGAATAGAGTAATAATAAACAAGTTAAAAAGAGAGTAATTCTATGGCAACACATTCAATTAAAACCAGCTGGAGAGAGAATAATATTTTTGATACCGATCTTGATGGGCACAAAGTAACCATTGATCTTGGTGAGGATCAAGGTGGTAATAATGCCGGACCACGACCGAAAAAGCTTATGCTTGTTGCCGCCACCGGTTGTTCAGGTCTGGATGTAGTAGAAATGGTACGCAAGATGCGAATAGATTTAAAAGGGTTTGATATCCGCATCGATGCTGAGATGTCTGATGAACATCCTAAGGTGTACACCTCTATGAAGGTGGTATATGAGTTTACCGGCGATAATCTGCCAGTTGAGAAGCTTGAGAGAGCATGTAAGCTTTCTTTTGATAAGTACTGCGGTGTGCTTGCTCTTTATAAGAGTGCAGTACCCGTAACTTACGAAGTAGTAATTCATAACTGATAAACTTTTACACTTTATTACAGAAAAATTTCCATATATTTTCATATCTTTGCGGCAGGTTTATCATTTATCAACAGATCATTCTTAAAAAAACATATTAAACATAGGAACTATGCAAACAATGGACTCATTTAATTTTGCCAATAAGAAGGCATTCGTGCGTGTGGATTTCAATGTGCCACTCGATGATAACTTCAACATTACTGATGACACACGTATCCGTGCAGCTGTACCCACTCTGAAGAAAATACTTAAAGATGGCGGCAGCGTTATCATAGGATCACATCTGGGCAGACCAAAGGGTGTTACCGATAAATTTTCTTTAAAGCACATTTTACCACGTGTATCAGAACTTCTTGAAGTGGATGTTAAATTCGCAGAGGATTGCATAGGTGAAACAACCGAAGCAATGGTGGCTGCTCTTCATCCGGGTGAAGCGTTGCTGCTTGAGAATCTTCGTTTCTATGCTGAAGAAGAGGGTAAACCCCGCGGCCTTGCTGCTGATGCAACAGAAGAAGTTGCTGCTGCAAAGAAGGCATTAAAGGAATCACAGAAAGAATTCACAAAGAAACTTGCTACATATGCAGATGTTTACGTGAATGATGCTTTTGGTACTGCACACCGCGCTCATGCATCCACAGCTCTGATTGCTGATCATTTCGACAGTGATCACAAACTGTTTGGCTACCTGCTTCAGAACGAAATCACTGCAGTAGAAAAGGTGATGAAAGATACAGAAAAACCATTTACAGCAATTATGGGTGGTTCTAAAGTGTCTACTAAGATTGAAATTATCAAGAACCTTCTGGATAAGGTGGACAACCTGATCCTTGCAGGTGGTATGACATACACATTCGCAAAAGCTTTCGGTGGTAAGATCGGTAACTCTATAGTAGAGGATGATAAGCTTGATCTTGCAAGAGAGCTGGTTGAACTAGCAAAAGAAAAAGGTGTAAACCTTGTACTTGCAACCGACACTAAGATTGCCGACAGCTTCAGCAATGATGCAAAAACCGACTTCGCTTCAGTAAAAAATATACCTGATGGTTGGGAAGGTCTGGATATCGGTCCTGAATCTGAAAAACTGTTTACTGAGGTAATCAAAAACTCAAAGACTATTCTTTGGAACGGTCCAGTAGGTGTATTCGAATTTGACAACTTCGCGAAAGGCTCACTTGCTGTATCAAATGCAATTGTAGAAGCAACTAAAAATGGTGCTTTCTCACTTGTTGGTGGTGGCGACTCAGTAGCTTGCGTTAACAAATTCGGTCACGCTGATCAAGTTTCATACGTATCAACAGGAGGTGGTGCTCTTCTTGAGATGATCGAAGGAAAAGTTCTTCCGGGAATTAAAGCAATCAGGGGGTATTAATACCACTGACTAATTAAGCCATAAAATATCCACGGGGGCGGGTCATTCGTTTGACACCGCCCCTGTTTTGTTTTACAACACTCTTGTCAGATAGATTTAATACAAGAGTACTGCTTCAGTATTGTTCCTGATACAGTAATAACTATTATTTATCTGGGCTGAGTTGATAGAAGTCAGTAGTGAACTCACTGGGATTCTTTGAAGTTTTAAGCTAATGTATTGGTTTTTTTTGTAATTTTGAAACCAATTTCAAAAAAATACAGGATTATGGGATAAGACTGTAATACCTGATTCGCAATCACAAAAAAATGAATATTTCTTATAACTGGCTCAAGGAGTATCTTAAATTTGATTTAACTCCACAGCAAACTTCTGAGGTACTGACACAGATCGGACTGGAAACAGAGAGTGTAGAGGAGGTTCAGACTATTAAAGGTGGTCTGAAGGGTTTGGTAATTGGTGAAGTCTTGACATGCAAGGATCATCCTAACTCTGATCATCTGCATCTGACTACAGTAAACATTGGTGATGGAAACGAACCCCTGAATATTGTATGCGGTGCACCAAATGTTGCTGCGGGGCAGAAGGTGGTTGTTGCTACTGTTGGCACAACCCTATATTCCGGTGAAGAGGAGTTTAAGATTAAACGCTCTAAAATTCGTGGAGAGGAATCATTAGGTATGATCTGCTCCGAAGCTGAGATCGGTCTGAGTAATAATCATGATGGAATTATTGTTCTTCCTGAGGATGCTGTAGTAGGAACTCCGGCTGCTGAATATTACAATGTTCAGAGTGATTGGGTATTTAGTGTGGATATTACTCCAAACCGTGTCGACGCAGCTTCTCACTATGGTATCGCGCGAGATCTTGCAGCATATCTTAAACAGCAGGGTAAATCGTTCAGTCTGACAAAACCCTCTGTTGATGATTTTGCAATTGACAAAAAAGATGGCGGTATTGAGGTAATAGTTGAAAACAGGGAGGCCTGCCCCAGATATTCGGGACTGACAATACGTGGTGTGACCGTGAAGGAGAGTCCCGACTGGTTAAAGAACAAACTTCTGCTGATTGGTCTGCGTCCCATTAATAATATAGTGGATATCACCAATTTCATTCTGTATGAAACAGGTCACCCAATGCATGCATTTGATGCTGCATATATTAAAGGTGATGAGGTGGTTATCCGCACACTTCCTGAAAAGACCAAATTTACAACCCTTGATGATCAGGAGCGTGAATTGAGCGATAAGGACCTGATGATATGCAACAGTGAAGAGGGAATGTGTATAGCAGGTGTATTCGGCGGTAAAGATTCCGGTGTAACTGAAAACACAAAAGATATATTTCTGGAGTCGGCATATTTCCATCCCACCTGGGTAAGAAAAACAGCCCGCAGACATGGCTTGAACACCGATTCATCATTCCGTTTTGAACGTGGTGCAGATCCAAATAACACAGTTTATGCTCTTAAAAGAGCTGCCTTGCTGGTTAAAGAAATTGCAGGTGGAGAGATAGCAGGCGAGATAAGAGACATCTATCCTGTTGAAATAGAGCGGCCTAAAGTTGTTCTGTCGTATGATAAGACAAACAAGCTTATTGGTAAGGAGATACCAAAAGACGATATAAAGAGCATTCTGAAGAGTCTGGATATTGAAATTGAGGCTGAATCTGAATCTGAACTTACTCTTCGTATCCCCACATACAGGGTTGATGTTACACGTGATGTTGATGTGATTGAGGATATTCTTCGCATATATGGATATAATAATGTAGAAGTGAGCCATTCATTGAAGGCAAATCTTTCATACAAAACAGCTACTGACAGGAAACAAAACCTGCAGACACTTATATCTGAACAGCTTACAGCAAACGGTTTTGATGAGATAATGAATAACTCGCTCACTAAGAAGAGTTATTATGAGATACAGGAGACATATCCTCTGAAAAACTGTGTAACATTGGTGAACCCGTTAAGCAATGACCTTAGCGTTATGCGGCAGACACTTCTGTTTGGCGGACTTGAAAGTATTGTATACAACCGTAACCGTAAACATAGCGATCTCTGTTTCTATGAGTTTGGTAATTGCTACTTCTATGATGCAGACAAGAAAAAGGATAATGATATACTTGCAGAGTACTCTGAATCAACCTATGCAGGTTTATGGATAACAGGCAAGCGTACACATAAAAACTGGGCTGCACCTGAGGAGCAAAGCTCTGTATTCGAACTGAAAGCTCATATTGAGAACATAATGATCAGAATCGGGATTGGTAAAGACCGCATTATATATGAACCTCTTCAGAACGATCTCTTCTCCACAGCAATGTCAATTGGCACAAATAACAGAAAATTGGGCTATTTTGGGGTTGTATCAAAAGCAATCAGGAAGTCATTCGATATAGAATCAGAAGTATTCTTTGCTGAGTTGAACTGGGATCTGCTGATGAAGGATTCTGAAAAACATAAGGTACAGTTTTCCGAAATCTCCAGATTCCCCGAGGTTAGTCGCGACTTAGCCCTTCTCATAGATAAGAGTGTCACTTTCGCACAGATAGAGCAGGTTGCACTGAAATCAGAAAGAAAATTACTGAAGAATGTTGTTCTGTTTGATGTTTATGAAGGTAAGAATCTGCCAGAAGGCAAGAAATCCTATGCAGTAAACTTTATCATTCAGGATGAAGAGAAAACGCTGACCGACAAGCAGATTGACAAAGTTATGAGCAAGATACAGCAGAACCTTCAAAATGAGCTGGGAGCACAGTTAAGATAATCAGGGATTATAATTTTGAAAATAATCGATATATAGATAAAAAAGAAGCGCAATCAAGATAATATTATGGGAAGAGCATTTGAATACCGCAAAGCAAGAAAAATGAAGAGATGGGGCAATATGGCCCGCGTTTTCACCAAGTTGGGACGAGAAATAACTATTGCAGTTACAGAAGGTGGTCCCGAGCCCGATTCAAATCCCCGCCTAAGGGTACTAATTCAGCAGGCTAAGAAAGAGAACATGCCTAAGGAGAATGTTGAACGCGCTATAAAGAAAGCAACCGACAAAGATTTCTCCAACTACAAGGAGATGGTTTATGAAGGATATGGTCCTTATGGTATAGCAATTGTTGTGGAAACAGCCACTGACAACCCCACCCGCACAGTTGCAAACGTTCGCAGCTATTTCAACAAGCATGGAGGTTCTCTCGGAACTTCAGGCAGTCTTGAGTTCATGTTCGACCATAAATGTGTATTCAAGATCGCTCCAAAAGAGGGAGTTGATCTGGAAGATCTGGAACTAGAACTTATCGATTTCGGAGTTGATGAAGTTGTTAACGAAGAGGAAGATATACTACTTTATGGCGACTTCAAATCATACTCTGATATTCAGAAATATCTGGAAGATAACGGCTTCGAAATCTTTTCAGCCGAATTTGAACGTATCCCCAAAGACACAAAAGATCTTGAACCAAGTCAGCGCGAGCAGATCGAGAAACTACTCGAGAAGTTCGAAGAGGACGATGATGTTCAGAATGTATTCCACAACATGTCTGAAGTGGAAGATGAGGATTAGAACCTATTTCTGCAGCTGGGAGTATCTTTCTAGAGCCTCCTTGGCTGCAGCATAAGAACTTTTTCTCGCGTGCAGTAGATCATCCTCAAGCTTCAGTAGCAGTGCTGCAATTTCAGGATCATTATAGAAACTGTTTCGCAGATGCTCATTAATAGTTTCATACATTCTGTACTTATCTTGCTCGTTCCTTTTCTGATAGAAGTAACCATTATCCTTTACAAACTTTATATAACGGTCGATCATATCCCAGATCTCCTCAATCCCGATGTTATAATAACCTGAGTAGGTAAGCACTTCAGGAGTCCACCCCGATTCAGGCAATGGAAACAGATGCAGTGCATTTTGAAGCTGCCGTTTGGCAATCTTAGCCTTTGCAATATTATCACCATCGGCCTTGTTAATAACAATACCGTCTGCCATCTCCATTATCCCCCTCTTTATTCCCTGCAGCTCGTCACCCGTTCCTGAAAGCTGTATCAGCAGGAAGAAATCCACCATTGAATGAACTGCAATCTCCGACTGACCCACTCCCACCGTCTCTACTAATATATAGTCAAACCCTGCTGCTTCACAGAGAATTATAATTTCACGCGTCTTTCTTGCAACGCCACCCAGAGAACCTGCAGATGGGGAAGGTCTGATAAAGGCATCCTGTTCAACCGAAAGCCTTTCCATTCTTGTTTTGTCACCAAGTATACTTCCTTTTGAACGCTCACTGGAAGGGTCTATAGCCAGTACAGCAAGTTTATGCCCATTCTTCAGAAGATGCATACCGAATGAGTCGATTGATGTACTTTTCCCTGCGCCCGGCACTCCTGTAATCCCTACTCTGATTGAATTACCTGAGTGTGGCAGACACTTCTCTATAATAGATTGTGCCAGTTCGTGGTGCTCAGGCAGAGAGCTCTCTACAAGCGTTACAGCCTTACTTAGCATTGTGCGGTTACCCGACAAAATACCTTCCACATACTCCTCTGCAGAATTAGTCTTCCTCTTTATCCTCTTCTTAAGATATGGATTTACACTTGGTGGTTGGGTTACTCCTTTATTCACAATCAAACCTTTGTATTTCTCGTCGTTCTCGGGATGTTCCATCATATGATTAAAATTAAAAACCGAATGAAGTCATTTGCAAATTTACTTCATTCGGTCTGTATTATCAATCCGAAACTGAAATATTATTTTTTCGGAGTTACATTCCCTTTGATAGTAAGCACATAAACGGTATCCGGAATATTAGTATAAACCCTTATGGTTTTGTTGAAAGTACCGGGACGACGCACAGTTGAATATTGCGCTGAAATGGTTCCCTCCTTACCCGGCAGTATCGGCTGGCGAGTATAGCTTGGAGTTGTACAGCCACAAGAAGAAGATACACGCTGAATTATAATAGGGGCATCACCTGTGTTCTTGAATGTGAATTGAGTTGTAACTGCTCCGATCTCCTCCTTTATTGTACCGAAGTTATGTTCTGTTTTCTGAAATTCCATGGCAGGCTTTTGAGCAAAAGCTAATCCTGTCATAATTAAGCTGAATAGTAGAATAAAACCGACTTTTTTCATTGCAATATATTTTGTTGATAATTTTATCTTAATTTCTAATTGACACAAAAATAACAATTCTGTTTAACAACAGTTCTTATATTAACTATTTTTTTACTAATACTTTATCACCCTTTGATACAGCATCAGAAATATATTTTACTTCTTATGTACAAAAATCCTTAACAAACATCATCTTCCCGCGCGGCACCGATAGTTGCTATCTTTTAATCTGCAATATCAACTCTTAACCCTTCTGTATGAGAAGTGAATTCTGGAGCATACATACACTGAACTGTGGTTATTCCGTTTGAATAACTACCTGTACGGGTAACGTAAACGGAGTACTCCAAAACGTAAGTGCCACGTGGCAGCACATCGAAGTAAAAGTTTGTTGATGCATCTTTAGAGGTTCTGTAATAGATGACACCATTCTGCCAGCTGATACCTGAAACCTGATCGACAGGCTCAAAAGCAGAAGCACGCAAATCTTTCAGATGCACAAATTCAAAATCACGATCCGCACGCAAAGTGAGTCGCACCACCACCTTATCTCCAACCTTAAGCTGTCTCTCCCCACTAATTCTCATCAGCTGCGCACCAGATTCACCACTCTCCTCAACAAACAGTTGCTTTTCAATATCGAGAGAACCATCACTCTTTCTGATCCTGTCAAGATTCTCATAATATTGCCTGTATAGAGCACCCCAAGCAGGTGCAGTACCTTTGTGAGTCACTGTTACCCTACCCATATCTGTCGTAATATCACCTCCGCTCCAGCTCTCTTTAATATAACCTGTTCCAGCTTCACCTTTATCCGTTTCAATAATTTTTTCACCTAATGAGATTGTAGTTGTGCCACTGTCGGAGAACCAGTCATTTCCACTGCTCAGTAATACATAAACCGCATCTGCAGTGGCGTGAGCTGACTCCCATATCTGAGTCTGCTTCTGCTTCAGAAGCCATCTTTTCATATTATCCATTTCAGTATTGCCGGCATTACCTGCAATAAATGCCTGCATAATGAAGGTGTGTACTGTTACTGCAGATTGTGACATAAATACATTAGCACGGTTATTTGGCCAGTACATACCCAGCTCATCAGAAATAACTGCATGCTCACGGTAGGAATCAAGTATATTTTTTACAATACCACTGTTACCCTCTCTTTCCATCAGTATTGCAATTAATGAACGTTCGTAGAGACCGTAGGCTGTCCAGTTTTTCATAATCACCGATTTATAGAAACCGGTCATCTCTTTCACCTGATCATCTACTGAAAACTCACTGTATGAACCCCTCACAAAAAGATATTCAAGATCAGCAGTAGAGATCGTTTTAATACTTTTCCAGTTCCTGTTATATTTCTTAAGATTCTCAAAGCGTCTTAATGCCTCAGCATCAATGTAGCTTACTGCCTTCAACTGCATAGATTGCAGGTCATCAGTAACCACAACTGCACCCATAGATTTGAGCTGACTGAATCCATACAGTATATATTGAGTTATGCTGACACTTGGATTAAACCCCTTGAACCAGCTCCATCCGCCCTCTGTTGTCTGAAGCTCAGTGAGTTTATCAATTGAAGTCAGAGTTAAATTGCGACTCCTGTTAAGATCAAACAGCAGAGCCAGTTTCTCTTTCTGCTCAGACTCATTTTTAGCCTCCATCACCCATGGAGTCTCTTCCAGAAGAATATTTTTCAGTTCACTGTTCTTCTCAAGATCAGAAAGAAGCGTTTCTGCATCGCCACCCTGTTTTTTCCATGCTTCAACCATTGCTGATACTCTCGGATAGGTTTTACCAATATGAGATGCCAGGATATTTGCATAAAATGAGGCAAACCAGGATATGGCGTTATCGCTTACAGGCTGTCCCAGAACAGGCAGTGCCTGCACCGCATACCATGCAGGGTTAGAGGTAAACTCAAGAGTCAGACGATAGTCTGTTTCCGTATCACTACCCCTGTTAACAAGCGACTCCATAGTGAAACTTTTTTTATCATTACCATTTATATCCATACGCATACTCTCTGTAACCATCATCCTGTCAGGTAGTACCGCAACGGCATGCTGTTCACCATCACTGAAAAGAGCGCTCTCAGCTACTATACGAATTCCCAAAAGATCTATATCTGAAGGCACAACAAAGGACCATGAAACATCGGCAGATGCACCACTCTCAAGAGATATTGATCTACTGCCATTCATCAGTTCAATATCATCTGTTTCAATATCATTCTGAGGATTGAAGAAAATCAGTTTCACGCTGACTGCAAGTGTAGTGTCAGATAGATTGGAGACCTTTGCAGATATCTCTGTCTTATCTCCATGTCGCAGAAAACGGGGAATATTTGGTGTCACCATCAGCTCCTTCTGTGAAACAGTAAAAGCCTCTGCTGCATCATTACTCAACCTCTTATCGTGAGCCAATACCCTGAAACGCCATCTGGTATTGCTTTCAGGTACAGTAAATGCTATCTGTACCCCACCCTTGTCATCAGTTTTAAGCTGTGGGTAGAAGAATGCAGTCTCATTGAAGTTTCTTCTAACCTGTGGCTGAGCATCGCTCTGCTCTGCAGCACCCGCTGCCATCTCCTCACTCTCAATATCAGAATCAGTCTTTAGTTCAGCATATCCCACTATTTCTGAAGGAGCCGGTTGTGGAGCTGCAGCATCGACCCTTAATGACACCCCTTCGTTCAGGATATTTGAAGTACTGCTCCTAAACATGATCCTTCCATAGTTATACAATGAGAAGCCAAACCAGTTGAATCGGTCGAATTCAAACGTTTTTACATTTTTCGTTGGCAATTGAAAATTACCCATTGCTGTTTCAATGCTGAAAGAGATATCCTGACCAAGTGAGCTCATTGTTCCGTAGCGGTCAAACATATAATTTGAGAGATTCCACGGGTATGTTTGAAAGATATTGTCAAGCGAGTAATCATACATGGAGGCCAGCAACTCAGCAACAGCTGGTCTACCTTTTGAATCTGTCACAGAGATACGCCACTCCTCCTCAGACCCCGGGCGAATCCTGTCCCTGAACACATCAAGTCGTACATTCAATTTCTCATCCTCTTTTTCAGGACGAAGCTCCACTTTGCGTGAATAAAACTCACTATCCTTAACATAAGTAAGAATAAGCGTGAGACCATTCTTATAGCTCTCACTGTATGGAAATGTGAATGTAAGGTTTTGGTTATTCATCAGAATCCACTCCCTTTTAAGGAGAGTTTTTTCCTGCCATAATTCATAAAGCAAATTAACCCTCTCCGAAACACCAAAGATTATCTCTGCACTCTTATTAGGAGAAAAGAGAGTGTTCTTCTCAATGAACCAACTGTTTGTCTTTATTGGCGGTCGTTTATCATTAACCGAGTAAAGTACAAAATCCTTTTCAGCCTCTATCCTATTGCCCCTGTCATCCTCAGATTCAAGCTTCAACCTGTATTTACCCGATTTCAATTTTGACAATTGCTCCTTAATCTCTTTCTGCACACCTGATTCAAACAGACCGCTAAACATAAGTCTATCTGTTGAATCATTCTCCAGCAGTGAGAACAGCTGATAATTCCCTTTGGCAACTATATCGGCACCATCAAGGTTTTTTGCAGCGATAACAATATTATCATCACCATCCTTATCAAACCAGTCAGGCATCTCTGTCTGTAGTATCATTGAGATATCACCTACAGTTACTGTATAACTGCCTGTTTGTGTTTCACCATTTATATCTGTGATGGAAGCCTCCACAACAAATGAGTATATTGCTCTTGGAGATATTCCGCCGTCAGGTTTTTCAGGGATAAATGAGATCACGAACAGACCATCATTATCAGTGAAACTAACGCCCTCCGCAAAATGCTCGGGAGAGCTTCGCCACGACCACCACCATGACTGGTTTCTTGAAACTCTCCAATCCACGATAGCATTCTGCAGTTTGATCCCTGAGAAATTCTCAGCCTTGCCTTTAAGAACTATCTCCTCACCAAACTTATAAGTTCCCTCTATCTTGTCAAAAGTAACCTCAAACGTTGGTCGCTTATACTCCTCCACATGGAAACTGACACTACCCTTTTCAGATTCAATTATGAAGGAGCCGGGCAACAATCCCTGAGGCAAAACAAACTCACCTGAAACTGATCCAAACTCATTACTTTTCAGTAGCTGTTTCGACAGCTCTCTGCTGTTTGCATCACGAAGAATAAACTCAACCTGCTTGTCGGTAAGAACCGCAGCTACTCCATCAGCCGAACGGGATAATATTGCTTTAAAGTAGACAGTTTGTCCGGGACGATAAAGCGACCTGTCAGTAAAAATATCAGTTCGTTCAACCACCTCTGAACCCATATCTATTTCTTCTGTATAATATATATGTGAAAATGGGAAACGATTCAGGAATGAGCCGTTATCTTCACCTTTTATAGCATGAAAGAAGATATTATTGTCATCTACTGTATTAGCATAAGCTGCATGACCCTCAGAATTGGTATTCAGCGACGCCACCTCAGTCAACACTGAATTTCGCCAGTTACCCGGTAAATTATAAACCTTTACCAGGGCATTATTAACAGGTGCTCCCGTAGTTCTGTCAACAACAAAAAACTCATACTCATTTTTAGATACAGAACGTGTAAATATTGTAAGATCTGAGACAGCAAAGTAGTATATATCACCCCAGCCATTGTTCTCAATTTCAGGATCTGATGAGAATGTGAGAATATATGAACCGGGAGTAGCTATATCAATATTAAATTCAGTTTCACCCTCCATAAACTCAGGAATATCTTTGAGAGGAATATCAATATCACTGATAAAAGTTCTTTTTCCTTCCAGTCCACGACCAATACCGGAACGCGACATCTGAATATCCAAAGGTGAATCAATCCTGTAAAGTTTTGCAGTGAGAGATTTCAGATTGCGGTAGGAAGCTTTAACCTTCTTCTCTTTTTTTATAGAGAACGTGCTGTTTCCCCTCACAGTAAAAGATGGGTTGGTAAGCCGCTGCAAATGGTTTTCCAGCAGAGATATACGCTCATAATCAGGATACCAGTTTATATATTCCTTAAGCAGGTTATATAGTTTTTCCTTTTTCTGATCAGCTGCTAAATTGTCAGAACGGGAGACTCCTATTTCATATAGATTCATTGATGCTATTTTATCAACAATCTCAACACTGAACTCGTTCCCCTCCCACTCTTCCAGCAACTTGCTGAATAGTGGTTGAATATTCGAAGCATAAGTGGTTTGCAATTGAGAAAGATATTCAATTCTATCAAGATCCGTTAACAGTACAGAGTTCTTTAATCCTCTGGCAGATAGCGATCTAATCAGTTTTTTATATGTCTCAAGAGCCCAAAGGTTGTATTCAGTAGATTTAGGGCTGAAGTCGATTTCAATAAATTGCTCAGAAGGTGTAAACAGAGACTCCGGTAAGATATTTTTCTTTTTAAGAGTTCTGGTCAGATCTTCATCTGTATCAATCTGTCTAAACAATTCAATAGCCCTTCGTGCGAGAAAATCATACATAGAAGGGAAGAAGCGACGAGAATCCTTTCCTGTTTCAATAATTTCAGAATAGAGTTCTGTGTTTACGGCAACCAGCTCATCCTCGGATGTTATCGAGGCATTCAGATGCTCTGTAATCCTATCATAAAAGTTGTTTCTTGTCCACTCCTTCATATCAGAAGGAAGAAAATCTCCCAGCTCGGTGCGCTGGTTAACTGTCCACTGATCTCTCTGATAATATTGAAGATATAGCTCCCCCAGCATTGAGTGAATAACAGATTTCTCTACCTTGTTACTGCTCTTCTCGAGCATCTCCTTAAGGTTATTAAATATCAGGGAGTCGTTCTGACCATCAACAGACAGATCATACTTGCCCTCATGTATGAGAGCTTTGATAACCTGAGGAGTGTTTTTCTCCTTAATAGCTTTTTGCAGTATTAGTCCCACCTGCTCTGAAGCTGATTTAGGCAGTGATTTCTTTTCGAAATCGGCAACAATAGCCCACTCTTTTTCATAGTTATCTCTGTTCATTTCCGTTCGGTTCTGGGAAAAAACTCCTGAGACAAGCAGTGTCAGAAGTAATATTAAGTAAGCTTTTCTCATAAATGGTAAGGGTTTTCTTAGAATTCTTAGAAAATGGGACTAATAAACCTCATTGAATGTTTAAATTGACAACTGAAATTATATATCAATTTAACAATTCATTCAAACAATTTGTTTTCACGGCTTCATGACGACACCCATTCGTTTCTTACCATTTATCTTGATTACTATAGGTTTATCGAAGCGAACGTGACGAATATAGTCAGTTTCAAAAAATGCCGTTTGTTCATTTAAAAAATCCACATCGAAGAAACCATCATTCTCAAGAAACGGGTTCACAGTGAAGTACCCAACACCGAAAGATGTGAGGTTCTGGAAGAAATGAGTGCCCTGGCTGGGCTCGATGCGATAGTTTTCCATCCCCGACTCCACTATTATTTTTGCCTGGGAGATATGAGGCCATTTAACAGGTATTCCAAGCCATGGATCAGAAGAACCCCATCTGCCAGGACCAACCAGTACATAGTTTTTTTCTGATGCCAGGAACTCCGCGTTGAGTCGTTCAATCTCACGTGCAATCATCGGATTTTTTGCAGCATTGAATGTATCCGTCTTCACATATATAATATCATATACATCTTCCACCAATCCATTTCCAAGTGCATTCCTGGAGATAAGAATAGTATCACTGCTGTCTATCTTTTCAAGATTCTCATGCATCACCTCTCTGCTGTCGACAATAGGACGAATCTGCAGAACATAGAATGATGCATGTTTCTGATCAGCAATATCAACTGCAAATTCAATTTCGACAGGCCTCCCCATCTCTTTTTGTCCTGCTTTCAGAAGTTTATCCAGAATCTCTGCAAGTGGAAACATATCATGCTGAAGAATATTGGCAAATGAAACGATTTTCCTTCCACCCTCATAATACCCTTCACGAATAATCTGATCCTGCGGATCATATGTTGATGCAACATAACGCAAAGGACCGCTTTTCTCTGCCACTTTCAGACGAACCTTAAGCAGATTAAAACTATCATCCACACTAAAATCCTTTGTAACAGAATTCAGATCGAGAGCATAAAAGCTGGTTTGCGTATCTCTCAGAGCCAGTTCAATAGTACTCAGCTGAAGAATGTTGGATGTGTGAAGCGGAGAAAAACGGAGACCAATATTACCATCTACAATATATTTTCCTAATCCGAAAGCCATATTAATAATGCCATCCTCAGTTTTTTCATTGCCGATAGGATAATAGTTTATCGACCTGCCCACTCCTGATATTGCGGGATAATACAGATTATCATAACGTGACCCCACAACCTCCTGTAGTACAATTGCCATTTTTTCCTGATCTATAAGATTATGAGTAGCCGCCATATAAGCCTTACTGTCTCTGTAAAATACAGATGCATATACAGCTTTGATAGCATCACTGAGAAGTCGCACCATCATATACTTATCACTCACGTAAGGTATCATGTAAGTTGAATAGATACCTGCGAACGGCTGGTACTGTGAATCCTCGAGCAGACTAGAAGATCTGATGGCAATAGGAGACTCAATAGCTTCAAAGAACACAAGGAAGTCGCTCACCAACCTTTTTGGAAGTTTGGCAGCAAGAAAATGATTGAGCATATCCTCATCTGACCGGTCGGCCAGAGCAATCGGATAGAGATCATTAGCCTCCATAAACTCATCAAAAATATCAGTACACAAAACAACCGTTTTAGGTGTCGTAACCGGGAAGTTCTGATGATTATTCAGCTCTAGGTGAGTTTTAACCATATAGCCGATAAATGCCAGACCTCTACCCTTTCCACCCAAAGAGCCATCACCAATACGGGCAAAATTTGAGTACTGATCGAATCTGTCCTTCTCAAATACAGCAACAACACCGGTATTCTTCATCCTGCGGTACTGTACAATAGTGGCATATATCAGTTCACGAGCATCATGCATGCTGGCATACTCAGAGACATCAATCTTCTTGAGCATTTCAGCCACGGGAAACATTGCACGTGAATAGAAAAATCTGGAAAAGTGATTATGAGAAAGGTGGTAATAGAGAGCATCATCAGGAATATTGCGAATATTCATCTGCAGCTCCTTAAGGTTTCTGATTCTGAATATCTCCTTGTTTGTATTTGGATCAGAAATTATAAAATCACCAAACCCAAGATTCTCCTTGATAGCTTTTCTAAGATCCTGTGGAAAGGTTTTGGAGTTTTTGTCAATAAACAGATCTTCCGCCTCATTAACATGCTCTCTGTTCTGAGACTCCGAAGATGTGAAAATAAGAGGGATGTCAACATCATAAGTTCTAATCCACTCCCCCAGTTTTTTTCCTGCCAGCTTATCTTTTACCCCATTACGACTGAAGCTCATGTCACTAATGACGCCAAGCATGTTGTCACCATACTTTTTGTAATATGAAACAGCCTCTTCGTAATTACGTGCAAGCAGTATTTTGGGACGTCCGCGCATCCTAAGCATCTGTAAATGTTCGTTCAGTGCCTCTTTTGAAAACTCCTTAGACTCTGAAAGAACAAATTTATACAGCAGTGGAAGAACAGAAGAATAAAAACGAACAGAGTCCTCCACAAGCATAATTGTCTGAACCCCTACAGTTTTCACATCATGTTCTACATTCATGTGGTCCTCGATTAACTTGATAATCGCCAGAAGCAGGTCGGTATCACCCAGCCAGCTGAATACATAATCGATACCACTAAGATCCTCTCTGCTTAGGGACTGTGTTACCGCCTTAGAGAATGGAGTAAGCAATACCACCGGGATACTCGGATAATCTTTCTTAAGCTGCTTGGCAAGCACAAACGTCTCACCTGTATCCATATTTGGCATACAGATAATAAGCTCATAATGATTCTGCTTTAATTCAGCAAGAGCCTCCTTATTATTGCTTACCTGTGTGAACCGTGGCGGATATCTTAGATTAAGTGAGGTGTATTCATTAAAGATCTGTTCATCAACACGACCATCATCTTCAAGAATAAACATATCATATCTTGATGCAACCATAAGAATATTATATATACGCTTATTCATCAGTTTCACGAATGGCGTGTCTCTGAATCTCAGCTGACTTATATCATGAGCTTTAATAACCGAACTGGATGTTTTGAACTTCATATTTTAATAGTTTCATGAGAACTTGCCTGCAACAACATGCCGGAGTACTTTATAACGGTGATACTTAACAGAAATCAAATATAAATTAAAAAAATGAACCGTTTATTGTTTTATCTCATTCTTTGCCTAAACTCACCAATAGAAATAGTAACTCAACACTCTTCAGAGCAATGCGCAGAACTCTTTATTGCTCGAAAACAGCACTCATAGAGTTGATGAGTCAATCGAAATAAATGAGAATAAAAGTAAGAAAACATTAAATTAATTCTTATATTTACAAGTTGTATCCAATATAAAGCAGATCTGCAATAATATCAATTAATATTTAAGATATGAGAAACATTACGACCTTTTTAATTGCACTATTAATCTGTGCATCTGGTTATGCACAACAAGCTCTATGGGGTGGAGAAACAATAATATCGCCCGAGATACATGATGATAACAGTGTTACTTTCAGACTAAATGCTCCAAATGCAAAAAAAGTAGAGATTACAGGAGATTTCCTCCCTCCTCTGAAAATAGAGACCCCCAGAGGCATAAGTGAAGCTCCCGGGAGAGCAGAACTTGTTAAAAATGAAAAAGGTGTATGGGAATATAAAACAGAAGGACCACTCCCTTCTGAACTTTACAGTTACGCATTTTATGTGGACGGATTTCGTACTCTTGACCCTGCAAATGTTTTCATGATACGTGATGTGGCAACTGTTACCAGTCAGTTTATCATTGGTGATGGTCATGCAGATTACTATATAGTTAAAGATGTGCCACACGGATCAGTTACAAGAAGATGGTATGACAGTCCAACTCTTAAAGAACAACGACGTATTACAATTTACACTCCTCCCGGTTATGAAAGCAGTAACGAGACCTATCCTGTATTCTATCTCCTTCATGGTTCAGGAGGTGATGAAGAGGCATGGATTGCTTTAGGTCGCTCCGCACAAATTATGGATAACCTGATTGCTCAGGGTAAGGCTAAACCTATGATTGTGGTAATGCCCAACGGACATACCCAGAATGCTTCTGCACCAGGCGAATCAAGTCGCGAGTACCACCCCGCCATGGGAGGGGGACCTCGTGAAGCTGTGGCTACAATGGAAGATAGTTTTGGAGATATAATCAACTTTGTTGAGAGCAATTACAGAGTTAAAAAGGATAAAGCCAACCGCGCTATAGCAGGGTTGTCTATGGGAGGAAGACACTCAGCAGCAATCTCTGCCCAGTATGAGAACACCTTCGATTATATTGGAGTATTTTCAGCTCCTCCAATTTCGGCAGTGAGGATTGCAGATGAAGCAGAGAGAGCAAAAGCCGTGGATGAGTTTGTAAAGAAGCTTGAAGTACAGCAGAAAAATGGTTTCAAGCTCTACTGGATAGCATGTGGAAACAGCGACTTTGTATATCAGGAGCTCCCATTCTGTTTTAAAAAAATGGATGAGATAGGATTTAAATATACTTACAGAGAAAGTGATGGAGGCCATATATGGAGAAACTGGCGTATCTACCTCACTGAGTTTGCTCCGATGCTGTTTAAATAGATCAATTTCTAATTTACATATCTGTTTTTAAATGCCGTATGACAATTATTTCATACGGCATTTTTGTGGTAAACAGATATAATTAACCGATATAAAATAAGCATATTAACCATAAGCACTGTTCCTAATTTCCAAAAAAGTGACTAACTTTGTTAGTTGATATAAAATTCCGGCATCCTTTTTTTATGATTGATATGGATTCCTCAAAGAAAGAAATAAAATGAAAAAATCACTGCTTTTCTCCTTAGTTATTCTACTGGCCGCACTTGTGACCAGTGTAGTTTTATTGACATCTGGAAACGATCCGGTAAAAACTGAGATTGAAAAGCCTCAGGTGCTTTCGATGACAGCCTCAGTTTCTATTCCTGAAAGAATGACATTTGCGGGTGAGGAGATTGTTTTCGACCGTTATGATAAACGAGAGAGAATGGACCGGGAGCTGAACAGTTTCACCTATTTCCACTCAACGACAATGCTGTTGATAAAGAGGGCAAACCGCGTTTTTCCTATTATTGAACCGATACTTAAGAGAGAAGGTATTCCTGATGATATGAAATATCTTGCAGTGATTGAAAGCAATCTTGATCACAGAGCAGTATCACCTGCCAGTGCGGTTGGTTTATGGCAGTTTATACAGACGGCTGGTCGTGAAAACGGACTTGAAATAAGATCTGAAGTAGATGAGAGGTATCATATAGAAAAATCAACTGTTGCTGCATGCAAGTATCTCAAAAATGCATATAGGAGATATGGGTCATGGAGTGCTGCTTCAATGTCTTATAACGGAGGACAGGGAAGAATTACAAATGAACTGAGAAATCAGAAAGCAGAAGATGCACTTGATTTGTGGCTGGTGGAGGAAACCACCCGTTATTATTATCGTATGCTTGCTATAAAACAGATCTTTGAGAATCCGCAGCAATATGGTTTTGTAATAAAACCGGAACATCTTTACAAGCCCATGGAGTTTAAAAAGGTAGATGTTACAAGTACAATACCCGACCTTGTATCATTTGCCCGTGAACATGGTATTACTTATGCACAATTAAAGGATTTCAACTCTTGGCTAAGATCTGACAAGCTTAATAATGCTTCAGGGAAGAGGTACACTATACTTATTCCTACAGAGGAAGATCTGTACTATAAAAAAGGGGGTAAACCCAAAGTACATAATCCCGCCTGGGTTGTCGACTGAATATAGAATATGACATCTGAAACAGAACTTATAAATGTGTACGGAGCTCGCGTACACAATCTTAAAAATATAGATGTATCAATCCCGCGCGACTCGCTGACGGTGGTTACCGGACTGAGTGGCAGCGGAAAATCATCTCTGGCTTTTGACACTATTTTTGCCGAAGGCCAGCGTCGTTATATAGAAACATTCTCAGCATATGCACGCGGTTT
>Ga0172378_10001404_pt1 | contig 22206 bp, 20 predicted proteins | sample GrowelOW332metaG_FD_119755 | JGI IMG/M metagenome (GOLD analysis project Ga0172378, IMG submission 119755) | Groundwater microbial communities from an aquifer near a municipal landfill in Southern Ontario, Canada - Pumphouse #3_1 metaG | ecosystem: Environmental > Aquatic > Deep subsurface >... | reverse complement strand
GTTATGCTTTTCGACGGACACTCGTTTGAAAGCGACGTCAAAACCACCGACGTAGACAGAAGATATACCGATTACTCTCTCGAATATCTGATTCATGAAGCGCAGAAAATAAATTACGAGATATGATCATCGTAAAATAGCAAAACGGTTTGCAAAACTGCAAGCCGTTTTTTGTTATTTATATACGAATTAAATCAGTTCATTTTTCTGTTTATCTTTTCCTTATTTTTTTGCCCTTTCGTTGAGGCTTATCGTAGCATAGGGTAAAAAGCTGTCAACGGAAAAAATTATCGCTGAAAATTTTATAAGTTAATATTTAAGCCGCGCTGTTTTTCAGCTCGGCTTTTTGCTTTGATATGAAGTTTACCCTGATACCGATACGATAATTTTTTCTGTTCGTTGACAGCGGTAAGTGAAACTAGAATTATAACTAACCTTTCTTAACCTATGCTCCTTTGCCTCTGCCGAAATGGCAAAAAATAAAATCAAGGAAGGTAAAGAATTATGGAAAACAAAGTATTTACAGATGAAAACAAAAGAATAACAGCGGAAAATGTAAAACGTTTAGGCGAACTTATCGCTGTCCGCGCCTTAAAGACGGTAGCAGTGCATTCTGATAACCGTATGGTTTATCTTTACAAAGGTTTATTAAGAGACGTTTATCATTCGTATAAAGACGTTAACGATACTTATTCCGACGGATACGATATAGCTCAGACTGCTATATGTTTCTTATGCGGATTTATCGGAAAGACTCTCGGAGACGCTTATAAAATCAATAAATACGGTAAGATTGTCACTATAAAGCGCGCCTGCTATACTGAAGTCAACAAAGATATTTATCGCTTGAGCAAACATATTTACAACACGGTAAGTTATGATAATCCTGATACCAAAGACCCGTCCGAAGAATTTGACGGTAACGTAAGTAAAGACGGTTCCGACGTTGAAGATCTGATATCAAAAATGGACCTTACCGAAGGTCTGAAGGAGACCTTGAATTGTTACATGGGCGGTATGACGTTTATCGAGATATCCAAATTCTTATCCGTACATTATTCTACTATATGGCGCAGAAGATTACAGTTACAGAAAATTTACAACGACAAAATCGCCTGCTTTAAAGGCTAAATTACCTTATACCGTAATAGGCTATTTGAATTTGTAATATCGGTCAAACTACTATTGTGTTTCATTAAACAGATTAGTTTTTAGTGGTATTTTTGTCTTTCTGGATTTACAGTTTTGATTGCAAGTTCTTTTCCTGATTTATCATATTGAGTTATAATACAATAAACATTAAACGCCGAGTTAAAGTTTGCATAAAACTTATCTGTTATTTTTACTTCTTCTAAAAAAGTGTCAACAGTTCTGTAAATATCTATTCCGTAGTCTTCACGAACCGAATATTTGCAATACCACTTTACAACAGTATATGAATATTCGTCGCAACAAGGTTTAAAAGCAACAGTTGAAATTGAAGAATATATTGTGCAATCTAAGTAACAACTCAATTCGTGAATACGTCGTTTTTTAGTTTCAAAATCAAATTTTACATCATATGCATTTTTATCAGCTTCAAAATATATAATTTCAAATTCACCGGAATCTACCAGTTCATCTGCAAATTCAATATCAACCATAGTTGTTTTATTAGCAAAATCTAATGGAATATAGATGTAGTTTCCTTCTTTCTTTTCTGCAACAAATGATTCTTTATTAATATAATATTTTATGTTTTTAATAATGTTTAATTTAAACCTCAAAAAATATTCGGTTATATGATAATTTTCGTTTTGAGTAACTTCGATTCCTTTATCGGTTATTTTTACGGTTGCAGAAATTTTATCATCATTTGATGATACGGCTAAATTATCTACTATTTTATTTAAAAGATTTAATTGATATTTATCCATTATTTAATCCTCCGCTTTATTAATAGAAAATACATATTCAAGGCATTCTTTTAATTCATCGTCAGTCAGTTCTTCAACCTTATCAGATTCGGAATGCGCAATATTATTTCTTTGAATTCTAAGTCTGTTCAACATATCTGCTGTTCGCTGCCAAGGGAACACTACTTCTGTGTCATATTTAGTATCCTTTACCATGTAACCCCAGCCGTCATCACAGTTTCTTGACTTGGGTCCGTTTTTAATATGAGTATTCAATCTTGCAAAATAATCATCGCCTTCATATTTATAATCAAATCTGAAGATTGCGTCAAGAAGAGCGCATAATTTGATTATGAAAAGTTCTTTTCCATTGTTTTTAAGTAAGCTGTAAAAATAATCTTTTGTTAAACCTTTTACAATTTTTGCTCTTTCTATTTTATCAATCTCAGCTTGTTTTTTTGCTTCAATACGATCATTAACTTTGGTATAAATTCTTTCTTTAATTTCCTTAATATTTGCAATGACGGGATTATCCATCAACTTATATAATTCTAAATTATCAAAAGATCTATTTCTTTTTTGCAAATCATTTATTACTTCTGTTATATCATTTTGAGCGGCAAACAATTCTTTATGCTCTTTATAATTAATATCATTGGGCTGGCTAATAAAGAAAGTCCAAGAATCGGCTAATAGACTACTATAGGCTTTTGTGCCTTCAGTCAATTTATCCGCAAACATCTCAAGATTGTTGTCAATGAAAAATTTATATAATATTTTTTGTTTTTTCTTAGTTAAACAATCATATACAAACTCATAATAATGATAATAATTATTATCAATAATCTCTCTGATTAATTTTAAATCTTCCGTTTGATCCAAGATGGAAGGAATGACAATATAATTGTTTATAGCTCTGAATTTCAATTTCTCCGTTTCGCTTTTTGAGCTGTTCTCAATCTTATCTAATTCGATATCTCTTTTTGATATGGTATCCATTTTTATTTTCCTGCAGATATTATTAGCTTTATCCAATAAATCATATTTATGGGCATTTAATATTGAAATCAATATTCCTTTTTCTATATTAATTGCATATTCATATAATTCTTTTTCATTATAATCAGGCTTATCAGTCGGTTTAAACATCAATAAGATTTTTCGATTAATATCCGATTGTCTAAAATTTTGATCGTCCCTGTTGATTTTTTTCTTTTCAGTCAAATCACCGATATATAAATTTGCATCTGCGATTGCATTTAAGACTTCATCGGCAAATTTCCATTCTTTAAAATCAATTGCCTTTGAAAGAAGATATGGATATAATATTTGTGTATTTCCTTTAATTTTTGAAGAACTATTTATATAATTACCATTGCCGTTAAAATTCATTTCCCTTTTATGAGATGTTAATAGATAATTTCGTGTTGTTTCTTTAACTCTTTTATCACCCATAAGGGCATTTAATGCTTTATCGTTCAATTCATTAGGATTGGCAAACCCAATATCGCTAAAATCAAATTGATTTATTTCAGACAAATTGTTAGTAACGATTAAAAAGTATATAATATTAGCGATATGGTCGTTGGAATCTAATCTGCGATTATTAAAATTTAAAATTTGAGTAGCCTTTTTCTTTTGAATTAATGTATTAAAAACATTGATGCTATCATATTTAATTATATAATACCATAACCCTTTGCCGTCTTCGTCTTTTGAAGATAAATCAAATGATTCAAGTAACGCCGGACTATCCTTTTTAGCACACAGTTCAATCTTTGACATTGTGACTATTTTCTCTTCAGCACTTTTTCCTGTCATTAGGTAATCTAAGCTAACATCAAATATTTCGGCTAAATTTGGCAATATGGAAATATCCGGATTGCCTTCATTCTGTTCCCACTTACTTACAGCTCTGTCAGTTACATTAATTTTGTTGGCAAGTTCAAGCTGTGTTAATCCCAGTTCTTTTCTCTTTTCTTTAATTCTATCACCGATATTGTCCATTTTAAATCCTCCTCATACTATTATTCTACCATATGTAGAGTGAAAAAGCTACATACTTTTAGATGAGTTTAAAAATTTTAGCTTCAATATTTCAAAAAATATATCAACGGATAGTTGAGTAATTAGCAAAGATGGACATTAACGAAGGTCTGAAAGAAACCTTGAATTGTTACATAGACGGTATGACGTTTGTCGAGATATCCAAATTTTTATCCGTACATTATTCTACCATATGGCGCAGAAGATTACAGTTACAGAAAATTATTTAAATAATTTAAAATACTTAAACTACTCCTTTATTATTTAAAAAGTAAAACGCCGATTATCAATATTTACGTTTAAATAATATTATTTTATTTACAAATATATTAAATTAATATATAATGAAAAAAAATATAAAGATAAAAAAGGAAAATTAGAAATGAAAAATGACAATATTCAAATAAATAAATTCATATGTTTTTTAAGTGATTTTAAAAGTCAAAGTTCAGAATGTGAATATTTTTATTCAAACGGGAATATAAGCGATAAAGTAGTTGGAATGCAAACAAACGATGCGCCGTTAAGATATTTTTTAAAAAACGGAAAAATCGGCGAAGATTCTTTAATAATTTGTTTTGTATCGGAAAAAGCCGAAAAAAGCGGAAGTTTTAAAAATATTAAACGTATTGTATCCGACGAAAAAATATGTGAAGATAAAATAATAAAAATAAGTTGCAATAACGATTTAAACGAGTCTGAATTAAACGATAAACTCAATGAAGCATTACTTTACATTTCTAATAGCGATTATCTATGTATTGATACAACGGGCGGTTTCAGAAATGCGGCGATGATGACAATTGCATTAATGAGATTTGTCAAAGTTAAAAATTTCAAAGTCACTCAAGTTATTTATTCTAATTTTAATACTCATAGAATAGAAGATGTTTCGTCATTATATAATGTATTTGATTTAATTTCCGGTATTGATGAACTTGTAAATTACGGAAAAGCAAAAAAATTAAAGGAATATTACAAAAACAGCGAAAATATTAAAATAAAAGACGCCGTGCAGAAAATGCAATATTTAGCCGAAGCATTTACTCTTTGCTGTCCTCGACGAATTGACAGCGGTATATCTGATTTGAAAAATGCAATAAATACATTTAAACCGGATGAAGATACAGAAAGTAAACTTTTCAATAGATTATTGGAAATGATAAAAAACAGATACTCAAAATTATTTGAAAACAATTCCTCAGAGTATTCGGTAAATAAAATCAAATGGTGTTTAAATAATGATTTTATTCAACCTGCTCTTGCTTTTTTTGTGGAAGATTTACCTAAATATTTGTGTAAAAATAAAATAATATATATAAACGATGAGACAAAAAAAATTATTTCGGAAATAAAAAATAAATCATTAAAATATTATAGCGAAGAATATATAGCTTATTTCAGATTGGAAATTTCCATTACGGAAAATAATTTTAATTCGGATGTGCTGAGAGAAGCCAATAAGTCCGCCGGAAAAGCTCATTATATTTATAATGATTGCGGTATCGGATATTTAATGACCGACTTACCGAATTTTAGCAAGGCTCAGATAATTTACAGGCAAATGTGCGAAATCAAAGAATATAGAAACAATATAAGCCATATTTCAGATTCTGATATAGACGTTGAAAAATTAAAAGGAAAAATTACCAGTTGTTTGGGTTTAATAAATGAAGTTATTAAAATAAAATAACATTATTAATAATTATGCCAATTTTTGGGGTGCATATCCTATTTAGACATATTTTTTAATAGATATTTTATTAAAGCAGTTAATTCTTAATAAAAATTATTACATATATAATTGAACAAAGAAATTTTTTAGGAGGGAAAAAATGTTGACCGGAATATTATTAATTGTTGCGGGTATTACCATTAACAAATATAAAAAGAGAAATATAAAAAAATAATTTAGCGGGAGAAAATGAAGCATGTTGGGAACATTTTTAATAATTACGGGATTAATCAAATGCGTTGGATCTTTGACAAACGAAAATAAGAGCGGTAGCAATATATCAACAGCCCAAATTGCAAATAGTAATGGAAACACGTATACCTACTGCAATTGCGGAAATGTAAATAAAAGCTATAATCATAGCGTGCGCGTCACACAAAAGATTACTTACCGTCCACGCAAAATTTCTGCAGTAAAACGTTTTATGTGCTATAATTGCAATGCTTCGGCAAAGGCTGAAATACTATCAAGCAAAACAGACGGAAGCGTTGTATATCGATTCACATGTACTAATTGCGGAAGAACGTGGATTAAACATTATTGCTGACGACGGCAATATTATTGATTTTTTAAACCCCCTGCAATAGCCTAAAATAGTACTTTTTTAGATTTTTACGCAAAGTTGCTTAAAAAAATGCTTGATTTTAGGCAAAAACTATGTTATAATATAGATAATAATAGGTTTTAAGTTGGTTTTTTACCTTGATTTTTTTGAACCTCCTGTAACAAAAAAATCTTAATAAAACCTTCTGAGATGCGTTTTAAGGCATAAAATCGCCACGTAGAGACGATATGCCATTTTAAAACCCTCACTCTGTAAAGAGATTGAAACCACAAATGTACATCCATTAGGCTTACAAGAAAGCATTTTAAAACCCTCACTCTGTAAAGAGATTGAAACTTAATCGATATTCTGTCCCCCGGATTAAATTCCGATTTTAAAACCCTCACTCTGTAAAGAGATTGAAACGCTTGCTGTTGCCAGTCAAGACTTATAAGTATTATTTTAAAACCCTCACTCTGTAAAGAGATTGAAACAAACACAGTTCATTTATAAGCCGCATCAATATTTCATTTTAAAACCCTCACTCTGTAAAGAGATTGAAACATTTAAAATCATCGTTCATGCTGCCTCCTTATTGTATTTTAAAACCCTCACTCTGTAAAGAGATTGAAACATAACTGCTAACATTCTCTTATTTTCGTTATCCATTTTAAAACCCTCACTCTGTAAAGAGATTGAAACCTTAGGGTTCTTAGAATAAACGATCAATTTATTTATTTTAAAACCCTCACTCTGTAAAGAGATTGAAACATCGCTATTACTTAATAGTATAAACTTGTTTGTGTATTTTAAAACCCTCACTCTGTAAAGAGATTGAAACTTATTTTTAATGAATTTAATTTATCGACATAATCGATTTTAAAACCCTCACTCTGTAAAGAGATTGAAACTATGTAACTCCTTTGAATATAAATGATTAGCTAATACATTTTAAAACCCTCACTCTGTAAAGAGATTGAAACCAATTATCAACTCCTTCGTCAAATTCCATATCGGATTTTAAAACCCTCACTCTGTAAAGAAATTGAAACTTTTCAGCTATCGAAATAGCTGAGGCCATAGACATTTTAAAACCCTCACTCTGTAAAGAGATTGAAAATCCGCCGCAACATATTTGCGACGGATTTATTTTTAATATTTTTTTAAAAACGGTTAATTTTCGTTATAAATGCGGTTATATATAAGTGAGAATTTCATTTGAACCGTTTTATTTCCCGCCGAAAAACCATTATAAAATATTAATAGAATTTTACAGATTAAAAATGATAAAAATAATTAAAATAAATGGAAAATAATAGAAAATATTGTAAATAAATATTGAAATATAAAATTTTTGGTTGTATAATAAATAAAAGGAGAAGAAATATATGATTTTGATAAAAAAAGATAAAGTAATAGGTATTTTTGACGTGCGACAAGTTCAAAGATATATTTTCAGATCAAAGCGTCTTTCTGAAATAATCGGAGCGTCAAGGCTTGTTGAAAAATCTTTAAAGGATTCTTTTGAATTTTGCGTTAAAAAAGAGACGACAAATTTCAACTTCGAATGGCGCGGTAATAAAAACCGAAATGATGATTATATTAATAATCAATATAGTTGTCAGGTCGCTTATTACGGCGGCGGAAATCTTTTGGCAATTTTTGATTCAAAAGATTTTTTTAATAAAATTTCCAGAGAAATGGCTGTATATCTTGTAAAAAACACATTCGGTTTATCGATAGTATCGGCATGTACGGAAATAACAGGAGATTATCAGGCTGATTATAAAAAATTGCAGGATAATTTATCTTTGGTAAAGGCTGAAACTATTCCGTTTTTGCCGCAATTTGCATTGACTATTACAGATAACGACCGTTATAACGGATTACCGCTTACTTCTATATCAAGTAAAGGTGAAAGAATTTCCAAAGAAAGTGAATTAAAATTAAAATCAGCTTTAACTTCAATGAAAATCAATATTTCGGATTTGATTGAAGAAAAGGGAAAAGACAGTTCTGTTGCTATTATGCATATTGACGGAAACGGAATCGGTCAAAAAATTATGAATCTTACAAAAGACCTTAAAGACTATACGTTAGCAATAGATATGATGCGCGATATCTCCGAATGGCTTTCCGATCTGTTTGACGGTATAAATAAGAAAATAAATAAAATTATCGAAAATATAACCGACGGACAAAACAGTAAATCGTTTTTGCGTAACGTTATCCTTGCGGGAGACGACGCCACATATATCTGCAATAGTAAAATTGCTATCGACTGCGCAAGAATATTTTTGAATGAAATAGAAAAATGCACATTCAGGAACGACGGCAAAACACATATCTCCGCATGTGCCGGTATAGTTTTTGTCAATATGAAATTTCCGTTTTATACTGCTTACGAATTGGCGGAACAATGCTGTGAATCGGCAAAAAAGAAAGCAAAACTTCCCGAAATGATTAAGACTAATGGAGGAATAGGCAGTTATATTGATTTTGAAATAATAAAATCAGGCAGTTTTTCTTCAATAGAAGATATTAGGGAATCAAATATAAGATATTGTAATGAAATTAAGCCGTATAAACGCCCTTACGGAGTAAACGTAAAAGACAATGAATTTAATATCGATAATTTTATTTCCGCTATTGATCTTATCAATAACGGAAAGATCGGAAGGTCGTGGCTGAAAGAATTACGCGACTTGCATCTTTCTTCAAAAGAACAAATAAAAGAATTTAAGGAAAGGGCAGAATCGAGAGGAAAATTATTCAAACCAGATATAATTGACGAAAATAATTTTTCAAATTATTACGACGCGTTGGATATTATGGATTATTATTCGGATATATTGTATAAACAATACGAACAGGAGGAAAAAAATAGTGGAAACCGTTAAAAAAATATTAGAAATCAAATTGAAGAGCGATTTATTATGTGCAAGCGGTCTTGGCAGCGCAAATATTATCGATATTGACGTTAGCCTGCTTGACAATGGTTTACCTTATATTCCCGGAAAAAGAATAAAAGGCATTCTTCGCGACGCATTTTGCGAAGAAAAAGATTTCGGAATGTTTCAGGGAATTGAGGTTTCGGATATTTTCGGTGATATAGGCGGAAAATTTTCTACTGTAAAAATCGGAAACGCATATATAAAAGGATCAGATGAAATAACAGAATATTTATCATCTCCCGATCAAAAATTTAAAAATTTTTTGAATAACAGTACCGTTACAGACTATTATTCTTATCTAAGGACAAGAACAACGGTCGAAGACGGCGTAGCAAAAGACGGTTCGCTTCGATCAATGCGTGTTATTGCAAAGGACAATAAATTTTGCTGCAATATTGAAATGTTAAAAAGTGAAGTCGATATAATTAATCAAGTTTGCAAAGCAGTTAAACATATCGGTATGTCGAGAAATCGCGGATTAGGCGAAGTAATGTTTTCTTTATCAGACGTAAAAGAAAAAGTTCCTTTTGATTTTGATAAAAAAATTGAAGAAGATAAAAGTTACAAGTTAAAATTACTTTGCGAAAATTCGGAAGATATTGCCGTAGCGGACTTTTTCGGAAACGGAACGGATTATATTTGCGGAAGTTCTCTTCTTGGTTATTTTGCCGGTTGGTATATAAAAAAATACGGTGATAAATCGTTTAACGATATTTTTTTAGACGGTAATCTTATATTTTCAAATATGTACATTTCAAATAAAAACGGAAACGAATATTTTCCATTGCCGTCTTATTTTATGAGAGATAAAAACAACGGAAAAAAAATATATAACCGTGCCGCGGGGAATCCTTCAGTAGCCGTAAAATCGTTAAATGGAAAATACGGAGCAATAAACGGAAATATTATTGAATTAGCCGAAATTAAAAAAACCGATAATTATCATATTGCAACCGAAAACGGATGTGTTAAAGACGGCGGGTTATATACTTACGATGCAATTAAAAAAGGTCAGTTTTTTAATGGGGAAATTCTTGGGCAAGGAAAATATATCAAATATATCGTTGAATCGCTAAAAGAAAATCCAAAAATAAAAATAGGGAAATCCAAAACTTCGCAATATGGAAATTTAGACGTCAAAGCCGAATTAAATTCGGAAGATAAACAACAAACATTAAAAACTAAAAAATTTGCGCTTCAATTTATTTCCGACTTGATATTATTTGACGGAAAAGGAAATAACGACGTTAGCATTGCAAATCTTAAAGAAGTTCTTTCAAACGTTTTTGATGTTAAAACCTTTACATTTTACGTTAATGCCGGCACTGTGGGCGGATTTAATAATAAATGGAACACTCAAAGAAACTCATATAACGTTATTACCAAAGGAAGTTCTGTAATTATCGAATTAAATGAAGAACAGAATATAAATTGCGAATATTATCTGGGTGAATTTATTTATGAAGGTTACGGGAAAGCCGTAATAACTTCTTTCAACGAATTAAAAGAATATTCATTAAAATCAAAAGTTAAAGTAATTGATAATTCTGTTGCTGTCAATACTTACGTGGCGCCGATAATAGCATACGGAATATACGAAAACATTTACAATAAAATAACTGATAACACATTAAAAAAATCCAATAATTTTAAGGATGCTTCTTATAATTCGATAATCGGCAATGCGCGTGTTATTTTAAAAACAGCCAAAGACTACGAAAGTTTTTATAAAGAACTCGGCAATATCAAGGACGAGGCAAAAAAGGCAAAAGCGCAAAATCTTTTTTCGATAAATGAATCTGAAATCAATAATATCATTGCGGAAGAAATATCCGCGCTTAATTCGATCAGTTCAGAGATCAATTGGGGAAAAATTAAAATGCAATATGTAAATTCTCTTATTACGGCTGTAAAATACGCTCAAAGAAAAACGGAGGCGTAAACGATGAAAGAAAAAATTATTTATTATGAAATAAAAATGAAAACAGTTTCTCCTTTATGTATCGGCAGCGGAGAAGACGAATTCAGTGACCACGATGTATTTAAAGATAAAGAAGGTAATATAATTATTCCTGCGACAAGTATTGCGGGAGTAATGAGGCATAGTTTAAATACTGAAACCGCAAATATCATGTTCGGTACTGCCGACGGAACAACAAGCTCAAAATCGCCTGTATTTATTTCTGACGGAACCGTAGAAAATTATGTTATCCGCATAAGAGACGGAATTAAACTTAACGATGAAAAGATAACGGAAGATACAGGAAAATACGATTATGAAATAATCGAAAACGGAGCGGTTATAACTTTCAGAGTTGAAATCGCCGACGACCGAAAATTTTCATATGAAAAGGAATTTGATCGGATTTTAAAAAAAATTGACGAAGGAATAATCAGATTCGGCTTTAAATCAAACAGAGGAACAGGAAAAATTCAAATTACCGAAGTTAAAAAGAAAATTTTTGATAAAAGTAATTACAAAGAATATCTTGAATTTAAAAATGACTTTTCTTCTGTTCCTTTGTATAACGATTGGAAAAAAGCCGAATACATATCGACGTTCAATAAAATTACCGTTGATCTTACGTTGTGCGGCGCAATTTCAATTCGGACGTACACTAAAGCTGACGGCGAACCTGATTTCGAACATATTAAAAACAACGGACATTCGGTTATTCCGGGAACAAGTTGGAACGGCGTAATCAGGAGTTTTTGCCGTAAGCTTATTAAAGACGAAGATATTATCAACAATAATTTTGGTTTTATCAGCGTTGAAAAAGGTAAAAACTCTGAGTCTGTCGCAAGTAAAATTATTTTCGGAGAAAGCATTATCGAAGGCGGTAACGACTTGGTTCAGACAAGAACAAAAATTGACCGGTTTACCGGCGGAGCTATGGATAAAGCATTATTTACCGAAAGCGTTCATGTCGGAGGAAAAACATCGCTTCAGATATTAATGAAAAATGACGTAAATTTTATTGTTAAAAATGCAATTTTATGCGCGATAGAAGATATTGGAAACGGCTATCTAACAATAGGCGGTATGACAGGTATCGGCAGAGGACGTTTTAAAGTCGACAAAGTTGAAATTGACGGAATCGAATGGGACAAAAATGTAAATATCTTTCGTGAGGTGGAAAATGTTTAAAATAAAATTTGATTTTTTGAACAGTCTTGAAAATTTTTCCGAAAATGCGTTTTCGTTTGCTGTTTTTACCGATCAGACTCTTATAGGAAATTGGGACGGCGAACAGTTTACTTTTTATAAAGAATGTAAAGAAGAAAATTTACGTGAGCTTACAGTATTCAATGAAAACAAGCAGTATAAATTTTTTTATAGTTTAAGCGGTAAAAAATGGCTTAGTGATATAACAGACAATACTTCGGATAAATTTTTTGAAAACGACGTTTTTGTTAAAGGGAAAAATTTCATGGGTTATGACGGAAATTTTTCTTTGATTGAGGAAGACGGAACCGTTTTGGCATTGCCGATAAAACTTACTGCAAATAAAGATCAAAAAACAAGCGCAAAAATAAGAATAAGAGATTATTATGATTTTGACGAAAATAATTCGCTGATCCATACTGGAACCCGTCTTGTTAAATTCATTTCCGGGGGAGAAAACAATGTATAATAATTATCACAATTATCAAAACAAAAACAAGAGTGTGCGTAATTCGGAAAATGCAAAATATTCATACGGCGACAAATTTGTCAATCCGTATAATTTTATCCGTTTAGAAAATAAAGTGGATAGAACCCTGAGAGAAAAGGGAAGTTTATGCGGAAAGCTGAAATGCGGCATAATTACCAAAACTCAGATTTTTATTCCCAACACTTCGAACGACAGAAGTCTTTCGATTATTGAAAAAGATCATAAGAGTTTTGATTATTATTCCTATACCGATAATAGTAAAAAGAGCGCGTCGGACATTACGAATTCAAATCCGGAACCTGTAATTCCGGCAAGTGAAATAAGAGGCGTTATAAGAAGTGTTTATGAAACTGTAACCAATTCCTGTATGTCTAATTTCGAATATAACAAAACAATAACGGCAAGAGAAAAAACATTTTATACTGATTGTGCAATTTTAACTTCCGAAAACGATAAGTGGATATTATATAAAGCTGAAAAAAAAGGACAAATCGATTTGGAAAGGAACGATTTAAGCAAACCCAAATTATATAGAGATAACGACGTCGCCTATGTAAACGCTCCGGGCGGCGCTATTGATTATAAACATCCTCTTGATAAACAATCTAAGTATATAATGACCAAAACGCCCGTAAATTTATCAAAGATTATTAATACGCTGGATGACGCGGTTGAAAAATTAAAACAGGTATTAAAAGATTATCAAAATGAAAAAATCAATAGGAATATCAAAGCGAAAACTCATTTCGGCTATAAAAATTATAAAATACAAAAAGGAGAATATATTCCCGTTTGGTATAAAATCAGAAATAATATCTTGTATTTAAGCCTTGCCAGCCAAGGTAGGATTGCATACTATCATACGTTGGGTGATTTTGCCGATTCGTATAAGCCGTGTTCGGATAAAAACGCTCTTTGCCGCGGTTGCGAAATGTTTGGATTTGTCAATACCGATACCGCCGAATCGAAATCAGGAAAACTGAATTTTTATGACGCATATGTTACCGAAAAAAAAGACGTCTACACCCGCGGGACAAAAACCTTGAAAGAGTTATCGTCGCCTAAAGTATCCTGTCTGGAAATGTACACTAATAAATTGAGTAGGGTAATTGACTATTGGACTTATGATTACGGTATGCCTAAAGAATCGGTATCGGATATTTCTAAAAGTATTGAGTTAAACGGCAGAAAATTTTACTGGCATAATAAAAAATATGCCGATACGGCGTATACAGAAGAAAAAAATAACCGTAATATGTCCATTCGTCCGTTAAACGAAAATGTTGAATTTAATTATGAAATTACCTTTCAAAATTTAAGAGAAGACGAACTTGAAGATCTGATTTTCTCTATTAATTTCGGCGATAATCAAAATAATAATTGTCATAAAATAGGCGCTGCGAAACCGTTGGGATTGGGCTCGGTTAAAATGACGGTCAACGGCGTTGAATTGCGAACGATTTCTGAATCCGGCGGCAAGTTTATATATAATACGGAAGATAAAACCGCCGAATATCTTAAAAAAGCCAAAACGCATGAATTGAATCCGAATCTTCTTAAAATTACGAATTTCGACAGTATGGACGGTAAAAACATTTCTTATCCGATCGGTGAAGATCAGACGAAAGCCGATCCAGCGAAACGTAATGCCGGATATAACTTTTTTATGTGGAACAGAGGCGAAAGCGTTTTAAAACCTAAGTTTGATAAAGTTTTGCCCGATATAACGTCACCTGATATGAAAACGCGAATAAAACCAAAATGTTAACACAAATTGATTATTATCTCGAAAAATGTGACACTTCTGATTTTTACAGCGAAGAAAGCGCAAAAATTCACGGTTTTTTACTTGACAAAATGGATGACGGCGTTGCCGCTGCCATCCATAACAGTAAAATTAATCCGTTCAGTCTTTTTTTGGCTGAAGCTGACAAGTATAACATTCTAAGAGTAACTTCATATAACGAATTAGGATACAATATAATTTCTACGCTTAATTCATTTAATGAAATTTCTCTGATAGGAAACAACACAAAAAAAATAAAAATTCTAGTTAAAAATGAAGTGTTTAACAAAACTTTAAATGAAATAAAAATTTTACCTTTGAAAAAAAAATTTAATATGGCTTTTATTACGCCGACTGCTTTTAAACAATATGAAATGTATAATCCTGTTTTTTCTGTTGAAAGTATAATAAAAAGTGTAAATTCAAAGCTTAAGGAATTTTTCAACGAATTTTTGAGCGAAGACGATATTTCTAAAATTTGCCGTTCGGTTATAGTAACCGATTTTAATTTATCGGTTAAGCCTTTTATAAACGACAGTATAAAAATTAACGGATTTGTCGGTAACGTAAAAATTAATTTTAAAGGTAAAGAAGATATTATATCAAAAGGAAATTATATTTTCCGTCTTGCGTCGCTTTTCGGCGTGGGGGTAAAAACCGGAATGGGTATGGGTGGAATAGTTATAAATTAATGAACAAAACGATTTATTTGTTTGATAAAGATTGCGAATATAATATAAAAAAAGTAAATGGCAATATTGCCTTTTACAACGGAGAAACACTTAAATATCGTTTTCCGTACGGAGATGTCGGAAGTATTGTTTTATTCAATAATACTCAGTTAACTGTTCCTTGTATAAAAATGCTTTTGGAAAATGAAATTGATGTTTTATATTGTGATTATGGCGGTAGACTTATTGCAAGGCTTGAAAGTTACCGTAAAAAAAATATTAAACTCAGACTTTCACAATATAGAATTTCATTATCCGAAGAAAAGACGCTCGCCATGGCTAAATATTTTTTTAATGAAAAAATTACCGCGCAATACAAATTTCTTTACAGATTATCCGAAAGAAAAAAAATTACAACCGAATACATTAAATACAAAGAATTTGCCATGCAGGCGAAAACCGTATCCGCACTGCTTGGAATAGAAGGATACTTCGCCGAATATTACTTTGGTAAATATTTTGGATTATTTAAATACTATAAACCTGCAAAACGAACACGTAGACCTGCAGAAGACACAGTAAATAGTTTAATGAATTTATGTTACACACTTACCTCAAGTTATATTACTATAAATTTATCGGCAGAAGGATTTGATTGTTCGATAGGATATTTACATAGTTTACAGGAGGAAAGAGATAATTTAACTTGCGACGTTATAGAAATTTTTCGTTCTAAATGCGATGCTTTTATACTTAAACTTTTTAACCGAAAAGAATTTACAGCAAATGATTTTTACGGCAAAGAGAAAAATTTTTATCTTAAAAAAGACGCGTACAAAAAATTTCTTTTAAAATATAATGATGAATTTCTTATAATATCCGATATGGAAGAAATTATAAAAAAGCTGGCAATGAAAATAACGGAGATGGCTGATGAATAGACTTGTAATAGTTTACGATATTTCCGATAATAAAATAAGAACAAGTTTGTGTAAAATACTTGAACGCGTTTGTTTGCGGCTTCAGGAAAGCGTTTTTATTTTTCAGGAAAACGACGGAGAATGTAAAATCTTATTTCATGACATACACACTTTTTATATGCGGTATAAAAAGAAGGGCAATATCCAAATCGGCATTTTTACGGTATGTGAAAAATGTTTTAAAGCGGCAAAATTTTACGGAGAAAATTTCTTGTTATTTGACAAAACAGTCATTTTTTAAACCCCTTGCAATAGCCGAAAATAGTACTTTTTTAGATTTTTACGCAAAGTTGTTTTAAAAAATGCTTGATTTTAGGCAAAAATTATGCTATAATATGGATAATAATAGGTTTTAAGTTGGTTTTTTACCTTGATTTTTTTGAACCTCTGGCAACAAAAAAATCTTAATAAAACCTTCTGAGATGCGTTTTAAGGCATAAAATCGCCACGTAGAGACGAGAAGCCATTTTAAAACCCTCACTCTGTAAAGAGATTGAAACATAACAGTTGCGTTACCCGAAGCCCATATTCTGTATTTTAAAACCCTCACTCTGTAAAGAGATTGAAACTTCTTTGCATGGACTGAATATTGTAGACTTTTGAATTTTAAAACCCTCACTCTGTAAAGAGATTGAAACTTTAGCAGCGTCTATACTATCAAACACTATTGCATTTTAAAACCCTCACTCTGTAAAGAGATTGAAACAATTAATAACGTATCAAACATAGAAATATTAAGTATTTTAAAACCCTCACTCTGTAAAGAGATTGAAACTTCGGTCCAACACTCATCCATTATTTTTAACACATTTTAAAACCCTCACTCTGTAAAGAGATTGAAACACATTCACCAAAAACGGTTGACTTACAAAATTAAATTTTAAAACCCTCACTCTGTAAAGAGATTGAAACGTATCTTTTGTATAATAAATATCCGATTTTTCTATATTTTAAAACCCTCACTCTGTAAAGAGATTGAAACGAGCTTTTCGTCCAAACCACGATACCGGTTTAAATTTTAAAACCCTCACTCTGTAAAGAGATTGAAACAATTCATCAAGCGACACCAAATGAGCTTTAAATCATTTTAAAACCCTCACTCTGTAAAGAGATTGAAACCCCAAAATTCAGATTTTAAAATATTGTCTTCGGATTTTAAAACCCTCACTCTGTAAAGAGATTGAAACTGTATAATTTGACTGACAACCATTGCTATAACAATTTTAAAACCCTCACTCTGTAAAGAGATTGAAACATAAAAACGACTTCATTATTGAAGCCGTTTTTTTTTACTTTATATTAAATTTTTACAAACAGGTTAATTTAGATACGAAAGTAAGACATATATAAGTGAGAAAGAAAAGGAGGTAAAATGCCATGAGTAAATTTTCAAGATTTCTCGACAGAATATTCAAAGACGGCTATGACAGTGTCGATGATTATTGTAATCAGAACGGACTTAATTACGACGACCTGCCTGAACCGGACGACAATGATTATTCTTCCAATGACGATGACGAATAAGTAAAAATACAAGGTGCCGGTTTTTCCGGAAAAAGTTTATTTTAATATAGGTTAAAGATTTATTGTGCACAATAAATCTTTATAAAGTAAAAATTTGACAATTTTTAAAAAACTATTGAAAAAATTTGAAAATGAGAATATAATAAAAATGTTAAATATTATAAAAATCAATACTTTAAAAAAAGTTTTTGTCCATTCCGGAATATTTCACTCAGACGACGTATTTTCTTGCGCAATGCTTTCTTTAATGAATAATAATATCATTTTTGAAAGGGTCGCTAAAGCGCCTGCGATTTTATCGACGGGTGAATTATGTGTTGACATTGGGTTTGGAGAATATGATCATCATCAATCTAAAAAAGCTTTTCGTAAGGACGGAACTGTATATTCTTCTTTCGGCTTGCTTTTCAGAGATTTCGGAAAAGAATTTTTATCTACTGCCGATATAATTACGGATGTAAAAGCTATAAATGCCATATATAAATATTTAGATGATACTTTCGTTATTAAAATTGATTTAATCGATAATACCGGCAATAAAAGATACGATATACCTGAAACTGTTTGTATACGAAATCTTAATAAACAGTGGTTTGAACCTGATAATGTAAATAATGTTAATTTTATAAACGCTGTTAAAATAGCTAAAATATTACTTTTAAATCGAATAAAAGAAGCTGAAACCGACGTTATATATTTTAAAATAGCTAAGAGAGTATGGGAAAATGCAATAAAAAATTTAAAAGGTAATTATATTATATTACGGCATTATATTCCGTGGAAAGAATTTTATTCTGCAGAAAATTATCCTGATATTCAATTTATTATATTACCTAATGAACGCGGGGGATTTTCGGTAATAAGCGTTGATTCCGAAAAATATCCTATAAATAATTTAACAAGCAAAGAAATTTTTATTCATAATTCAAGATATATGGCAGTAGTAAATAGTTTAGAAAATGCAAAAAAACTTTCTTTATTAAATCTGAAGGGAATTAATCACAATGAACAAAATAATAAGTATATTGAGCCCTGAAAATGAAAAAACAATAAAATATTCTATAAATGGTCGTGAATATCCCGAAAGGCTTACTAATCAGGCTCCTATTCATTTTTTATTGAATGAAATTAAAGAAGGGGAAACCGAACTTGATTTAATTTTTACGGTAAAGTCAAAGTCCAGTATAAATACAATAAAAAAGTTATCGGAATTCGGTTATAATTTTAAGATTATAGAGCATTCCGTGGATTATAATTTTTCACTGCAAAGTATTATTTGTTGCTTAAGTGAAATCGTAGGCAAAATAAACACGTCGGATAAAATTTATATCGATATGAGCGGCGGATTTCGTTCTGCGTCGATATTACTTATCGCAATAGTAAGAATGCTTAAGATATATAATATACAAGCAGAAAAAATCGTTTGCGCCGTTCTTAACGGAAATACAATTTCAATAGAAAATAATTTTAATATTTATAATATGTTTGACCTTATTTCAGGACTTGACGAATTTGTAAATTTCGGTAGTGCAAAAGAACTGATTAATTATTTCGCAACTTCAAATGATAAACAAATTAATCAACTTATTGAAAATATAAAAAAAATTTCAGATGATTTATCATTATGCAAAATCAGTTTTTTATCTGAAGATTTAAATAATCTTTATAAAAAATTATTTAATTATAATTATACTGCAGAAAAAGAGAAAAGCGGGATAATAAATATTTTAGTTGAATTTTTGAAGGAATCATTTAAAGATTTAAAATACGATAACAATAAACTCGAATTGGTTTCAATAATAGATTGGTGTCTTTCAAAAAATATGATACAGCCCGCCGTCGCGCTGATAATAGACGCGTTGCCGGATTATTTAATTGGTAAGCATTTATTCAAAATCGATAATGATAAAATCAGTTACGAAACAAAGAATGAGGCAAAAAGAACCAGACACAGTGTTGAATCTTTGATAATTCTTCATAATTATACAATTTATGATTTTAATAATAATAAATTCAATGCGGATATTTTTAAAGATTGTCAAAAATATCTTTTGGAATTTAGAAACGGTATATCTCACGCAAATTTAACTTGTAATTTATCTTATGATAAAGTTTTAAAATTTCTTAAAGATTATATGTTTTATATAAAAGCTATTATTGAAAATAAAAATGAAAATTTCGAAGATTTATGCAAAGATATTCAGTATATGAAAAATGTCTTCAGACAAACAAATCAAAAGGAGAAAATATGAAAAAAACATTTATTTTAACAATGTCGATTATGAAAAAAGGTTATTTAAAAGAAATTAATTATATTTGCAACGGGAATACATCCCTAAATTTTGATGCAAAAACTTGTTTTCCATCAATTCCTCTTATAGCTGCGTACGCATCAAAAGATGACGATATTAATCTTGTTGTTATAAAAATTAAAGACGATAAGATTGACAGCGATGCAAATTTAGAAAAATTTGACGAAGAATTATCGGCTTTGAATAAAAAATTAGAAACAAATATAAAAATAAATAAAATTATCGAAGTACCTTATAATGAAAATAAAAATACTCATATTGAACTTTTATCAAAATTAATAAATGTTTTCGACGGGGGTAAGTTATATTGTGATATAACTTACGGAACAAAACCGATGCCTATAATAATGATCACCGCCCTTAATTATGCCGAAAAAGTTAAAGATTGCGATGTGGATACCATTGTTTACGGTCAATATTCTCACGACGGATCTGATAAGGGTGAATTATTTGACGTTACCGCTTTATATCATATAAATTCAGTTATAAACACTGCTGCTATGTTCGGAGGACAAAACGTAGAAGAAATCGTTAAAACTTTGCTTAAAATTTAAGGAGACCGAAATATATGACTAAAAATGAACTTAAGGAAAAAATTAATTCAAATAGTTTTTTTTCTTTGGATCCGGAAAAAGATAGTGCCAGATATTCGGCAGAAAAGGCAAAATTAACTGAATTATTGGCAAAATATGCTTATTTTGATTATTTTCCGGAAGACGGAAGTTTAAATTTAACGGAACCTCCGGAAGAAATCGGAGAAGTTTTTATTGGTGCAATTAAAAAATTATATGATAATTTTAATAAAAGGGACACGACAATTATCGAATGCTTTAATATGTATTTTAAAAGTAATATTAAATATTCAAATGAAAAGAATAAAATAAAAGAAAAATCTGTCGGGTTTAAACTTCAAATTACACCGATTTATGGCTGTATTATACAATACTGTAAAAAAAGAGGTATTGACAACCTTTCTCTGACTTCTGAAGATATAAATAACATTTCATCAATGAAAGGAGATGGAAAAAATTTTAATATTGAAAAAGTTAAAAAAACCGTAAAAAAAATTTATGATACTCAAGTTTTAAAAATAGACTACTGCTATAATGAAGAAGATGATGATAGTAATACGGTAAATATAATTGATTCAAAATGTGCTAAAGAATATATGTTTGATAATGAAATTGATGATTCCAATATTAAAAAATACATTGTTTTAGCCGAAGAAGTTTATAATTTACAGTCAGAAAATGCAAAAATATTTATTCCCTTTTGTTTTACTTTGACTCTTCTTAATAATCAATGCGATAGAATTATAAAATCTGAATCAATAATGGACGAAAAGGAGCATTTTGTAATACAAAGAGATGAAATATTAAAACATTATTCCGAAAATATTTTAGGAGCTATTGACGGCATAGATTCAATTTTAATTAATAAACAACTTATTAGTGATTATAAAAAGAATAAAGTTTTACCGGAACAAAAATCTTTTGCTGAAAAATTACAGATTTCTCCCGCAGCTATTTCTAAAGGTTATAAACTTTTTTTATCTAAGGTGAAAGAAAAAATAAAATCCAAATTATCATTAATTGAAAATTAAAAATTTATATTATAAAATTTTTTTTATTTTTATCAAATTTTAGTATACATATCTTTTTCTTCTAACGTTTCGTTAAAACTTATCGAAGCACCAAATTTTATTTTAGCCTGATTATTTTTTAGCTCGGCGTTACAAACTATTTATTTCCTCTATCCCCAATCCTTTGGCATCATTTAACCATTTTGCAAAATCTGATTCCTTTTTTTTCAAGATTTTGTTTAAACCGTAAATTGCAATTGCAAGTTGCACTAATTTTTTAAAACAGTGAATTTTAAAATATATCTTTTCAAAAAAATGAATACTTTTTTCTCGGATTGTATAAATCAGTTTAGTTCTTTTTTTTGTATTTATATCTTAAAATACTTTATTGCATTATTAATGTTATAAATTTCATTATTTTACAAATGGCACTTAGGCGTCAGACTGCGGAAAAAGTGAAGCCCAAAAGCATAAGAACTTGAAAAAACTGATGAAAAATGATATAATTAATATATCAAACG
>Ga0172378_10001403_pt1 | contig 22211 bp, 13 predicted proteins | sample GrowelOW332metaG_FD_119755 | JGI IMG/M metagenome (GOLD analysis project Ga0172378, IMG submission 119755) | Groundwater microbial communities from an aquifer near a municipal landfill in Southern Ontario, Canada - Pumphouse #3_1 metaG | ecosystem: Environmental > Aquatic > Deep subsurface >... | reverse complement strand
TTCGGATGCCGTATTGTTGAAGAACTGGAACAGGCGGACGCAGATGTTATTATTATAGACAAGAATCGGGATATTATTGAGAAATATAAAAGCAGTATTCATTACGCATATATTTCTGATGCAATAAATGAGGCATCTCTTAAAAAAATTCTTCCTGATGATCTTCATGCGGCTGTCGTCGATTTGGGCAGTCAGCTGGAAACGTCTATTCTGGTGACGAATCATCTTCATAAAATGGGTGTAAAACATATTGTTGTAAAAGCCCGTTCCGATGAACATGGAGAAATTTTAAAACTTGTCGGAGCGACAGATGTTGTATATCCTGATCTTGATGCGGCGCTTCATATAGCTCCTATGCTTATATCGTCTGCTCTTTTTAATTATGTGCAGGTGTCTGAAAATTTTGCGCTTGCTGAGGTGGGGGTACGAGCTGATCTTTTCGGACTGACACTGGCTGAAAGTAACCTCCGCCAGAAATACGGGCTTAACCTGGTTGCTGTCCGAAAATCCGGTGACACGGATTTTAATTCGGTAAGTTCTCCGTCTATGAAGCTGGAAGAGAATATTATTCTGCTTGTAGCTGGAACCAATGATGCTCTCCAAAAATATGCTTCACGTACTGAAGACGACAGTAGGAAAGATAAGAATGCAAAATTCTTTGCGCATTTATTGAAACGCTGAGGGAAAGACTTCCTTCAGACTGTTTTTTTTATACATATGGACGATATTTTATATAGTAAACAGGCTGATGACTCTGCTTTCTTTTCCATGGTTTCGTTTTTTGCAGCACTCTGTCTTTTTCTTGCGGCGGTGGAATATGCTGTCCCAAAACCTTTCCCGTTCATGCGTCTTGGTCTTGCAAATCTGCCGATTCTGCTTTCTCTGACAAAACTGCCGAAACGCCATGTATTACTGCTTATCATTTTTAAAGTACTGGGACAGGCACTTATTTCCGGTACGCTTTTTTCGTATGTATTTGTTTTTTCTGCGGCGGGTTCGGCTGCCTCCGGTCTTACGATGCTTTTATTATACTCGGTATTTCAGCGTACCGGTAACGTATCGAACATAGGGCTGAGTGTTTCCGGTGCATTTGCAAACAATTGTGCACAGGTTGCCGTTGCACGGGTTATGGTATTCGGCGAAAACACAAAATACATTGCACCGGTACTTTTTGCCACGGGGCTTGCAACAGGGCTTACTCTTGGTATTTTTGCAAATACATTCTGTGCGAGGTCTGAATGGTACAAAAATCTTCCGTCAGGTGGTAATACGCAGGAGAATATGTTACACCGTCTGCGCAGTTCCTGTGCTGTTCCTGCCAGTCCGGTTTCTTCCATAATGTCCCGTGTGCAGTTCATTATTGCAATGATATTGTTCCCTGTATTTCTGCTGCAGAAGAATGTGGTGATTGTATGGGGAGGAACGGTGATTTTTTATATTCTGACGATGTTCAAAAGAGGCGGAAAAGTAAAGCTCCTTCCGTCACTTTTTATGACGCTCGGGGTTACGTTCTTTGCGCTTTTGACACCTTACGGCAAAGTATTGTTTTCGTTCGGTTCTTTCCGGATAACGCAGGACGCGCTTGTAACCGGGCTGAGGAAGAGCGGCATTCTTGCCGGTATGGTATTTCTTTCTCAGTTTGCTGTTTCGCCCCGGCTGAATCTTCCCGGACGTATCGGCCGTTTTCTCGGCAGTGTATTTGCGGTATTTAATGGATTTACTGCGCAACGCATTGAATTCAGACGCGGGCATGTAATTGAAGCTCTGGATTCGCGTCTTCTGGAACTCTGGGGATAAATCATGGAAAATGCGTATTCTGCTGCAGTTCAGTCCCTGCCGGTAACTCCGTATCTTGATGCCGTCTGTACGGCACTTAAGTCCTCTCCGTCTCATTTCCTTATTCTTACTGCAGAGACTGCCGCCGGAAAATCGACAGCGGTTCCGCTGGCACTGCTCAGACACTTTGATAAAAAGATACTTATGCTTGAACCCCGCCGGCTTGCGGCACTTGCCGTTGCGTCCCGTGTATCTGAACTGCTTGGAGAAAAAAACGGCGGACAGGCGGGGTATATTATGCATCTGGAAACGTGTCTGTCTGCACGGACACGTTTTGTTGTGATGACAGAGGCCGTTCTTACACGGATGCTTCAGGATGATCCGTCTCTTGACGGAGTGAGCGTTGTTGTTCTGGATGAATTTCATGAACGCTCCGTACATACAGACCTGGCACTTGCCTTTCTTAAAGAGTGCATGGAAATCCGGGACGACCTTTTTGTCATCGTGATGTCGGCAACTATAGAAACCGGACGTCTCGCAGTGTATCTTGGTACTGGCGGAAGTCCTGCGCCGGTGTTCAGGGTACCGGGGCGTCAGTTTCCGGTGAGTGTTGAGTATGCGGGGAATATTTCTGCTTCTGATGCTGTACAGCGTGAACTTGGTACAAAAGAGAAAGGCAGTATTCTTGTGTTCCTTCCCGGAATCGCCGCTATACGGCGGACCGCTGAAGAGCTTGCGCGGCAGGGTGCGGATGCCGATATACAGATACTGCACAGTTCAGTAAATTTTGAGGAACAGAAAAAAATTTTAACGCCGCCCGCCGCAGGTTCGCGGCGTCGTGTTATTCTTTCGTCGGCAATAGCGGAAACATCCCTTACCGTTCCCGGTGTGACTGTCGTTATCGACAGCGGTCTGGCACGTATAAACCGTATGAATATTGCTGCAGGGATGGAAACTCTTTCTACTGAAAATGAAAGTGTCTTTTCTGCGGCACAGCGGAGGGGCCGTGCCGGACGTGTTTGTCCCGGAAGATGTGTATGTTTGTGGAATGAAAATGATGCGCGGACAGCGGTAATGCCGCCTGAGATACTGAGGACAGATTTAACTCCGCTTGTACTTGAATGTGCTCAGTGGGGAGTATATGATCCTGACCGGCTGGCATGGCTTGACCGTCCGTCAGACGCTTCATGGAACGGTGCGTGTTCCCTTCTGGAACAGCTTGGGTGTCTGGCACAGAAAGGAAGCGGTTCCGGCCTGCAGATCACTTCACTAGGGAAGGCGGCTCTGTCGGTTGGCCTGCACCCCCGGCTCGCATGCGCTGCACTTGCAGGAGGAAATAATTTTTCCGGTGCCGCGGCCCGGTATGTGCTTCAATATAGTCCGTATGCCGGATCCGCTCCGGCTGTACAGCGGAAATTTTGTGCTGATATAGAACAGAGAGTGAAAAAATGCGGAGCAATGTATCCTGATATGGTTGTCCGCTCTGTCTCAGGAAAAGATACGGAGTCTGTGCTTTCTGTGGGAACGACGGTACTACTTGCCGGTTTTCCCGATCGTATTGCACATCTGCAGAATGTGTCCGGAGTGTATCAGTTTCCCTCCGGACGTATTGCATCGCTTCCGGTTAATGAACGCCGGAACTCAAGCGGTTTTTCTGAGTGGATTATCGCGCCTGAAGCTGATGCCGGTGAACGGGAAGGGCGTATATATCAATATGAGGCACTTCCGCAGAAAGAAGCAGAGAAATGGCTCGCAGCGCATGCGGTTACATATACTGAGTGTAAATTTGAAAACGGCCCGCATACGCTTCGTAAAACGGAATACCATTGTTACGGCAGGCTTGTAATTTCTTCCAGAAAGATAAATCCTGAACTGAACGACTTTGTTGATGCCGTATGCGGAGCGGTAGAAAAAAACGGTATCAGCTGGCTTCCCCTCGCGGAAAAAACGAAAGAATTTCTGCTGCGCGCGCAGTTTTATGAGGAAAACAGTAATTCTCCTGACAGAAAAACAGACCCTTCATCACTGCGGCAGTCAGTACGTGAATGGCTGCCTCCTTTTCTTACAGAATGTTGTATTCCGGAAGATGCTGTATACGAAGCACTCCGCTGTTATCTTGACGGTGGGACGATTGATAAAAACGTTCCTCTGCGTATCATAATGCCGAACGGGAAATCATATAAACTTACCTATGAGCCAGGGAATGGCAGGAAAGATCGCGAAAACGATGTCCGGCACTATAGTGTGCGTCCGGTTCTTGAAATAATAATTCAGCGTATATTCGGATGCATTGAAACGCCGCGTATTATGGGGGTGCCGGTTTTGCTCAAACTGCTGTCGCCGGCGAACCGTCCGCTTCAGATAACAGACGATCTTGCAGGATTCTGGCAGAATACGTGGCCGGAAATCTGTAAAGAGATGAAAGGGCGGTATCCTAAACACAATTGGGATTATCGGGAGATTGACAGAGAATAACAGTGATAAAATTTACTTTTTTCTTACAGAGGGTGCTATTATTGCTTAATTTGGAAAAAAAGGATAAAATCGAACCTCGACTGTTATATATATACATATGTTGTATTTATTATTGAAGAAATAATAGTATTTTACTTCCGCTGTGAGCATCAATAAATAGAATTGCGTTGACCGTTATTTTATTTTATGGTAGATAACCGTCATAAAAAAGAAGAGATGATATCAGCGGACTGTTTAACAAGTCTAAGGTTTTATTGAAATGTCCTCTAATTTTGAATATGAGATTTTGGATTCTGTTTCTGATCCAATTTTAGCAGCATCTCCTGTGTATAATAGTGAGCAGAAGATTATTGATTTTGAAATTGATTATGTGAATCCGGTATATTTGCAAATGACGTTTGATTTTGCCCATGCCGGAGATAAATTCAGCAGTTTCTCATCTAAGCTTCCCCAGTCTGTCGACTGGTTTTATAATGCCGTAAAAACGGTAGAGAATAACAAAAGTTTTGAAACAACGTACTATTCGCAGCGCGATAATACATGGTTTCATATAACGATGAACAAATCAAAAAATAATCGGTGTATTGTTACACTTACAAATGACAATGAACGCAAACGGATAGAAGCTCAGCTTAATGATTTGACCTACAACGATGTACTGACCGGCATTCCCAACCGTTCATGTTTTAATCGTGTATTTGATGATACTGTTGAAAAGGCGGCCCGGGAAAAGACGTCCGTGGGTCTTATGCTGATCGATATCGACGATATGAAATCGGTAAATGATGTTTCCGGTCATGTTGCTGGCGACAGTGTCCTCCGGAGAAGTGCTCATATTCTGAGAAGATTTGAGAATGATGAAACCCGGATATTCCGGCTCGGGGATGATGAATTCGTTGTACTTATAAATAATCTTCCTTCCCGTAACAGAATGGTGACGATCGCAGATGTCATTTTTGAGTCATTTCAGAACGGGAGTATCAGTATTTCTGCCGGTATTTCGATTTGCCCCGATGACAATACGCAGGCAGCGGATCTTCTGAAATATGCTGATCTGGCAATGCACGCTGTCAAGAAAAACGGTAAGAACGATATAGCTTTTTTCGAACGGACAATGTACGAATCATTTCTTCATCACACACTCCTTCAGGAAAAGCTGCTTATTGCATCGGAAAATAATGCGTTTGAGTTGTATTATCAACCACAGTTTAATATCGAAACGAACACGCTGCGGGGATTCGAGGCGCTTATCAGATGGCATGATGATACGTTCGGCTGGATAAATCCTGAGGAATTTATTCCGATAGCAGAGGAAACGCATGTCATCATAAGGCTTGGCAAGTGGGTACTTGAGACTGCCGCGGAAACATTAAAAACGTGGCAGTCCGAGTATGGTTTCAAAGGTATCATGTCCGTGAATGTGTCTCCGATGCAGCTTACTGATGTTAATTTTGTAATTGAACTTTCACATCTTATAAAAAAATATGATATTAAACCGGGAACATTTGAAATAGAGATTACAGAAGGAATCTGTATTGATAATATTAAACGCAGTGTAAAGCTTCTGAATCAGATCCGTACACTGGGAGTACTTATTTCGCTTGATGATTTCGGAACCGGTTATTCATCGTTCAGATATCTTCAGTATCTTCCTCTTAATACCTTAAAAGTGGATAAGGCGTTTGTTGCTAATCTTGACTCACAGGTGACTGTTGAATCGAATATAACAAATTCGATTATTTCACTTGTAACAAAGATGGGAATAGATACGATTGCCGAAGGTGTTGAACGCATAGGACAACTTGATGCATTGAAGGAAATGAAATGCCATAATATTCAGGGATACCTTCGTGGAAAACCTATGGAAAAAACTCGCTGCGATGCTATTCTCAAAGGGGATCTGTCGCTGCTTGTACGGACAGGCGATGAACCGCTTGATGTGATCGGTATTTCGGTTAGCAAATAAACCTCCTGTCCGGAACGTTGAAGGATATTATTTGACGGTTACATAAGTATTGTCGTTGTTTTCCCGTCTGAATCATGGAGATATACGAACAATATTTTGTACGTTGAGCCGGAGCAGTGTTCCTGCGGTGCGAGAGGATTGATAATGAATTCGTCATATTCCGAAGATGAATAGGCTGTACGTGTACTTGCAAAATCTGTGTGTTTTTCAAGCGCTTCACGGTGTGCTTCTTTGTTGTAATTATGTTCGCACCATACCGGAAAATTTCCTTTTTTACCGGTTGAAATAAAATCAAATCTCAATAATTCATGCAGTATCCGGGAATCAGTGTCATTGAAGAAATTTTCGGAGAAAAAATTGTTGATAATTTCGTACCAGTATGCCGGTTTCCTCTGCAAGGTAAATGCATTCTGTTTCCTGCAGTATCCGGTAAGCTTACAGAAAAACTCCCAGAGACTTTTTAATTTTTGTATTGCATATATCGTAGTATCGAAATTGTGAGAATTCCAGTATACGTCAAGCAGTAATTCTATATCTTTGAGAAATTGTATGTCATCATAGCTCAGATACGGGGTTGAAAGAACTTCATACGGCGGATCGGACATCCATTTCCATCCGTTTTTCAGACAGTATGATTCCATCGGTGTGCCTGCGAGTACTTTTAGAAATCCGAGCTGAAGAGCATCCGGAGTAAGTGCAAGAGTCCAGTCGAAAGAATGGCCAAAACTGTCCAATCCTTCATACGGCAGACCAGCAATAAGATCAAGGTGTGTGTGAATGGTTTTTGGAATTAGCCGGATATTTTCTGCAGACGTTCTGACATTTGGTGAACGATGAACTTCCTTGAGCGTTTCTGTGTTTGTTGTCTGGATGCCGATTTCGAACTGCATAATTCCGGCAGGTACAGTCCTGAGAAAATCGAGCGCTTCGGCACATAAATATTCCGCTTCAATTTCGAAGTGGAACATAGTAACGCCGTTGTGATGCGCGCAGATATATTTCCAGATTTTTATGTATCGTTCCGGTTCCAGATTATATGTCCGGTCAACGAATTTAACAAGCGCTGTACCGGCATCAAGAAAGCGCTGGAGATCGCGGAATACTCGTTCAAGCGGCATAAAACGGACGTGTTTATCGAGAGAGGACATGCAGTATGCGCATGAAAATGGACATCCGCGTGACGACTCGTAGTAGTAGATACGGTTTTCAGGATCAGTAATTTCAGGATACGGAAAAGGAAGTACATTCAGATCGGGCAGCGGATTTCTGAGACCTCCGTACGTTATATGCATGTTCTTTCCACTGCCGGTTTTTACATATACTCCCGGAATACATGACGCGGCTTCAAGCCAGACTTCTGTATTAAATGAATCGCATTGAGTCTGATATAACTCCGCCAGTTCTGCCGTTGTCTGTTCACCTTCTCCTTCGATTATTATATCCATTTCGGGTTCCCTGCTCAGAATGTGTCTGGCCCGGTAACCGGCTTCCGGACCTCCTGCTCCGATGATACATCCGGGAATTATTTTGGGCAGTTCTCTCACAATCTTTAGAACAATGTCAATATTCCATATATAGGTTGAAAACAGTATTATTTTCGGATGATGTTCCGCTATACCCCGCAGTATTTCTAATTCAGGCTGATTGATAGTCCATTCATCGAATATGACGAGTCCGGGCATTCTGCTGTACAAAGCAAGCGAGCGGACCGCTATGTTTGTGTGATTGTACCGTGCATTTACTGCTGCAAGAAGTATATCTGCCATACAATGCTAAAAAAGTGATGTACGTATGAGTTTAACGCTGCTTGCTCTGCTTATGAAGAAAGTGCAGGTTTCTTTCTGAGGTTCGAGCTGCATGTGCAGGAGCGCGTCGCCTGTTTCTTTTGTAATCTGCAGCGGAGTACCAAGAAAGGTTTCCTGTTTTGATGCATCTTTTTCCGACGGGAGGACAAGTTCTATCATATCTTTAGATGAAATCGCACTTTCGATAAGCCTGATTTTACCGAGAAAATCTATCCCGCTTGCTTCAAGATTTTCTGCACGGACAGTGCTGCCTTTGAGCTGTTCAGCAGAAAGTATCATTTTATTTTCTATACGCAGTGAAAGTCCGTTTTTCTGTAAGGGAGATAAGTCGAGTGTATCAAGCAATTTGTGTAAATCTTTTATTACACTGACGTTACTATTTTTTTCTTCCCGGGGTATAGTTTTTTTCCGATAGTCTTTTAATAAGGAAGAACTGTTTTCGTTAAGAAGCGGAAAAGATGCCGGCTGTACTTCTGTTTTTTTACTTTGTACTTTTCCGATAAAGTCAAGACCACATTTGTTTACGAACTTTGCAGCTTCTTCTTCATTGTCAATATCCAGAAGATATATTCCCAGTGCAAGCTTTATCTGGATGTATTGAGCTGCGTTCGGGTTCTTTTCGATAAGTTGTGCATTTTTTGCGTCAAGCTTAAGAATATACCCTTTATACATCATCGCAGATGAGTAGGAATTATACCAGTCTTCAATGCTGATACGGAGATTCTGAGGAATGTCGTACGGTGTATATTCTGAAAGCTGTTTGTAAATTTCTTCTGCTGTGTATCCTGTGTCGAACGCTCGTATGGTAGATATACGGTTAATTTCGAATTCTACGACTGTATTGCATCGTGTAACACTGAGAAAAGAAACAAGCGGTAATAATTTTTTCAGTGGTAAACCGGGCAGTATGGTAATTGTAAAACCTGCGTCTATGTTAACGACTTTGCCCGGCTGATCTTTGAAGACGGGTTCATTGATAAACGGAGTACCCGGTGTATAGATTTTTTCACCTTTTCCGGTTCTGCCCGCTACGCTGAATAAACCGAATACTTCTGCAGAGTCGATAATTCTGTCAAACAGCTGCCCGGTTGCTTCTCCGGGAATGAGCTGCCTCTGCCGCGCCTGTTCTATCATACGGCTGAAGCGGTTTTGTCTGACAGTTGTATCGCCGAGTAAAACTGCTTCCCGCAGCAGGATGTCTCTGGTAGCACCTCCCGGCGGGATGGAAGCTGCACAGTCAAGAAACAGCTGAGTCTGCGAACGTAGTCCTTCCCGGCTGAGTCGTCCCGCTGATGCTGCGCACAGATAGGCATATTGTTTTTTTGAGGACAGCTCCGCAAATGCTGCAAATTTATCCTTGTCACATATAATGGATTTTTCGGTTTGTTTTACAAGCTGCAGATTAAGAAAAGCAGTTAAAAGCAGCTGAAGACATTTTGACTTGTCCGGAAATATTTCTTCGAGACGTGCTTCATTGTTTTTCTTGATTATACCGTCCGCTTTGCAAAGTTCCGGTTTCTCAATAATATATGAAACGAATGCTGCAATAAATTCCGGAGACAGGCAGAAGTGGGCATCGTCAATCCGGACTGCACAGACTGCAGCCGGTAGTATGCGGTCGATACTGATGTATGGAGTAAGGATGGATTCAAGCAGGGGATTGATACGGATATACTGCTGTTCATCTCTTGTCTGTTTATCTTTGTAAAGAATAAGTCTGTCGGTAAGATTAATCAGCTGCGGGTAAAGTTGTGACAAAGTATATTCACCGGAGAAAAAATCGGAAAGTTTCGTCTGCGTTACATTAGGAAGAAGATAAACTGCCGTAATAATTTTTTTATCGAAATCGTCAAGCAGGGAAACAAGATTTTTTCTGTTTTGTTCTTTATAAAGAAATGCCCCAAGCTGTTCAATAAGACGCTGTTTGTTATACGGCGTTTTTACTTCTCCGAGATACACGCGCATGATGTCGAAAAAGCGGCTGTCCGGCAGCGTCGCCATTGCTTCCTGCCATGCAAGAATCCGCTGCACCCGCTGTTTTTCATCTGAATTGTTTTTCAGCATGACGACTCCAGAGGTTTAGTAAGTTCATCAAGATCATTTTCGGTGTTATATCGTATAATACGGTAGACGTATCCCTGTTCTGCCAGAAATTTCTGGCGGTTACTACCAAAATCCTCTTCAACGGTATTTCTGGTAATAAGAGTAAAAAAACGGGACATTCGTTCTTTCGGGCGGAGAATGCGTCCGAGACGCTGTGCTTCCTCCTGTCTGCTGCCGAATGTTCCTGAAATTTGTATTGCAAGCGATGCATCAGGCAGATCTATTGCAAAATTAGCGACTTTTGAAACAACTAGTACGTGTATTTTCCCGCTGCGGAAGTCGTTGTATATTTTATCACGATCGTCGACGGGTGTTTTTCCTGTGATGATCGGGGCGTTAAGCATTTTTGCAATAGTATCAAGCTGATCAAGATATTGTCCAATAACTAAAATTTTATCCTCGGGATACCGGTTGATTATTTCCCGGGTAACCTGTTCTTTTACCGGATTCTCACTTGCAATACGGTGCTTCATACGGGCATTAGCTACTGCATATTCGATTTCAATTTTTTCAGCAAGATCAAGTCGTATTTCGATACATTCTGCTGTAGCAATCCAGCCTGAATGTTCCAGCTCTTTCCACGGAACGTCGTACCGTTTTGGTCCGACAAGGCTGAATACGTACCCTTCGCATCCGTCTTCCCTTACAAGCGTTGCAGTAAGTCCTACCCGCCGTACTGCCTGAAGTTCTGCCGCGACACGGAATACAGGGGCAGGCAGCATGTGTACTTCGTCATAAATTATTAATCCCCACGGACGTTCACGGAACAGAGAGAAGTGAGGATACGGACCGTCCTTTTCGGGCCGCCACGTCAGAATCTGGTAAGTCGCAACGGTCACCTGTTTTATTGTTTTTTCTTCACCTGTATATTCTGCTATCTGATCGGTATTGAGGTTCGTTTTGTCGATTAATTCGCTCATCCACTGATGTACTGCCGAAATATTCGTCGTGATGATAAGTGTGCTGGTTTTCAGCATGGCCATAATCTGCATTCCGACGATTGTTTTTCCGGCTCCGCACGGAAGTACGATTGTTCCGAATCCTGTCCCCGGTCCCCTGTTGCCGACAAGTGCTTCGGCTGCACCCTTTTGATAATTTCGTATTTGAAGAGGTGCACCTGAAACGGTTGTATTTCTGAGTGCTATATCCAGAGGTTCTCCGTCTGTAAGCTGTACTTCGTCTTTTACCGGCCATCCTGCTTTAAGCAGTTCCTGTTTTACCGTACCGCGGTCTGTAAGCCGGAGGAGAAAAGAATATTCGGAGGGACCTTCGTTAGTTTCTATAAGATATTTTTTAGCAGCCTGATTTACACTGATCTCTTTGTAGACGAGCGGAGAATCTGTTATAAGGTATAAATTCTCTTCTGTGACAGTCCGGCTGTTCCCTGCAGGAACATCAGAATGAAGCGGGACGGTGATTTTTGGTCCTGAAACCAGACGGAGTTTTCCGAAACGTCCTGCGGTTTCATGAATCCATACGGTAACATTCTGAGGAATATCATACCGGCTGTATTTCTGTAATACTTCAACGGCATCGTCTGCGGAAAAACCTGCGCTTGCAGCGTTCCAGAGCGAAAGCGGAGTAAGACGATACGTATGCAGGTGTTCAGGCGAGCGTTCAAGTTCTGCAAAAGGAATAAGATCATTTGCACATTCCTTTGCAAGAGACGCATGTACATCAAGAAGCAGTGTTCTGTCACTTTGAACAATCAGCGGATTATCGTTTTGCATAACAGTCTATTATATCGTACCTGCATTTTTTATGCTACGATTTTAAAGTACAATTCGTGTTGTATGGCGGAAACAGGAAAAAACTGGTATACTTAACATGAGGTTTTAATATGACCAGAGAAGATTCTGTTGCCAGCAGGGCTGTCAGGCACTCTACGCTGAAATCCCTGAGTGCAAAAAAAAGGGAACGCATCAGGCAGATAAAACAAAATTATGAGAAAGAGCTTCGCGAAGTAAATATTCAGTATGCAAAGGATCCTGAACGTCTGCGCGCAAAATATGCCGCTGGTGATTATGCACGGTCGGAACGTGCGCGTAAACGTGCCGAACATCAGATTGAACTGGAAAACAGACGCGTAGAACGGGAAAGCAAAGAACGTCAGTTCAGTGTGGCCGAAGAAATTACAAGTTCTATTCTGCAGGGGCTGGGAGCGGCTTTGTCTGTTGCTGCAACGGCAATACTTGTGTATCGGGCAGTAACGTATGCACCGGCAGATGTCCGTCCGATATACGTTTCGACGTTTGCATGCAGCGGCGGACTAATGATTCTTATGTATATCATGTCTACGCTTCACCATGCACTTGTTCCTGCAGCAGCTAAGGAAGTATTTAACCGGCTTACCCATGCTTTTATTTTTCTTATAATCGGGAGTGTGTATACCTCTTTTACGTTAACGACGTTGAGGGGTGTTAACGGATGGATACTGTTTGGTATCGTTTGGGGAGCTTCAGTTTTAGGAATCGTTCTGTATTCAATCTGGGGAAGTGAACTTGAAATTATAAATATAGTATTTTATTTAATTATCGGTTGGGCGGGGGTGGTTCTTGCAAAACGGCTCTATCATGTGCTGCCGCCTGCCGGATTCGGATTCCTTTTGTCGTGTGGTTTTACGTACAGCACTGCATGTATATTCTTAATGATCAAAAAAATAAAATTCATGCATGTGATCGGTAATGCAGTTATGCTTATGGGAACGGTATATTTCTATATCGCCATGTTTTTCGCAGTTATCTAAGATTCGGATTATAAAACGCGGGTTTATATGTTTTTGTACAGAGTAGCACAGCAGACATTGAAAGTCTGTCTGCTGCCGGATTTATTGGTTATTTTGTCCGTTTGAATTGAACGTACTGGACATCTATTCCTGGTTTCGTATGGTTCAGGGAAATACTATAATACCCTTTTTCAAGTTTTACTTCCGCTGCGGTGATGACGGCTGTTTCTCCCTGTGTACCTCTACTGTCGAATGATGCTGCAGGTTTGCGGTCGATCATAATATTACAGACTGATTGAGATAAATCTTTGTCCGTTACTTTCGTATACGCTCCGCATACAGCGTATGTACCGGATTGATGTACGGCAAGATTTATTTTTTGTTCTGTACCGGTAAATATCATTTTTTCGTCAATATTGCATATGCGTATATTATCTGCCGGTTCGGCATGTGACGGGTGATATGAAATAACAGGCGTGAGTGCATGCGGGAAATGTCTGGCAGCAGGTGACTGAAGAAGAAAACGCAGAATGTCTTTAGCACACTGCTGCAATTCTGCTGTTGTCAGCTTTCCGCTGCTCAGGGAAGCCATCGTATTGTCGAAATATACATTGTGTTCAGCCCCGTCGTTGTCAACGACCATGTATACGTCATTGCGTGCACGGATCATTGCGGCAGTATTATTAAATGTACCGGCACCACCGGTTATACAGTCGTTCATAAATGCCCACCAGTCGGTCATAACGAGCCCTTCGTATTTCCATTCACGGCGGAGAATCGTAACCAGAAGGTCGTAATTGGATGCGGTGTAATGCCCGTTGACAGGATTATACGAAGTCATAAGTGAGACTGCGGGGCCTTCTCTTACGGCCGTTTCAAAACCTTTAAGATATATTTCGCGGAGCGCGCGTTCGGAAACTATAGAATTTGTTATGTGTCTGGCCTGTTCCTGATTATTACACGCAAAATGTTTTATTGTACCCGACGAACCTCCTTTATGCAGTCCCTGAATGACTGCAGTCCCCATTTTACCGGTAAGAAGCGGATCTTCGGAATAATATTCGAAATTACGTCCGTTAAGGGGATGCCGGTGAATGTTCATTCCCGGACCGAGCAGTGTGTCGATTTTATTTTCGATAAGTTCGTGTCCCTCATAGGTATAAAGCGATTTTACAAGTTTTGTATTCCATGTCGATGCAAGAAGCGTTCCGATCGGGAGAAGACTTGCTTCTTCGCCTGTATCCATACGTATTCCGGAAGGCCCGTCCGAACAGCAGCCGCACGGAATCCCATAATTATGAAGCTGATGTGTTATGCCGCCGAAAGCTGCTGCCGTTCCCGAAGTTACTTTACGGCTGCACATTCCTTCACCACGGACAATAGAAGACAGCTCCTGAGGTGAAAACTGTGCGACGAAATCGTCGAGTTTTGACAGTCCCCATCTGACTTGTCCGAATTTTATATTTTTGTTTCCGGTCGGCGGAATTTCCTCCGGCAGACGTTCCTGAATGCGTTCCGCAATATCCGTATGCGAAACGGGGACAGCTTCTTTCTCTACAGAGAAAGTACCGTCCGGTTTGTATATACCGGGTTTTACTCGTTCGAACGCATCTGTCGGTGCAAGTGCCTGTTCAAGCTGTTTAACGCATACTGTTTTCTGCACAACATATGTTCCTGTGTTTCCCAGTTTTACGGGAACGGCAGACCGGACATCTGTACCTGCATAGACAGTGTATTCACCCTGCTCAAGAACGTAACATGATTCATAACCGGTCGTTCCGCTGTCATCGTAAGAAGACATGTCGGTAATACGAAAGGACAGTTCAAGCGTCTGCGACATGCCCGGCCAGAGCGTATGCGTTTTTGCGAATGCAGCAAGTTCCCGTGCAGGTTTTCCCAGTTTCCCCTGAGGGGCAGAGTAATATAATTGTACTGTTTCTTTGCCCTGATATTTTTTCCCGGTGTTTTTTACCGATATACGCACAATAATGGTATTGTTTTTGATTTCTGCAGATTTAACTTCGATGCTGAACGTGGTGTATGAAAGACCGTATCCAAACGGAAACATAACACGATTTTTTGCAAATGTCTCAAACCAGCGGTATCCAACGTAGATGTCTTCTTTATAATAATTTTTTGTAAGACTTCCGAAATTTTTGTCTGACGGATAATCCTGAATGTTGTACGCAATAGTGTCAGGTAATTTCCCGGAGGGCGTTACTTTTCCGCAGATAACCTGTGCTGCTGCATTTCCGCCTTCCATGCCTCCGTGCCATACATACATTACTGCAGTGATATGACCACTGTATTCAGGATCATCTATGAATTTCATGTCAATGATATTTGAAACGTTAAGTAGGACGGCAACGTGAGAAAATGCATTGCAGACAGAACGCAGCATGTCTTTTTCGTTCTGAGTAAGAAGATAACTGCCTTCTGTAACTTTATTGTCTTTATCTTCACCTGCTGTACGGCCGATGACGACAACTGCTTTGTTTGAAGTGGATGCAGCACGTTCTGCAAGTTCCGGGCCTACCGGCATTTCTGCCTGATTCCACGGTTCTGCAGCCCATGCTCCGTTGCCGTCGTCAACGGGATGCTCTTTTATCCATTTTTCGTATATATCGATAAGTTCGCCGTTTAACAGCGGACAACCGGTAAGGGATTTCAGATTAAGCAGACTGCCCGTAAGCGTTGTGGTGTACGGAACATGAACTGATCCGCCTGAACCAGTCCCACTGCGATAGTAATCAAACTGGCACCGGCCAAAAATAGAAACAGTATCAGTTTTTAATAAAGGGAGCGTATTGTCAATGTTTCGTAAAAGAACGGCACCCTCGGCGGCTGCCTCGCGAATTTTATGTGCAAAATCCATTCATACCTCGGCACGGAGATATTATCATGTATATGGGCAGTAAGTAAATGGGAACCGGACAGAGCTTCATTAAAAAATTGCCAGTAGAATTGTTTTCTGTAAGTAAGCAGTCAGTTATTTACGGGCAAAAAGGAAACCTGCTGTTCCGACACACCAGCCGGTTATGATCAGATAGAAGCCGATGTCAAGAAAATTGCCTGCAATCTTTATACCTAAATCATTTGTATTGAAGAAGCAGTACAATCCGCCTGCAATGGTGACAACAAGTGCAATAAGTTTGTACAGGGATTTATTCAAAACAAACTGAAATATAATCCCTGCCGCAGCCCCTGCAAAAATCAACAATACTGCAATTTTCATGGCAGAATCTCCTTTGCCGACAAGATCAAATCCGTTCAGAGTAATATGCCGGCCGAATGCACTGAAAATAGGAGTAAAAAATCCGATTACGGTAATTGCCATACCTATTACATAGAGATAACTCATGAAAGAAATGTTTTTTTTGGACATAGTAAAGCTCCTGTTATATTTATTTTGAAAATTCTATCAAAAAACCGGCAGTCTGCCGGTTTTTTGCCCGTAGTTAATACTGCGGCGCTACAAATTCCGTATCTGTGTCTTTACACACGACCTGAGCTGCACGTCTTCCTGCCCAAACGGTAATGGGCAGCCCGCCCGGCATCATGGAACGTTCACCTGCAAAATAAATTCCTTTTATAGTTTCTGATTTTGCTGGTAAAGTAAATGATGCACCTCCGGGTTCCCATACACTCATCCAGCTGCCTTCAAAGGTTCCTGTGTAACGTTCATAGGTACACGGTGTTGCGACATCCGTTACTTCTACGTTATCTCCGATTTCAGGAATATATTTTTTTACTTCTGTGATGAAGCGCTGTATAAGCTTTTCCTTCTCCTGTTTATACGTTCCGTCTGCTTTTTTTGCCTTCCACCAGTTGTAACTGGAACCGAGCAGCAGACAGGTAAGCGGAGTACATCCTTCCGGTGCATACCCTTCATAGGTCGAATAATTATGAAGACACAGTTCTCCGAATGAAAGACCGGCAGCTTCAAACGGTATATCCAGCGGAATAACGAAACTCAGCGGATATTTCGATAAATCTGCTTTTATTCCCAGACAAAGGAACATGTTTTGCTCAGAGATGACATTTTTACGCATTTTCTGTGCCCATTTTTCATTCAGCGGAGGATTGAATAAAGAGTCGACTGCCTGCCGGGTATCCTGCGTAATTATGATTTTATCGGCCGGAATAAACGTGTCTTCCGTATTAATGCCGGCAGCCGTCCCGTTTTTTGAAACAATGCCGGTAACTTTAGTGGAGAATTGTATTGTACCGCCGAGTGCTGTGAATGTGTCCGCCATATTCTGTGCCATACGCAGTGAACCGCCTTTTGGATAACCGCAGTCACCGGATGCAAAAGAGGCCATTGTATAAACAAAAGATACCGCATTGTACCGCAGTCCGACTACCGAGAGCAGCAGATCCCGTATTTCTTTATTTTTAAATTGTGAAACATAGTCCGGATATGACTGCTTCAGAAGCGGACTCATACGGAATACTGCAGGAATCATCGCACATAATTCAATAAAAGACGGATGTGTGTGATGTTTTGTTTTTAGTCCGGGTATATCGGTTATAACTGTATGTACTTTGAGAAACCGTCGTATGTCGCGGCACATATGTTTTATTGCAGCTTCGTCTTCAGGAGCAGAACTTATAAAATGTTTTTCAAGTTTATCAACGTCACGATAGAGATACAGTGTTTTATCTCCGTCGATCAGTGTATAAAACGGATCTTTATTGAATACCGGATTATTGTCTTTTAATGCACCGACTTCATGCCATATACGGTTAAGAGGAAATTTGGGTGAAGAACCTGTAAGCCAGTGCATTCCGCCTTCGAACAGGTAACCTTTTCGTCTCCAGCTTGTAGAGAGTCCTCCGGCAATGGTATGCTGCTCAAGAATTGTAACTTTAAATCCTGAGCTTTGAAGATAGGTGCCGGCTGCGAGTCCTGCAATTCCGGCACCTATAATAATGACGTTTGTTTGTGACATACTAAAAATTATAACACGAGATATATCGTCCCGCAATCTGTAAAATTTATAATTAACAGTATTTTAAAATTTTCCTCCACTGAGTTCTGCCGAAAGTTTTACCGCTGTATCAGGAGATTTATCCAGTGAACTCCATACAATATATGGTCCTGCACCTAATTTAAGTTCATTGACAGGTGAATAGTAGAGCATGGCGGATGTGGTGCACAGGTCTGCGCCAAAATTGATATTACCGTATACAGAAGCGGTTATATCAGTTGTAAAGACCTTTGCAAACGATACAAGAGCTGCAATATTATGGCCGTGAGTAGAAGTATCCCACGTGTCGTCGTCATTACCGTCATAGTAATACTGTCCGGCGAACGTAATCTGGGGTTCTTTCCATGTATACGAACCGCCGGCTGTTGCCTGCCATATGCTGTCTTTGTTGTCCCACTGTACGTTTGTTGACCAGTCTGCATCGGTACCGTATGCATAGACACATTCTCCGAACGTATTTATTTTGTTGAACAGCGTCCCTGATACAGTAAGAAGAGCTTTCGGGGCATGTCCATATTTATAATATGCACCGGGCCCCAGTTCCCAGCCGCCTGATACGATATCTCCTTTTACTGCGAAAGCAGTATTGCTTGCCATAGTATATGTTGAACTTCCTGTTATCGAGGAAGGAAGAAATGATGTATCCGGAATCATATACGCCCAGATGCAGTTCTGCGACCCTTTGAACACAATCTGGGTCCGCAGTGCAAGCGGACCTTCCACCTGTTTTGTCGTATCCTCCGGATCTATTGCACTCAGATTTACCGTATTTCCGGCAGGGCTGAAGAAACAGCCTGTGCCCCAGGTGATTGTCTGCTTTCCGAAACGGAAATATGCAGTATCCCGGATTGCAAAATCCGTGAACAGTTCCCTGACGTAGAACAGATTCTGTGTGCTTTTTTGCGAATTGCCGGTAGTACCGACGACTGCATTTGTTTCTGTAAGATACGGATAATGTATACCGCTTTTGAAATACAGCCGCAGATTGTCTGACGGGCGTGCATCAATAGTAAAAAGTGCGTCTGCGAGCGGTGAGAGCACTGTCTGCCTGACGGATTCTTCCGCGCTTGTGCTTTCATTAAAACGGGTGAGTGATGTAAGCGACATATCGAATTGTCCGCCGACTTTCACGGTACCATTCCGGAAAATAGTTCCATGGGCAGAATCTGTCTGTTCTGCAGTTGTACTCCCGTTCCCGGCGGAAGAAACGTCTGTCTGTGTTGTGCCGTCTATGACGGTATCACCGAAGAGATCGTCATCTTCTGCTGCAGCAGATAAAGCTCCTGCTACTACCAGAATAACTGCCGCTGCTGATTTAATTATTTTTTTCATATATCAGTTTAATCCTTCCAGATAGGCTTTGGTAAAAATCCTGTCGGGGAGTCTGTCGAAAGTTAAGTCGGATATAACCTGCTGAGTCTGCTCTCCCGGATTTAATTCGTCTCTGAGAATGACCTGTGTTGCAACATATCCCTGTGGAACTTTTGTATATTTCGGAAGCAGGATTTTCCGCATAAGCCGGCCTGACCCACTGAAGTTTTCCTGTTTTAATACAAGCGGAATGTCCCTGCGGATATAGTATGTCGTTTTAACATATGACGGTTCAGTAGTTGTAGCATGCAGTGTTATTACGGAAACATCATAGTTACCGAGTTTTTCCTCCGAAAAACCGGTGACCTCGTAATTTCTGCGCCATTTTGACTTTCCTTTTTTCATGTCGTCGACTTTTACGTCTGAATCACCGAGTGCATCCTTCAGGGACGAATGTGTGAATTTTCTTCCGACCGGATCGTATGCCCAGATGTTGTCGCCGTCTCTAAGCCATCCGTTTCCTTTATCAGCTTCAGGAAAAAGCTGAACCATGGTAAACTGGTCCGAATCTACGCGTTCAAACATTTTGTACTGCATGTTTTCCTTTGGTTTTCCGGGTTTTTCTACGACGAGCGAAACCGTAGCTGAGTAGTCTCCCTGATATGCCAGGACATCTTCAGTTGATTCCATAATCGAGAAAGCTTTTTCGCTGTCTTCTTTTGAAACAGAGATAACGGTAGTATCTGCAAAAACCGGAAGTGCACAGAGCAGACATCCTGTAAGCAGAACTGTTTTATTGATTTTCATACTTTATTCTCCTATTGAGGCATTTGATTCTGCGCTCCGCAGGAGCGCAGTCCGGAACCTGCTGCCTGCAGACTCCGGAACGATTTATTTTACGGTTCGCAATGCTGCTGCAGGACTGATTGTTGATGCCTTTTTTGCAGAACCGCGCACTGCAAGAATTGTAAGTACAATCATCAGAATATACTGTCCTGCTGTTGATACCGGTGAAAGAACAAATGTTGCATGACCGTTGTTCAGAAAAAAAGACATTGTATCGCTGTTGAAATGAAACAGGCCGAATACGGCCATGCCTGAAATACCGAGTATGAATCCGGCTGCAGCACCTGTCAGGGAAAGAATAAGTGCTTCTGTTGTAAATACCATACCTGTGTCTTTCCCGGTCATCCCAAGTGCACGCATTGTTCCTATTTCCCTGATCCGTTCATAAAGAATCATTCTGTACGTATTTGAAATACCAATCATGACTATAATCAGTATTACGAGCAGAATGATTGTTGTTACGATATGAACGACCGAAAGTACCTGATTAAGCTGTGGAACGACATCACTCAGAGAAACTACCGTATATTTTGTTCCCTGCCAGGTGGAATCCTTGAGTTGTTTTCTGATTGCCAGAGATACATTCTGAGGATTTGTTTTAAGTGCATCAATTCTGCTTGTTACCGGTCTGCCGTCACTGCGGATAAGCTGTTCAATACGGGCAGCGGTTTTATTCTGCTGTTTCTTATCTGCAAGCACTATTGAGAATGTATCATAGGCGTTTTCCGGCATTTCAAGCAGTTCATCAAGCGTGTCCTGCCGCACATACGCGAACATGCTGCTCATAAGTCCTGCATCTTTTATAACGGCAACCAGGGTAAATTCTCCGACTGTATTCTGCCCGTTTATAGTTTGTGTGGTATACAGCACTGAATCTCCAACTTGTATTTTTAGTGAATCGGCAGCTTTTTTGCTTAAAACAAGTGCATCTTTCCGGGACAGGTTTTTAAGGTCACCGGAGAGGACTTCGAATGATTTTACAAGATTCGGTTCCGCGTTAAAGTTTCTTCCCAAAAGAGAAGCAATCACGCGCTTACTGTTAAAAAGCAGCTGTCCGCTTGAACTGGTATATTGTGATGCATAGCTGTATTTTATGTTGTTTTTTTCAAGCAGCGATCGTACATATTCGGAATCCCGTATGATTGTTATGAGTTTCCCCTTGGAATTTTTGTCTGTTGCAGGTCCTCTTTCTGAACCCTGAATAAATACCGTGCCACCCACAAGCTGTGTTATCTGGTTCTCAAGGTTCCTGACAGCTCCTGATGCAAGTCCGTCTATTGCAGTAACGACAAAAAAACCGAAACCTATTGCAAAAGCAAGCATGATGCTTCTTCGTTTCTGTCTTGTCAGGTTTCGTAAAGCAAGTTGTATTATTTCTTTCATTTTATTCACCATCCTTTGAAAGCGCTTTGAGTGGTGTTATTTTGAGCGCCGCCGACAGAGGATATACATTTGCAAGTACACTTCCTGTTGTGATGAGCAGTATTGTTCCGAGTATGTTCTTCACAGTCGGAAGAAACGAGATGAGTCCGCCGCCGAGTATAAGTTTTACGGTATCATTATCGATTGAAAATTTGAAGCTGTTGATAACCGCCATACAAATGAGCGCGACAACAGAACCAATCCCTGAAGACAACAGTCCGATGGAAATGGATTCATTAAAGAACAACCTGCGGATGAAATTCTTTTCTGCACCAAGTGCACGCATCGTGCCGATTTCGGCTGTTCGTTCAATGACTGAAACGGTCATTGTATTCATGATGATGATGAATACAACCACCGCTAGAATAACGACGAGTACCGTAAATATTCCGGTTATGCCGTCGACTGATGAAGTAAACGTTGCTGATGCTTTTTTCCATGTTAAGGCGCGCGCCTGGATTTTACCGGCTGAAAATGCAGTAGTAAGTTCAGTCACTGTTTTTTTGTCAGCCGCACTGTTGTCCAGTTTCAATATAATAAAATTCCATGCACCGTCGTCCGTCCGGTTCAGTTTGTCGCGCAGTGTGGTATCACCGAGGATCCCGTTAAAATTTTCTTTTCCTTTTGACAGAACACTGCTGTCTGATTCTATCATGGTGTTGTCCCCACCGAATAAATCGTCTTCCGAACTTTCAGAAATTGACGTGTCTACAGACGATGGAAGTGCCTGTGCAAACGACGCACCGTACGTAAGATCTGCAAATGCACGGGCAAACGAAGGATTGCAGAAT
>Ga0172378_10001402_pt1 | contig 22212 bp, 20 predicted proteins | sample GrowelOW332metaG_FD_119755 | JGI IMG/M metagenome (GOLD analysis project Ga0172378, IMG submission 119755) | Groundwater microbial communities from an aquifer near a municipal landfill in Southern Ontario, Canada - Pumphouse #3_1 metaG | ecosystem: Environmental > Aquatic > Deep subsurface >... | reverse complement strand
ACTAGAAGAGCGGAGTTATTGTTTTTTATCTGATATTCGAATCTTTTTTTCAGCTTCATAACAAAAACAACAAATATCAGCCAATAAACCACGAAGAAGGAAGAAAAATAAATCAGAGTATCGGCGGGTCCTGAGAAAAGCGAGATGGTGTCCGTCTGATAGAGACCATTGAATCCGTTGTTGATGATTCCGGAAAAGTTTGCGATTCCAAAATAGGTTTCATAGGCTATATGTTCGGCAGTGTATCCACAGATGACTGAGAAGAGAATACTTTTCCAGTTGGCTTGGAAACAGAAAATAGCCATCCCCATGGTGAAGCCAAAGAAGCAAAAGAACATAAACATGGAATAAAAGGCATTAGGTGTTGGAATCGGAAAGGCTAAAGCAAATCCGAAACAGAGGATGATGGCAATGATGACACGGGGAGCAAAATGATTTCTTTTTGAGAGTTTATATAAGAATAATCCTTCAGCAAAAATCAGCCATCCCATAAAGATCAGTCGATAGAAGAAGAGACTTGATATGGGATAGAAGTTCATAATTCACCGTAGAATTTATTCAAATCATTAAGGAATGGCTTACGTTTAGGGTGAGAAATCAGAAGTTTATCACCATGAACGACAGCGGTATATCCTTCAACGCTTTCGACATAAGCCAGATTTACCAAAAAACAGCTGTTGCATAAGGAAAAGCCTGATCCGACCAGCTGCTGAGCTAATTCTTTAAGGGAAGTGTAGTTACGGTAATCACCATTTAAGGTATGGTAGATGACCTGATGTCCGGAAACTTCGATATAGAAGATGTCACGCATAGGAACAACAATTTTCTTATCATTCTCTAAAATGACAATTTTTGTTTTTATTCGGGATTCGATTCTTTTTGAAATAGTCGAAATCCTTTTCTCGAAATCCCAGTAGGCGATTGGTTTGACGATGTAATCAGTAGCTTTGACTTTATATCCATCAATGGCATATTGGGCAAGATTGGTCATAAAAATCAAAACAACATCAGGATCAATCTCACGGAGAACGGAACTGGCTTTCATGCCATTGATTCCCGGAAGTTCGATATCCATCATGATTAGGTCGTATTTGCTGTAGGCAAAAGTTTTCAGGAATGATTCAGCATCAGAAAAGAACTCAGAAGTGTACTGAGTGTTGGATTCTTTGAACAATTTGCTGAAGTATGAAGCAAGTAATTCCTGTTCTTTCTTCTCGTCTTCGACAATTGCGATATTTATCATATTCCACCTATCTAAATTATATAAAGGGTGGCTTGTATTTACAAGTCACCCAAACGGATGCTGATGGTTTTTATTTGGATTTGTCGGCTAAATCCTTATGGTGAGGGATAATCATGCAACAAGGATATGATAAGCCAATGGCAATGAGAGCGAAGATCGGAAGAAGTATATTTCCAATGCCTAATCCCCAGTTGCCTTGGATGAATCCCAGTTCCGAGTTGGATTTGTCTAGTCCGGTGATGAAGATTGAAAGCGAGAGAATGACTCCTCCGATAAGAATCAAGGCAGCACTGACGATAGATAATATGGTAACGAGTTTATCGGAATTGAATTTGTTTAGAAAGCATAAGACAGCTAAGACTGCGGCTAACAGACATCCAATAATAAGAAGAATGAAGGCTAATAGAAGAATGATGTTGAATTCAGTCTTCTCATTTCCGAAAATCTGTTGAAGGATGGTCAGATTGCCATAACCGGTTTCAAAATATCCCGGAAGGGCAGTGAAGATAAGGGCTAGCAAAGAGGCAAGAAAGGCACCTGATTGGAATATTCCCAGTTTTGTATTTTCTTTCATATCAATTATTCCTTATCCAGCGGTAACTGACGCTTTTTTCTGAACCAAGTGAAGTAGATGGCTAATCCGGCCCAGGCAACAAATCCAACAGCAATGACACAATCAGCCGAGATAAGAACTGGTCTCCACCAGGTTCCGCTATCCGAGGTGTTCTTGACACCAGTGCTTCCTGATAAGTCAATTCCAGTATTAGTCTCGGTGCGATAGATGGTATCAATGTAGGTGTAGAGAATATTGTGGGCGGCATTCTGAAGAGCAATGACGCTTGTGGCTGAGGAAGTATCGTTGAAGAGAGCTTTGGTTCCGGAAGGATGGAGGGCAAGATCATTTCCGCAGCGGATGCCTTCATCAATATCATTGACGTTTCCGCCCTGATAGTAATCGGTAATGGCAGATCCTCTGAATCCCCATTCATCTCTTAAGAGAGAGGTGAGAAGAGCATAACTTCCGGTTCCTCTGACTGAACCGATACGGTCAACTGAGACCATGATGGCGTTAGCATTGCCGATCTTCGTGGCAAGTTCACCAGGTTTAGCCCAGTTTTCTCTTAATGACTGTTCAGTCATCCATTTGAACTGACCATTTCTTCCAGCATCGGAATCATTTCCGGCAAAATGCTTCATATAGGCATAGACACCATTATCGGTGCAGCCTTTGACTGTCCATCCGCACATGACACCGCACATAATGCCGTCTTCGGAGAAGTATTCAAAGTTTCTTCCGCCTAAAGGTGAACGATGAACGTTGCATCCTGGAGCATACCAGCCTTGGATATTGAGAGCCTGTCCCTCAGTTCCAATAGCATTTCCCCATTTATAGGCTTTCTTCCAATCCCAAGTCTGACCCAAGACCGAGGCAGCTGGGTATTTAGTAGCATGACCGCCATCCCCGGAAGCAACTGAGGAAGTGAATCCGGTGCCGCCGTCTGAATCAGTGGCTTTGGCCTTGCCGATTTTTTCGATGGCATCAGTTCCGAAACCGCCATGGGCAGAAAGGGTAGCCAATTCATCGACACTTAATTCTTCAATCAAGGTCTGCCATTTGGGATCATCATAGTCAAGTCCCTTGACATCCTGGAGAGTAAGTCCTGGTGCTGTATTGTTGGTGGTTGGCATAACATCATTCTCATCAATGAGAGGATCATGGACTCGGAAGACATTTTCGTACATGTCTTTGCCCATATTTCTGACTGGTGTTTCTGTTGGAAAGGTATTGGCAAAATCAGCTCTGGTCAGATATTTGATTCCCTGATTGTAAGAGGCATCTGAATCATTTCCGTCAATGGAAAGTGCGTAGAGGGCCTGGGGTTCATCACAGGTGGAAACAGCTCCTGAGGTCGTATTTGTGTAATTTGTGAACCTGTTCTTCACTTCGGTTCCGGTATCCGGATCCTTGGTGAACTTATAGCCTTCGGTTGGGACAATGAGATTGACGGTATCAGAACTGTTTTTCATTTTTTTGACATTATGGGAATCGGTTCGGAAGGAGAAATTGTATTTTCCGCCTTCAAGCTCATATCCCATGAAGCCATTATTGTTTTTGTCATAGGTATCATAGCTAGCTAAATCGTAGGCACGGGTAGTGAAGGTGAGTTCTTCTCCGACACCTGGCTCGATAACAGCGGTCTTCTGGAAGTCAACTAATCTGACAGAAGATTTTTCGATTCCACCCTTGGTGTAGGGAGCTGAATAATAGAGCTGGACGACATCTCTTCCTTTGACTGATCCGGTGTTCTCAACCCAGACCTTGAAGGTAAGAGTGTCATCTGCCTTGATTATTGAATTTTCGCTGTATTCAATGGCATTTTCTCCGGTTCCGACAGTTATTGACTCAATTTCCCAGGAGAAGTTGGTGTAGCTTAGTCCGTATCCGAATGGATACTGAATCACAGCATCATAGCCATAGCGGTCATGACCATAGGAATTAAGATAGAGATTATCCCAATAGCCTTCAGCATCAGCAGTTTCATACCATTTGTAGCCAGAGTAGATATCCTCTGCGTAATCAGTGTATTTTCCACCACGTCCTGAATAGGTATGGGTGGCCTCGTTTCCGCAGTTAACATAGGTAGGAGAAGTATTTAAGGAATATGCGGCAGTATCAACCAAATGTCCGGAATAGTTGACTAATCCGCAGATGCCTTCTGCAATGGCAGTTGTGCCATAGTAGCCAGGATAGCCGACTGAGATAGCGGCATCAATGCCGTCATAATCGACAAATCCGGATTCCATTGGGGCTGAGGTATTGAAGAGGACAATGACCTTATCAAAATTAGCGGTGACATTGCTGACCATGATGGCTTCTTTGTCAGATAATCCCAGATAGTTTCTGGAATTGACCTGATTGCCGTTTTCATCATACTGAACTTTGGGAAGGTCATCACCTTCGGTAGCTCTTCTTGAGAAGACCATAATGGCGGTATCCGAAAAATTCTTAGCCTGATTCATTCTTTCGGAAGTGTAGAAATCAGAACCTGGCTCATACAGACGGAAATAGGTAGAGAACTGATCCTGGTCGGGAGCACCTTCTCTTCGGTAGGAAAGGTTGTTATAAGCATTTGCCAAATCTTCGTTGATTTCAAATCCGGTATTTCTAAAAGCCTGATAAAGAGAAACTTTATCGGCTGAGTAGCCACCTTCACTTGAACCTCCGCCCTGATAGAGAAAACCATTATCACAGCCGCCCCAGCCAAAAATATTGATTTTGTTGCTGGTGACTGGAAGACATCCATTCTCATTCTTGAGAAGAACCTGACCATCTTCGACAATTTCGCGAGCTAAGGATTTTCCCTGTGTGAGAGCTTCAGTAGCAGCTTCGGAATTGTAGTCAATGGTGGATTTTGACAAATATAAATCTATCGTTCCTGCGAATTTGTATGCTACAGCATTAGCCGTTATGAGGACGGCGCTGAGCATAACAATCGCGGAAAGATTTACGATTGATGTTGTTCGTTTCATGTTGGTGATTAAGCTTCGTTAGTTACGCCGTAATTGCTGACGCTGAGTTTGAAGCAGTCAGTGTTGGGGAAGGCACTGTTGACTTTGATGTTGAACTGATGGACACCGGCATCAACATGAATAGTTCCTAACTTAACAGTTTTCCAATTGTACCAATCATTGCTTTCACCTCTTCCAAAGGAGGTGTAACCTGTGACAAAGGGTTCTCCTTCATCCAGATAGTACTGAACATTGGCATCAAGATCCCAGGGATTTTCGTATTTGGCACTGACAGTATAGAAAGTGATATCGGATTCATCCTTGCAGTCAATCCGATAAGCTAAGATGCTAGGAGCAGAGATACAGGCAATGCATTCTCCTCCGCTGGTTGGATACTGTTCTCCTGGAATTTCAAAGAAGGAAGAACATCCAGTCTGAAGAGTGCAGCCAGAGGTGTCGCAGTCTTCGGCTTCGACAGTGTAGTCGCCATCCTTATCAATTGTGGCCATGACTTCAATATCAAGCTCAACGGAAGTTGATACTGAGGGAGAGGCAGAAACGGTTGAAGTTTCTGGAGCAATGAAGGAGAAGCCTCCACCGGTTGAAGTGCTTGTTGAAGGTGCAGTTGAAGTTGAAGCTTCGCTGCTGGCTGAAGTAAGACCACCGCCACAAGATACGAGTGCGGATGATCCTAATAATAGAGGAAGCATCATTAATAGTTTTGAATGTTTCATATGTTTTATTTTCCCTACTTTCTGCCGCCACTATTGGCTGGCCATAGTATTTTCCACAATAACTCAAGCGCTTACAAGCAATTTTTCAAAAACTTTCATTTTCAGTGCACAATCTTTTTCAAAATGCCTACCAGAAGACTATTATGACCGAAAAAGCTTAAACTTGCGTTAAAAAATAGCCATTTTGTGACTAAACATATAAAATTCAAAGATTTTGATTTCAAAAACAAAGATTTTGCAATTAGCCTTGTAATCGCTTTCAGCCATTTAGATAATGTAAGGGCTTCTCGTATCGAGAGCCTTAGGAATACAAGGAGGAAACATGAAAAAGTCTTTATCCCTAAAAAAAGTTTCGCTATTAGCTATTATTTCTGTTTTGGCATTAGGTGGCTGTGCGACAACTAGTACATCAGTCAGTTCATCAACTTCAACTAGTACTTCGACTAGTACTTCTACAAGCACTTCAACCTCTTCTACTTCTACTTCCACTTCCACTACACCGTCGACTACACCATCTACTGAACCATCAACTACACCATCTACTGAACCTTCAACCGAGCCTTCAGTTGAGCCATCTACTGAAATTTCTACTGAACCATCCGTTGTGGAGGAAATCAAGGTTGAAGTCAAAGGTGATCAGTCGGTTGCCATCGGAAAGACTATCACTTTGACTGCTACTGTCAGCAATTGTGATGAACAGACTGTTACTTGGAGTAGTTCTGAAGCTGAAATTGCTACTGTTGAAAATGGTGTTGTCACTGGTATTAAGGAAGGAACAGTCACTATCACTGCTACTTCTATCAAGGATTCAACAAAGAAAGGTACTTTAGAAGTCACTGTCTTTGATCCGATAGCTTTCCATGCCACTGAGAATGGTTCAAATAAGGTTGAGGCTGAAGACCTTGACTTATCCGAAGCTAATCTCCGCTCGGATTTAGCAAATGCTGGATTGAGTTTTGTTGAATCTCCTTCTGGTGATGCTGCGGCTTTGACTAGCGGCGGAAAATCCATCAGAGGCGTTTCTGCTGGTTCTGTCATGAACATTGCCTTCACCACTGGTGAAGTTAGCCGTGCTACTTTCAAGGGAAGATTTTCTAATTATGATGCTGGATTTGTCTTAGATGACAATGTTACTTTCAAGCTTGATGGTGTTTCTTTAGACAATACCAATGCTGTTTTCGGCGGACATAGTTCACCTGCTGATTACTGGCCCTGGGAAGATATTCTTTTAGGTGATACCATCCTTGAGGCTGGTGAACATCTCTTTACTATTGAAGTTCAGGGATCTTTGCCTAATGCTGATTATTTTGCTTTCGACATTGCTGACTATGGTGAGGCTGACACTGTCTATAGCGTCATTGATCAAGATGGGGATACTACTTTCGAGGCTGAAAGCCTTGATCTGACTGATTTAGTCATCAGACCGGATCTGGCTGCTGCCGGACGTGATAAAGAATCCCTGATTGAGAATGCTACTGATGCTAGTGGCGGTAAGTCTATCGGTGGTATCGGTGCCGGCACTGTCCTTCAGGCTTCCTTCTATCTTAAAGATGAAGCTTTCATCTCTCCTACTGTCAGAATGGCTGATGCCGGAAATACCTATGATGTCGATGCTAACTTAGAATTCACTCTTGATGATGAGAAAGTGACTTCTAATGGTTATTCTTCTTTCGGCAGTTCTGAAACCAATACTTACTGGAATTGGAAGGATATCGAATTAGAGGGAGTTGTCATGGCAAAGGGATTCCATACTTTCACCTATAAGGCTATCAATAACGGTATCAATCTTGATTCATTTGTTCTTACTGCATCCTATTATGGAGATGTAGCTTCTAGAGGAATTCAGATTACCGATAATGGTTTCAATACCATTGAAGCTGAGGATATGGTCGTTGAATCCGGTGGATTCAGTGTTGAATCTCCTTCTGGGGAAGCTGCTTCTTTGACTAGCGGTGGTAAGTCTATCGGAAATGTCAAAGCCAATACCGTTTTCTCAATTTCCTTCAATCTTGATGAGAAAGCTACTGTTGAATTAGCGGGAATTATGGCCAAATACGAGGATTCATTTGCTCTTGATGAAAAGCTGGAAATCAAGCTTGATTCTGAAGTAATTACTACCGGATACACTTCTTTCGGCCATACTGATACCAATCAGTACTGGAATTGGAAGCATGTCACTTTAAATAAGGCTGTCATGGATTCTGGTTATCATTCTCTGACCATTAAGGCTCTCAATGAGAATGACTGCCCCAATATTGACTGCTTTAAGATCATCACTACCGGTTTTGGTGATATGTTTGCTGTCAGTGAAGCTAAGAATGTCCGTGTTGAAGGCGTAGAGATGCCTTACAACAATCTTAGCTTTGATTCAGCCGGTGCCGGCGGAAGAATTGAAAGTGATTCCCGTTCCAGCGGCGGTAAGTCCTTAGGACATATTGCCGGCGGCTATATCGAAATTCCTTTCTATGTCGATATGGATTCAGCTACTTTGAATCTGACTTTAGGATTAGCAAAGTATGAAGCTGTTGCCGTTGGTGATAACTACACCCTCTATCTTGACGGAAATCAGATTGCTTTTACTGATCCGACCTTTACCTTAGGAAGAACTGACGGTAATGACTGGTTCAACTGGAAAGAAGTAGCTGTCTCAAGTCAGACTCTGACTGAGGGAACCCATACTTTCAAGCTTGATCTTTCTAAGCTGGCTGTCAGTATTGACTACTTTGATTTCACTTTTACTGCCTAAGCTAAGTATTTTTCTGAAATAGAAGAAAAACCTCAGGGTCTTCTGATCCTGGGGTTTTTCATTGCATTTTCAGAATCTCAGAAAGAAATTTACCTGGATTATTTTTTATGTTACTAATTCTGATAGAAACAGAAAGAATACTTGATAATTTGAATATGAAGTGAAAAGGTGCAATTAATCATACAATATAATTATTAAAAGGTAAAAAAACGGAGACTTGCTATGTATCGAAAATATTTAGATGATCTGCTAAAATGGAAAAAAGATTCAAGAAGAAAACCTTTGATGGTTTGGAGTGCAAGGCAGGTAGGAAAATCATATTTAATAAAAGAATTATTCGCAGAAGCCTATTACAAAAACAATTATGTATTTATTGATTGTAGAACTGATTATAACTTTGTCAATTACTGTTTAGAGCATGTTAATCCTGAAGATATATTAAAATATTTATCTTTAGATAAAGGTGTTATTATTAATGAAAAAAGCCTATTGATATTTGACGAAGCAAAGAATGTATTAAGTGAATTATCTAATAATTATTTAGCAGATATGGAACTATACCAAGCGAGTCCAAAATCTATAGTTCGATCATAAAAATATTTGAATGTATTTTTAAACAATTAAACAAAGGATCAAAGAATTTCAAATCTTCATTAGTTGAAGATAGAGCAAAACATAGGGAGTTGTTTAATCCTATAACATGGTTGGAAACTGCCTTTTTAATTAAAAAATCCTGCTTGGTAAAAGAACAAATTTCGGTTCCGTTAATTGAAACAAATGAATCTCTATATCGATTATATCTTTCAGATGTTGGATGTTTTCATATCAAAGCGGTATAAACTCAACTTCATTTATTACTCGAGATGGAAGAAATAGTCTTTCAGGAATATTCTTTGAAAATTATATTGCAAATGAATTAACAAATGCAGGTTTTAGATTATTTTATTGGAAAGGACATGATGATTCTGAATTTGAATTTATTATAGAATCGAACGGAAAAATAATACCTATTGATGTAAAGAAAAATAAAGGGAATTTAAATTCTCTTACAAATTTTCAAAATCATAATAAGCTATATGTTTGTATTAAAATATCTTCAAATAGATTTGGATATGACCCTGAAAGAAAAATTTTAACTATTCCATTTTATGAAGCGTTTTTATTAATTAAGGATTTAAAAGAGAAAACTTTCAATATAGAAGATTTTCTTAGATAGTTTCTTTATAATGGTTAATAATTCTGTTTTTTGGATTCATGACATGAAAAAAGCTCTCCTTGCGGAGAGCTGTATTTCTTAATGGTGGGTCTTAATGGGATCGGACCATCGACCTTGCGCTTATCAAGCGCACGCTCTAACCAGCTGAGCTAAAGACCCAAAACAAGCGAGAATTATAATAACTCATAAAGGGGTGTTTAGTCAACCTTTTAAAGAAAAATTTTTAATACTCTTGATTTATTTTTATACAATAGTCTTGTTAAAACTCGTAAGAGTTCTGATAAGTCTATTTTTTAGTAAGAGGCAACTAAAAGAATCAATGTCACATTAAAAGAGATTAATAACATGGCAAAAGACACATTTGAAAAAGTATTGAAGATTGAAAGAGAAACCTAATAATTTAGAAAATATACAAAATTGTTTAGACACTTCCAATTTAAGCGGTGATGAAAATAAAGGCTTTAAAGACTTTGTTGATGATGTTCAAAAATCTAGAACATCAAGTAATAAAAAAAATATCAATGGGCTTTTAGAGTGGGTTCATTTTTAAGATCTAGCGACTATGAATTAAGTAGTGATGGTTGGTCTTGGTTGCTTGGACAAAATGTTACTAGTAAAACTAAGTGTCACGAGATTAAGCAATCTTTAATAACATGGATGAAATTTAGAACGAATAATCAAGATTTTGAAATGAATGTTCTTGATATTCCTAAAGATACTTCTAGTATTTATGTTCAGAATGTTCCTTTTGATACTTTAGGTGATTTGTTAATTGATAATATAGTTGATTGGTGGACTTGGTTTAAATCAGTCAGCAATAATATTCTAAAGAATATGGTTCCCTTTGCTGTTGCTTTAGCTGTGATTCTAGTTGTGATTCTTTGTTGGCCTGTCTTAAGTTCAACTACAAAACTAGTAGGTGCAACTATAGGAGTAGCAAACCAAAGAATCAAACCAAAACAAAAGAAGAAAAAAAGGAGTAAGAAGTAATGGCAATTACAACTAATGTAGTTAGAAAAGTCAAAGTAAATGGTGTTTATCAAGTGAGTAATAATGATTTAAATATCACTACTACTCATGGTGATAAACATGACATTATTGTTTGTTCTATTAACAAAAAACAAAACAGCAAGAGTTGAAACTATTACATCTCTTGAAACAACTTTTGTAAATAGAAATGGTATTCGTAATAATATTTTTATTGCTAGTAAACTGGATGATGTAAAGAAAGGTAATATTTTACCAATTTCTAAAAAACAATTAAAAAGCAAGCATTATAGCGGAGTTAATCATAAAGCAAAAATTGTTAAGTTAAGCAAGATTCATTATAAAGAACCCAATGATAGAACAATTTTTCCAAAGCGCTATGAAAGATTAATTAAAAGAAAATAAAAAAAAGCGCCATTACGCGCTTGGTCGTGAATAATCACTTACCCTTATTATACGATAAAATTTCAAAAATCAAACATAAAAATGAGGTAAATTTATGAAAAGATTAAAAAATGCACTATATATTATGACATTATGCCTTATAGCTTCGGTTATTGGGTATTTTGTGTTTTCATTTACACAATTTAACAATGGTTCAACTTTTACGCAAGAAACGTTTAAAAATGGTTTTTATCGAAATTGATTTCAAAAAATTAATGAAAGATAATACTATTAAATATATTTTAAAATATATTTCTAAAACCGAAGAACCAATATTTTATAGTCGTGGAATTGCCACTTATCATTTTTTAGATCTTACCGAGGATGATATAATTTGTACTTTTGGTGAATTTGTTAAAAAGTATGTTTTGTTTGATGATGTTATTGAAGATTCTTCTAAGATAATTAAACTTCGGTGTTAAGTTTTTCAGGTAATCTATTTCATTGGGAAGCGACTAGCTGTCGGCAATGAGACAAAAAGACAATATTAATGTGTTATCGTGTATAATAAAAACACTAAAACAACCAAGGAAAGAATTAGAAGTAATCTTTCCTTGGTTGAGTGACAACTCAAAGAGTAACGATAAAACTCAAAAGTCAATAGGTTGGGATTCCTCGTTATGGTTACATGGTAAAACCATGGAACGGATAATGAGGCACCCTATTTACTTTAGAGTAATTAATATTGTTAATATTTTTTTGTTGTAAAAAAGGACAAAGCTAAAAAAGCGTGAAATATTGAAGCGATTTAGCGGATATGAGCGCTTTAGCTCTGTCTTTAAGTCTTTCTTTTAAACAAATACACGCTTATATATGGCAAGGCGCTTGCGCCGAAGCCACTTGTTAAATATATAAGCGTGTGTAATTCTCAATTGGATTAAAAATGCCATTTTAGGGGGGGAATGGAAACTATAACAATAAAAAAGCATTATCCTAATAATCCGTATAATGCTAAAGAAAAGCTGAAAGCTCTGAATCTTCTTAATTCATCTTCTTTTGAATTTGTCTCTCACAGATACCATTGTACGATTCAAACGCTTTATCGTTGGAAAAAAATTATAACGGAACAATTGAAAGTCTTGAAAATGGTTCCTGTGTTCCAAAAACCAAACATCCAAATTCACAAACGGATGAAGAAATAAAACATATTCTTGATCTGGTAAAAAGGAATCCTAATATTGGTTTAAATGAATTATACGGAAAGTTAAGAGTTAATTATGGTTATCATAGGAATCCTGTCACTGTATATCGTTTTTTAAGAAAAAATAATTATTTCAAAGAATTGTCTAAAACTAGAAATAATTACAAACCTAAGAAATATAATACACCTGTTTATATCGGTGAGAAAATGCAACTGGATGTTAAAGTTGTTCCTTATGATTGTAGGACTAAAGATGTTCCTTTTGATATGAAGTTTTATAAATATACAATAATTGATGAAGCTACTAGGGAAAGATTTATTTATCCCTACAAGGAACAATGTGCGGATAGTACTATCGACTTTGTTATACGTGCTATTAACTATTTTGGTTACGTTCCGAAAATCATCCAAACTGACAACGGGCAAGAATTTACATTTTTGAAGCAATTCAGTGACAAAGAACATAAGTTAGATACCTTATGTAAAAAACTTGGAATCATACACAAGTTAATAAAGCCTCGTACCCCTCGCCACAATGGGAAAGTAGAAAGAAGTCATAGAAACGATAACGAAAGATTTTACAAGTACTTAAAGTTTTATTCCTATGATGATTTATTAAAACAAATGAAAGCATATTTAAAGCGAAGTAATAATATTCCTACATGTGTTCTAGGTTGGAAAATTCCTCTAGATAGAAGAAAAGAATTACTTGAAATAGAAGAAAAGCGAAAAGCTGTTACATCTCTACTTGATTCAATTTTAAATATAGTTAAGTAAAAATAAATAATTTAAGTGATATATATTTTTAGTTTGCCTAAAAATAGAAAATTGGCAAACCCAATGGGGTTTAATGCCTTTAATTGTCTTATTCTCTATATGGTTTAAAGAAATGTTAAATATTTTGATCTTTTTTAAAAAGGGATTGACAATTTATCAAGAAAAAATTTTTATACTCTTGATTTAATTATGATATTAGCTAAAATAAGATTGAATATGGAGGCTATAATTATGGCTAAAAAGGCTAACGTCGATAAGGATATGTGCATTGGATGTGGTGCTTGCACCGGAATCTGCCCTACTGTCTTCGCTCTTGATGATGAAGGCAAGGCTGTTTCTCAGGTTGAGGAAGTCAGTGCTGATGATGAAGCTTCTGCTGAAGAAGCTGCTGCCAGCTGCCCTGTTTCCGCTATCACTGTTGACTAATTCCAACTGACAAAAAAGACCTCCCGGGATGTTCCTGGGAGGTCTTTTATTTTCTTCATTATTCGATGTCGTAATCGATGATGTTCTTTTTATAGTTGTTGTTCAGCTTATCAGCCTTACACTGTTTCTTCATTCTTTCAATGATGGCAGGATCGATTTCCTGTGTCTTGCCTTCCGGAAGTCTTCCTAGGTTGATTTCACCGATTCGGATTCGGGTCAAGGAGATGACCGGGTGTCCTAAGGTTTCCATCATATGTCTGACTTCTCTTTTCTTGCCTTCACGGATGGTGATGGAAAGCAGACAGTCTTCTTCTCCGTCATCCAGGACTTTGGCTTTGGCCGGCATGGCGGTGTAGCCTTCACGGGTGATGTAGAGACCTTTCTCCAGTCTTTCTATCTCATCTCCGAAGAGAGGATTACGTCCTTCGACCAAATATTCTTTTTCCGGAGCTGAGCTAGGATGGGTGACAAGATTAGCAAACTCACCATCGTTAGTCAAAAGGATCAGTCCCTGAGAATTGTGATCAAGTCTTCCGACTGGGAAGACTCTTCCGTATGACTTATCGACTAAGTCAATGACTGTTCTTCTTCCTTCAGGGTCAGAGACAGTTGAAACATAGTCAAGCGGCTTATTGAGCATCAAATATACTGGCGAATTGTCTTCTGGGGAACTGATAAGGATTCCATTGACTCTGATTTCATCAGTAATCAGGCATTTGAAACCCTGTTCAGTGATGACAGTGCCATTGACACTGATCAAACCCTGATTTAGGAGATCTTCGGCTTTTCTTCTTGAGCAGTAGCCTAACTGCGAAATGATTTTCTGTATTCTTTCTTTTTCCATGATATTGTTATTCTACTCTTATTGAGATTCTTTTTCATCTTTAGTTTCATATTTCGGCTTTATGGAGCCGAAAAGTGACTTCTAAGCCACGTAATTGCCTTTAAGGGGGATTTTCCTGTAAAAAAGAAAAAACCCCTTGTGGGGTTTTAAAGACTCAATGGTGGACCAAGCAGGACTTGAACCTGCAACAGCGCGATTATGGGTCGCGGACTCTAACCATTGAGCTATTGGTCCGCAATGGTGGCTGCGAGGGGGGTCGAACCCTTGACGTATCGGGTATGAACCGAGCGCTCTACCAACTGAGCTACGCAGCCAAATAAGCGAAATAAATTGTACGAGATATTTAAGATAAAATCAAGTCTTTTTGATGAATGAATTGAAAAAATGTTATTTTTAGGTCGGATAAAGATAGTCTATATTGAATATTTCCTCTTTTTGACTGGCTAAGAAAAGAAATACCTTTAGGACAAAAGACTTCTTTTCTTTTTCGTAGTAAAGTGTCAGGTAAGAGCTTTCATAAGAAATATGAGGCTTTTTACCAGATTAGTTATTTACTCAAAACTGAAAAAAGTATATCTTTAATTATTGTTATTGCAGAGCTTACAGAAAAAGGAGGTTGGATTATGCCAAAGAAGAAATATGATATTGAATCTAATTTCGGAATTGATGTTTTTGACGATAAGTCGATGAAAGAATTCCTCTCCGGATCCGCCTATGCTGCCCTGAAGAAGACGATTGAAGACAATAAGGCCTTAGATCCCTCTTTGGCTGATGATGTTGCCTCAGGAATGATGAAATGGGCCTTAAGCAAGGGTGCCACTCATTACACTCATTGGTTTCAGCCTCTCAACGGACTGACCGCTGAAAAGCATGACTCCTTCATTTCTGCTCCTGACAAAAAAGGAAACGTCATCATGGAGTTCTCCGGCAAGAACCTGATCAAGGGTGAACCGGATGCTTCTTCCTTTCCTTCTGGAGGACTGAGAGCAACTTTTGAAGCCCGCGGCTACACCGCCTGGGACTGCACCAGTCCGGCTTTTGTCATTCATGATGAATATGGTTCCGTTCTTTATATCCCGACCGCTTTTTGTTCCTATACCGGTGAAGCCCTGGATGAGAAGACTCCTTTGCTTCGAAGCATGGATTTCCTCTCTGATCAGGCTGTCAGAGCTCTCAGAGCTTTAGGAAACACCACTACTACCCGAGTCGGAACCTGTGAAGGTCCGGAACAGGAATACTTTATTGTTGAGGCTCCGGCCTATGAGAAGAGAAAAGATCTGGTCTATACCGGAAGAACTCTTTTCGGAGCCACTGCTCCGAAAGGCCAGGAAATGGAAGACCATTACTTCGGACCTATCCGGGAGAAAATCATTTCCTTCATGCAGGAAGTCAATGAGACTTTATGGTCCTTGGGCGTAGCCTCAAAGACTGAACATAATGAGGTTGCTCCTTCTCAGCATGAGTTAGCCAGCATCTTCGCTCCGACTAATTTGGCGGCTGATCAGAATCAGCTAGTCATGCTGACCCTGAAGAAAGTAGCTAAGAAGCATGGATTCATCTGCCTTTTGGGTGAAAAGCCTTTTGCCGGCATCAATGGTTCCGGAAAACATAATAACTGGTCAATCAATACTGATGACGGCATTAATCTTTTCCGTCCGGGAAAGAATCCTAAAGACAATATTCAGTTTTTGGTTTTCCTGACTGCGGTTATCAAAGGACTTGATGAATATTCCGGACTGCTTCGTGAATCAGTTGCCACCTATGGCAATGATTTCCGTTTAGGAGCCAATGAGGCTCCGCCAGCCATTATTTCTATTTTCCTGGGTGATGAACTTCAGGACTTGGTTGAAAGCATTGTCCATCCTGATAAGGCTAGCCATGAGAAAGCCTCACTGCTGTTATCTACGGGTGCTAAGAGTCTTCCGACTCTGAGCAAAGATAACACCGACAGAAACCGTACTTCGCCTTTTGCCTATACCGGAAACCGTTTTGAATTCCGTATGGTGGGATCTGAGCAGAACATTGCCGAACCCAATGTCGCTCTGAACACTATTGCCGGCATTGAACTGAAGAATTTTGCTGATTATGTTGATTCTCAGGAAGACAAGGATAAGGCTATCCATTCCTGGATCAAGGATAATCTGACCAAGCATGAAAGAATCATCTTCAATGGTGATGGCTATTCGGAAGCTTGGGTCAAGGAAGCTGAAAAACGAGGTCTTCCCAATCTCAAGACCACAGTTGAAGCTACTGATGTTCTTCTGGATGAGAAAGTCATCAGGCTTTTTGAAGAAAGCCAGGTTCTTTCTCCGGTCGAAGTTAAGTCCAGAGCCAACATCAAATACACCAACTATGCTAATCAGGTCATCATTGATGCTAAGACTATGTCACATATGGCTCACAAGCTTTATATTCCGGCTGTCAACAAGTTCTTAGGTCAGCTGGCTGAGGAAATCAGCAGCCTGAAACAGGCAGAGTTATTCATTCCTAAAGCCACTGTTAAACTGGCTAAGGGTGTCTCTAAGCTGATTGAAGAAACAGGCAATGCCGCTGATAAGCTGGATTCCTTGATTAGCGAGGCTAAAACCTGCTCAGGAAGAGACTTAGCTGTCTTCTGCAGGGATGAACTCATTCCTGCCATGAAAGGCCTCAGAGACCCGATAGACGCTCTTGAGCTTTTGGTCAGCAAGGATGTCTGGCCGGTTCCTTCTTACGGTGATCTGCTCTTCCATACTTTCTAAGACTGAATTATCTAGGGACCGGGAAAACCCGGTCCCTTTTCTTTTTTGCAAAAAATTTCTTTGGAAATGAGATTGATGATATAATTTTCCTAGCTGAAAAAATCGTTCTTCTCAGAGGATTGTTTCAGCAGATAGAAAGGATATCTAAAAATGAATAAGAAAATATTCGGTATTTTAGTTGCAGCTAGCTTGCTTTCTTCCTGTGGCGGAACTGCTCCCGGTGATTCTGTTTCTGTTGATGAGAGCTGGTTTTCTCCTACTCAGCTGACTGCTTTCGGTCTTGATGGCCTGACAGCACCTGTCATCTCTTCTTCTGATGATGCCAGCATTTATGAGACTTATTCGCTGTAGTTCTTCCAGAGTGCAACTGAGGATGAGTTTACAGCCTATGTTGACACTGTCTTTACTTTCTTTGCTGGTTCTTCTGTCGTCAAGAAATACGGAACTGAAAAACTGAAGGGAACCACTTCTGATTTATCAGCAAATTATTATTCGATTACCCCTGAAACTGATAAGACTAAGTATTATTCTGATAACCCCAGCCCCAGATATGAAATCTATTATTCTCTGACTCTGGATCTGGAATCAAATAATTATTTTGCAACTGATAAGGTTTTCTATCTGGATGTCAGATTTGAAACCAGTCAGATTAAGCTGACTTCCCGTCCAGCCAAAGGCAATTATTCTACCAGTACGACTGTCAATTATTATTGCTAAGAAGAAAGCCTCTGCTGTAGTTAGCAGAGGCTTTTTCAATGAATTTAAATTTGATTAACCGGAATGAAGTTGGTTTTTAAAAAATTAAATGAAAAGACACCTTGGAAGGTGCCTTTCAGTTTTATTTTTTGTATCCGTTAGGATTGTTCTTCTGCCAGTTGTAGGTATCAAAGCACATATCAGCTAAGGTCTTGGTGGTTTTCCAGCCTAAGACTTCTAAGGCTTTGTTGGCATTGGCATAGGATTCAGCTAAGTCGCCTGGTCTTCTAGGTCCATAACTGTAATTAAGCTTGATGTTGTTGACCTTTTCAAAGGTGGTGACAATATCAGTGACACTATACGGTGTTCCGGTTCCCAGGTTGAAGATTTCGACCCCTTTGTGATCAAAGACATAGTTGATGGCTTTGACATGTCCTAAGGCTAAATCAACAACATGGATATAATCTCTTCTGCAGGTTCCGTCCGGTGTCGGATAGTCCTGTCCGAAGATAGTCAGCTTCTCTCTTTTTCCGACGGCTACCTGAGCGATGTAGGGCATCAGGTTATTCGGAATGCCGTTTGGATCTTCACCGATGAGTCCGCTAGGATGAGCACCGATAGGATTGAAGTATCTGAGGAGAACGACACTGAGATTAGGGTTGGCAACACTGGCATCCTCAAGAATCTGTTCCATCATGACTTTGGTCCAGCCATAAGGATTGGTGCAGGTTCCTCTCTTCATCTTTTCAGTGTAGGGAACAGGATTCTCTTCACCGTAGACAGTGGCTGAGGATGAGAAGATGATGTTGCTGACATCAGTCTTCTTCATGCATTCCAAGAGGGAAAGGGTGGTATCAATATTGTTTCTGTAATATTCAACTGGCATTCTGACTGATTCACCGACAGCTTTCAGTCCGGCAAAATGAATGACGGCATCAATTTTGTTTTCCTGGAAGATTTTCAGTGTTTCTTCTTCATTGCGGATATCGCATTCATAGGATTTGATTTTCTTTCCGGTAATCTGTTCGACTCTTTTGATTGATTCGGGACAGCTATTGGAATAGTTGTCAGCAACTATGACTTCATAGCCGCTATTCAAAAGCTCAACTGCTGTATGGCTTCCGATATAGCCTGCTCCGCCAGCTAATAAGATTGTTTTCATGTTATGAATCTCCTTTTGTCATCAAGACGATTTCTACACTATCTACTTTAACGCAAAAGAGTTATTTTTTAAATGTAATTTTCTTCATTTAAGCTGTTTTTATTTCTTGTTGGTTTCTGATGGAGTACCATCAGAATTTTTTGAGTGTTTTTTTTATTCCTTTCTTCTAATTGCTGATTGTTGTATTTATAATATTAGCTGTTAAATAAAGGAGCGTGTTATGGCAAAAAAGCAGACTACTACTACAACTAGAAAGATTGGACTATCCCATCTTTTCTTCTACATTGCCGGATTACTGTTGGTTATTAAGTTTCTGATGGAAGGCGGTGTTCCTTCTCCTTCAGCAAACATTCCTCAGTTCTTGGTCGGAATCTTCACTTTGATTGTTATTGTCGGATTCTATTGTTTCTTTGTCTTCGGAGCCCCAGGCTGCACTTCAACTATCAAGGCTTTGGCTCCCTGCATGCTGCTGATTATTCTTTACGGAAAATACAGCATGAACTTCGGAAACAAGGATGTCACTAGCTGGATTTCTCTCTTTGCTTCAATGGCTTGGACTTTGATTATTGTCTGTGGATTTGTTTATCTCTTTGTTCACAATAAGGTTATCGGATTGACTTTCACTGTTTCTACTATGGTCTATGCTGCTTTCATTGTTATCAGCTATCTGATTATGATGATCATTGATCTTACAAACGGAGGAACCTTCAATGTTTCTTCCTTTGTCTCAGCTCTGTTGCTGGTTGCTTCCTTTGCTCTTATCTCAGCTGGAAGCTATCGTATCAGCAAGGCTCAGAGCTGGTAGACTTAGACCTAATTAAAATATCCGGATACAGATGCTTTCCTTAGATGGAAAGCATTTTTTATTTCTGCCTTATTTAGGAAAGGCAAAAGAAAAGGGTTCTCAGTTTTCTGAGAACCCTAGTTTTTTTGTTTTAGATCAGTTTATTGGAAAACATCACCATTGTTTGTTTCATTATAATCACCAGAAGTAGTGCAGACATCATCAATCTCGATAATCTCTTCTTCTATTGTCGGTTTTTCGTATATCTTTTTCATTGTTATCTGTTCTCCTACTTGATTGTGATATTAGTCAGCTCTGAAATAGCATTTCCAACCTGAGTCTGATAGATCTTGGATTCAGTGAAATATCTTTGATTGTTGTCGTCTTCATAGTAGGCAGCAACACGGATTGAAAATGCTACAGGAACATTCATGACTGTTAAGACAAAGAAGCGGTTAGCATTATATTCACTGGCTTCATGATAGGAGCTATTATCGCCATAGACAGTTTGTGAATTGATGGTGGTGTAATGATACTGACATTCAAAGTCTCTTGAGAGGGCAACAGAGTAAGTGTTGTTAACACAATTAAGCTTCTCAATTACAAATCCTACTTTGGTGTAGTCAATCGGGATGATAGGTGAGATTATTCTGATGTTTCCAGTGCTTTCTGCATCAGCATAGTTTGACTGCTGAGCAAAGAGCTGAACGTTATCAGTCCTGCCTTCTTCTAGATAACTGACAGTGAAGTCAGTGAAGTAAACCGCTCCATTTGCACAAATTTCAAAGTAGGGCTGATTTAAAGTATAGGTATAAGTGTTTCCGTCGGTTGTCGGATTGGCAATTTCTGAATCAGAAGTTGAGATTGTATCACTGAATTTTTGTGCATCCTGATCAATATAAATTGTATTATTTGAAGCTGAATAATAATAAGTTATAGAAACAGTATATGATCCAGATATTGGAGAATTATTGCGGATTAATCCAGTTGTTTTCTTTATTTGAAGATATGGATAAGTACCATATTTTGCTAAATTCAGAAATTCTAAAATATCGTCATTTGAAGTGGAGTCTGTTTTATAGGAAGTAGGAATATATGATCCATCCATTTCGATTGAACTAGTCTTTTGCTGAGATTCTCCAACAGCAGAATCTTCGGTCATAGTTCTATCAATATAGTAGTTAAGGGTTGAAACATCAGAATCAGCATATTGTGTTCCATCACCAATAGCCTTAATAGAAACACTGTAGTTAGTGTATTTGCTGGTTCCAGGAAGAGCAATCTCAGTTCCGCTGGTATAATCTTCATAATCCACGCCATCAATAGTGACAGTATAGGATTCAGCATTAGCATCTCCAATGAAGTTAACTTTAACAGTTCCGGCTGTTTCACCGGCAGTGCAGCTAACGTTAGTAAAGCTAGCTAACTTAAGAGCAGGTGCATCATAGGTTGTAGTTGCGGCAGCAGAGTCTCTATAAAGAGTGTCTCCATTATCTGAAACTTTTCCGACTGCAACAACACTGATATCATAGTTTCCGCCAATAATACTTCCGAATTCAGAAACATTGATTGAGGTCTCTGTAGGATCTGTAATAGAAATAGTATCAAATCCTTCAACGGTTATTGAATATTTGGAAGCATTTTCAATTTCATCCCAGGAAATCAATCCTTCAGGTGATACGGAAACGACTGGAGTGTTAAGTCTATCAAATTCAATAAGTTGTTCTGATACTTCAGAATCAGTGCAATAGATTCCTTTTGTGGTTGTTCCATAAGCTGTTTTAGAAATAGTAGTTACACTGAAGGTATATAAGCCATCTGGAATTGTTTTGTCAGTTAAATCGCAGGTTGTTGAGTTGAGAATATCTTCAGCAAATATTTGGGCACCATTTTCATCTTCAAGAACAACATGATAACCATAATTTGTACCAAGTGTAAGATCAGTTACATTAGAAGCGGCATTCCAGGTTATTGAATTACCTGAATCTGAGAATTGAATGGAGTCTGATTCAACAGCAGCTAACTTTCTGTTTTCATATGTGTAATTATAGACAGCACCATCAATTAAATTAGCACAGGGATAGGTAGTTGTTCTGTTTCCTAAAGCCTGGACAGTAATAGCAATGGATTCAGTCTGAGTGACTGACTTATGTAATGTGCAAGTAAAACTAGGACTTGTAACAATTACAGGAACATCGGTGCCTTTGGTTACTTTATAACCTGTTGCACCAGCAACAGCAGTCCATGAAATACCTGTTGACTGAGTGTATTTGAATCCGGTGATATTTCCTACGGTACCGATAGTATAGCTGATAGGTTCGCTTTTTGAAATTGAATAAGTTTCTAAATCTGTAGGAATGGCTTCAATGCTAAAAGAATAGGTTCCGGCAACTAAGGGATCAGTGATGATGTAGGAAGTATTTTCTACTGATATTCCTTCAGCTAATACTGAATTGCCATTATAGATATTATATGAGGCAACGTTGCTAATATCAGCAGTCCAGGAAATGACACCATTATCATTTATCTGAGCATCAGTGAATGAAGTACATTTTTCATTGAGATCTGCTGTGTAAGTGATTGTAATACTATTAAATCTTGTTTGTGAAGAAGCTTTATAAGTTACCTCTGATAATCCATTTTCAAAATCAATCGAATAGTCTACCCCACTAGCTGTTACGTTTGTTCCTCCATTCCAGGACCCTATTACTTTATTTGAACTTGGTGAAGTTGTTGAAATATTAGTAATTTTTGCATCATT
>Ga0172378_10001401_pt1 | contig 22231 bp, 20 predicted proteins | sample GrowelOW332metaG_FD_119755 | JGI IMG/M metagenome (GOLD analysis project Ga0172378, IMG submission 119755) | Groundwater microbial communities from an aquifer near a municipal landfill in Southern Ontario, Canada - Pumphouse #3_1 metaG | ecosystem: Environmental > Aquatic > Deep subsurface >... | reverse complement strand
GTTGCCGCTTTATATTCTCAAAAAGTTGCACTTCCTTTGATGCCAGATTCTACTCAAATATATGCACTTGAAGCCGCACTTAAACAAATTGGTGGAAGATGTATCATCAACTCTGTAAACCTTGAAGATGGTGAAGATAAGTTTGATGCGGTTTGTAAATTAGCTAAAAAGTTTGGAGCAGCTCTTGTTTGTCTTGTAATTGATGAAGTTGGAATGGCAAAAACAAAAGAAGATAAACTAAGAATTGCAGAGAGAATTTTTGATTTATGTGTAAATAGACATGGATTTGAACCATCAGATTTAGTGTTTGATATGCTTACATTTACAATTGGTTCAGGTGATGATGAGTACAGAACAGCTGGTGTTGAAACTATGGAAGCGATTCGTGAATTTCAGATTTTACATCCAGAAGCTGGAACAACTTTAGGGCTTTCAAATATTTCGTTTGGACTTGACCAAAAAGCAAGAATTTATTTAAATTCTATTTACCTTGATCATTGTGTTAGAGCTGGATTAACAAGTGCTATTGTAAATGTAAAACATATAATTCCACTAAATAAAATAAGTGCAGAAGATAGAGCTTCTTGTGATAATTTGATATTTAATAACCATGAAAATGGTGACCCTTTATTTGCTTTTATTGAACACTTCTCAAATGTGGAAGCACAAGAAGAACAAACAGATGAAGAGTATCAAAATATGCCTCCACTTGAGAAAGTGCAAAAACTTTTATTAGATGGGGATAAAGATAGACTTTTACCTTTAGTGGAAGAGTTAAGACATACAATAAAACCTGAATTAATAGTGAATGAATGGCTAATTGATGGTATGAAAATCATTGGTGAGTTATTTGGTTCAGGACAAATGCAGTTACCCTTTGTACTTCAAAGTGCTGAAACTATGAAAGCAACCGTTGATGCTTTAAATCCATATTTACCAAAAGAAGAAAAAGCAAGTGAAACAACGCTAATTATTGGAACGGTAAAGGGTGATGTTCATGATGTTGGTAAAAATCTTGTTGATATTATTCTTTCAAACAATGGATTTAAAGTTGTAAATGTGGGAATTAAAGCGAGTCTTGATACTTTTGTTGACAAACTTCAAGAACATAATGCACACGCGATTGGAATGAGTGGATTACTAGTAAAATCAACAGCAGTTATGAAAGAAAATCTAGATGAACTTCAAAAAATGGGAATAAAAATTCCTATTCTTTTAGGTGGTGCTGCATTAACCAAAAGCTTTGTTGATGAATATTGCCGACCATTTTATGATGGACCGATTTTTTATTGTAGAGATGCTTTTGATGGTGTTATTTCTATGCAAAGAATTGAAAAGGGCGATGAGAATAATACAGACTTACCAGCAGATTTAATAAAAATAATAGATACAAGTGATAAAGTTGAAGAAGAAGTAGCAGTAATTCCTCCTTATGAAGAGATCCCCCTTCCTGCAAAGAATACATTTTTATTTCCTCCAATTTGGGGAAGAATTGGAAAAACAGCAGAAAAACTAGATAAAGAGCTTATCTTTAAATGGATAAATCATAGGGTTTTATTTAGACAAAGATGGGGATATAAGAGAGGCAAACAAGATTCTGCTAAGTTCTTAAAATATGAAGAAGAGGTAGTTGAACCTACGTATCAAACTTTAAAAGCTGAATTAGTAGATAAAAATATCTTTGAACCAATTGCAATTTATGCTTATTATCCTTGTATTTCATGGGATAATAAAATCTATATTTTTGATAAAAAATATCTGTTTAATTCTCTTGAAGAAGCAAAAAATGTACCACCTTTAAGTGAAGCTATAAAAGTTTTAGAATTTCCAAGACAAAAAAGAAAACCATTTAGATGTATTGCTGATTTTTTTGCAAATGATAGACTTGATGTTATTGCTTTTACACTTGCCAGTGCTGGACTTAAAATCAGTGATTATGAAAGAAGTTTATATGATAAAGGTGAATTCACAAAATACTACCAAGTTCACGGGCTTGGAGTTGAGTTAGCAGAAGCTTTAGCTGAGGTTTTACATAAACAAATAAGACTTGATTTAGATATTGTGCCAAAAGAAGGTCATACTTTAAATGATGTTCAAATGAAACAATATGTGGGTTGTAGATATTCTCCAGGATACGCAGCTTGCCCAGATCTTGCAATGAATAGAGATATTTTTGATTTGCTAAATCCAGAAGAGTTTGGAATAGAGTTATCAGAGACTTTTCAAATGCATCCAGAACAAACTACTTGTGCAATTGTGGTTACCCACAAAGAAGCAAACTACTATAATATTTAATTATTTTTACTAAGGATGTTTTTACATCCTTAGAATTTCCCATAGGATTTCATTTTGACAAACAACGCTAAAGGCTTAGCTCTTACATCTTTAGGTGTATTTATAATGAGTTTAGAGTCATTATTTATAAAATTTACTACTGTTTCACCTTTTCTTTTTTCATTTTATATAGGAATATTTATGTTTGTTTCTATGGCTTCAACTTTAATTTTTAAGAAAAAAGAGTTTATACAAAAAGCTTTAAAAACATCTTTTCCTATGTTAATAGTTTGTGCTACTTTAATGGGAACATCAAATATCTTTTTTATAACAGCCGTAAAAACTACAACTGTTGCAAATGTGGTAATTATTTTTAGTACAGCAGCCCTTTTTTCTGCTTTATTTGCATATTTATTTTATAGGGAAAAAATCTCAAAAAATATAATTTATGCATCATTTTTTATGTTTGTAGGACTATTTATAATATTTAATGACAAACTAGAAATTGGAAGTATTAAAGGGAATATTTACGCTCTTTTATGTACAGCTTTTTTTGCTACTTCTTATGTGATTTTATCAAAATATAAAGAGATGAATCGTGTTATTTTAACAGCATTTAGTGGAATAGCATTGAGTTGTATATCAATATTTTTTTGTGAAAACTTGGCAATTGATTTAAAAACATTAGCGATTGTAATGACTATGGGATTATTAATAAGCCCAATTTCAAGGGTTTTAATAGGGAATGGTGCGATTTATATAAGTGCTAGTGAAGTAAGTCTTTTGATGATTATTGAAACAATGATGGCACCTATTTGGGTTTGGATATTTTTAAATGAAGTTCCAAGTAAATACACATTTATTGGCGGAAGTATAATAATTACTACTTTAATAGTAAATTCTATTTATACTTTAAAAAAAGAGAATTGATAGATTTATCTTTCCAAATTTTTATTTGGAAAGATATGATTTTTATTAAGCTTTAATTTCACACTTTTTGCATCTAGCATCAAAACTATATTTTCCTGCTCCAATAAACATAAGAGAAATAGCACCTAATAGATAAATTAGTGGTAACTCAATTATTGGACCACCAGTTTTTCCTAAAGCAAAAATATCACTACTATGGGCTAAAAATATTGCAAAAACCATAGTAAGAGCAAAAAATAGTGAAGAAATTCTAGTAAATAATCCAAGAATAATTAAAATAGGAAAAACAATTTCTCCAAAATAAACACCATAAGCCACAACTTCTGGAATACCAGCACTCGTAACTAAAAATTTTACACCATCGATTCCATTGAATAGTTTACTAAACCCATGAAATAACATAAGTCCAGCAATAGAAAATCTTAAAATTAGTTTTCCTATATCTTCATTTAAAACAGATCCTAATTTATTTTCACAACAAGTCATTAATAATTCCTCAAAATTTTCTGAATTTATATCTTTTTATCGTTAAGTAACTGTTTAGTATGATAATTCCGTAATAAAATCAAAGCTAAAATAGAACCAATTAAAGCCCAAGCCATATCACTTTGAGTGTCCCAAATATAACCTTGCGTTCCTAAAAAATCATCAGCTGTATCATCTGAGAAAATGGCAACCCACCATTCAATAAGCTCATAAAAAGCTGAAAATGCTAAACAAAAACATACTATAAAGAAGTTTCTCCAAGCTTCTATTGAGATGATTTTTTTTCTTATGATTATCTCTCTAGCTATCATTGCTGGAATAAAGCCTTGTGCAAAATGTCCCAATTTATCATAGTTATTTCTGTCTTGATTGAAAAACTCTTTTATAAAGTCAAAAAGAGGAACTTGTGCATAAGTATAGTGACCACCAACCATTAAAATAATACAATGAATTAAAATAAGTGAATAAACTAAAGATGTAAATCTGAATTTATTATAAGTAAAAATCAAAATAATTAAAGCAATAACAGCTGGAATTACTTCTAAAATCCAAGTAAATAAATCTTTTGGGTTAATAGCAGACCAAATAAAAACAGCAAAATAAATAAACAACCAAATTTTAATCATTGTAATCCTTTAGAAATGTTAATTATCCTATAATAAAGCTTCAAAATTATTATAAAGGCATATTATGAATTATACATATTTTAATCCAACAGCAATTGAGTTTGGAAGTGGCAAAATTAGCTCGATAGTTAATTATATTGATAAAAAATTAAAAGTATTAGTTGTTTATGGTGGTGGAAGTATCAAAAAAAATGGAGTTTATGATCAAGTTAAAACAGCACTTGAGGGTTATACTTGGTTAGAATTTAGTGGAGTTGAACCAAACCCATCTTATGAGACTTTAAACAAAGCAGTAAAAATAATTAAAGATGAAAAAATTGATTTCGTTTTAGCTGTTGGTGGTGGTTCTGTTATTGATGGAAGTAAATATCTAGTTGCAGCTGCCCTTTATGATGGCGATGGTTGGGATTTTTTAGATGGTTCAAAACAAGTTGAAAAAGCTTTACCTTTAGGTGCAATTTTAACACTTCCAGCAACAGGAAGTGAATCAAATGCAACTGCTGTTATTTCAAAAAAATCAACAAATGAAAAAAGATATTTTGGTTCTTCATTTGTTTATCCAAAATTTGCAGTTTTAGACCCAAGTGTAATGAGTACGCTAGATGATAGACAATTGGCAAATGGATTAGTTGATGCTTTTGTTCATACATGTGAACAATATTTAACATATCCAAATACATCACTTTTGCATGATGGTTATTCTCAAACTATTTTAAAAGGTTTGCATAATTTATCACTAAATTGGGAAAATAGAAAAACGGCTTTATGGCAAGAAAATCTTATGCTTTTAGCAAACCAAGCATTAAATGGATTTATAGGTTCAGGAGTTCCACAAGATTGGGCAACACATATGATAGGGCATGAAATTACAGCATTTTATGGACTTGATCATGCACAAAGTTTAGCAGTTGTTCAACCTTATCTTTTAAGAGTAATGATAGAAGATAAAAAAGAGAAATTACTTCAAATGGGGAAAGAAGTTTTTAACATGCCTCAGAATTATGAAATAGTAATTGAAGCAATAGAATATATGTACCAAAGTATTGGAGTTCCTACAAAATTAAGTGCATATAAAACAGACGATAAAGTAATAGAAAATATCACAAAAGCTTTAGAATCACATGGTATGACTGCACTTGGTGAAAAAGGGAATATTACTTTGGATAAAGTTGAACAAATTTTAACTATGTCAATAAAATAGGTAAAGTTATTTCAAACAAAGCTCCTTTATGGATTTTATCCATAAAGGGACTGTTCAGAATTTTGTGTCAAACAGGTAAAATAAAAAATACTAAGGATACAGAAATGAAAATAGAAATAGATGTAGAGCAATTTACTCGTTATATAAAAGCTGGTAAAAGTATCGGTGGAGCAAATTAATAAAACAATTAACAGAAGCTGCACTTGCAGCTGAAATAGATTCACATCTTGCCCAAGATTTGAGTAGTAATAGAAAAAATGGATATAGTAGTAAAACTAGGCTTAATTAAAATAAACATTAACTTTTTCAAGACACTCCTTTTAAATAATTTAATCTCTAATTAACGCAATATTATAAAAAAGTAAGATAAAATATGAATTATTAAATTTAGGAATATATTATGTCTAAAGAAAAAACATTTAAAAATAAGCTTTTAGAGTATGTTTATACTATTTCTAAGCAACCAATATTATTAAAAGATTTGTTAGTTGCAAATAGACAACACAATGATGGAATGCATGTAGACCCAGCAAAATTGGGATTTAGAATAAGACTTGTTAGAGCTTATCAAGTTTATATAGGAATTGTATTAGCAATAATAGTTCCAATTTCACTTTTAACTCATAAACCTCTTGTAAAAATTGACCCACATATTTCTATTTTGGGTGCTATGGCTATTACTGCTGCTATTTTTATTGGATTCAATTTTTTTAGAGATAAAATGAGAGATACAATGACTGAAGAGTTGATAATTAGATCATGGAAATTACATTTTCCATTTTTTTCTTATGAGGATTATTCTCAAAAAATAGATGAGATTTTTGAAAAATCTATAAAAGATGAAATCTCAAAAAGAGATTTAGAAAAGTATATTTTAGAAAATCTTTCAAAATAATAAGTAGTTTTTAAAACTACTTATCATACAAAGCAACAGCTTCTTTATTTCTTTGTTTTTTTAGTTCCATATCTACAAATTTCCCTATTAATTCTTGTTTTTGTTTAAATGCTAAAGTGATTTTTCGCTTAACTGGACGATGTTCATAGATAAAAAATCCAGCTTCATTCATACTAAGTCGAATTGGTGTCGCAACTGCGTAAGAACTCATAATACAATCTTTTTTACAAAGTTTATAAATATCATCAAAATACTCTTTTGTCCAAAGTTCAAAGTTCACATCACTTGAAAAAGCATCTTGATAAATTATGTCAAAAGAGCTGTTTTCTAAGTTTTTTGCATAATCTCTTGCATTGCCAATAAAAACTTCTATTTTGATATTTTCATCTTCATACTTACAAGTTTGAGCGATACTTTTTATGATATGTTTTATAGTTTCAAACTCTTTAGGAAATTCAAAAGTCTCAAGAGATTTTACTAAATTTCCATCAAGTTCTGGAGAAAAAATATTTAGTTTGACATCAAGATTATTTTTTAAAATATAATAAATAGTTGAAAAAGTGTTATATCCAATACCAAAACAAATATCTAAAATATTAAGTTCTTTTTTGTTTTTATGAAATGTAAAAGCTGGAATTATATGTTTTGATAAAGCTTCATTTATTGCCCCATCATCAGGATTGTGATAGTGTTGATTGTATTTTTGTGAGAAAAGTGTATTTGAACCATCTTTTGTAGAAACTAAACTATTAATATTATCTTGCAAGATTATTTTTCATCTTATAAGCCATTATCCCAATGGTGCATTTTCTTTGCTGTAAAAATATAAAAATCATCAAAAAGCTCAATACAATTTGGAGCTTGAAAGCCGATACTTTCAAGTAAATCCAGAAGTTCATATTTATTATCATTTGATATTTTTTCTAAAATTATAATATTCCCTGAGTTTTCAAGGGCTTTGTACATAAGTTTTAGGATTGTTTCTTGATTTTTACAAAAAGATAAAATATCTCCTAAAACTACATATTCAAACTCTCTAGCTGTTGCTTTTAGTTTCGCTGAATCTTCATCTATGAAGGAAATATATTTTATATTTCCTTCATTTTGTGTTCTTACTTCTTCTAAGGCTGAATCAATTAAATTTAAAGAGTTATCTATGTGAAGAATAGAAATATTTATATATGGAGAAAATAACTCTTTGAAAAGATTCAATTTTTTAAGCACTTTTTAGTTTCCTAAAGCTTTTAATTTATCATCACAAAGATATAACTCTTCATTTGACATAACACCGATTTTACAAGATAAAATATCTTTAGCTATCTCTTTTGCTTCATCAAGTGAATGCATTGCACAAGTTCCACATTGGTATTCGTTTAGTTCTGGAATATCATTTTGTGATTTAACTTCAAGTACATCTTTCATCGCTTTTTCCCAAGCCGTGGCTACCGTTTTTTCATCAGGAGTTCCTATTAAACTCATATAAAAACCAGTTCTGCAACCCATTGGAGAAACATCAATGATTTCTACAGTATCTGAATTTAAATGATTTCTAATGAATCCTGCAAATAAATGTTCTAAAGTGTGGATACCTTTTTCACTTAACATTGATTTATTTGGCGCGCAAAATCTTAAATCAAAAACTGTAATATTGTCACCTTTTGGTGTTTTCATTGTTTTTGCAACTCTAACAGCAGGTGCTGGCATAATCGTGTGGTCAACTTTGAAGCTATCTAATAATGGCATTGTAATTTCCTTTTTGTTTTATAAAATTTGTTTAATTCTTAATAAGATTGGATTGTAGCAAAAGTTTATTGAATGGGCGATAATCTGAAAATATAAAAAGGGATTTTGAATTACATTTTAACTATGATTAGTAATAAAATAATAGCAAAAGAGTTTTTCATGGAATTGGTTTATTTGTGGGTTGAGGATTATAAAAATATACAGAAACAAGGGTTTAATTTTTCGTCTAGGTTTAGGTGTGAGTATGATGAGAAAACGGAAAAGTTAGAAATAATTGATAAAGATAAAACGGATGAATTTTATCCTAAGAATTTTTTTGATGGAAATATAAATGTTACTGCTATTGTTGGTGAAAATGGGAGTGGGAAAAGTGGAATTTTAAATTGTATATATAATAAAAGAGGTAAAATATTTGCTATTAATAATGGAATAACTGAGTTAGATACTAGTGAAAAAATATTAATTAGTAATTATACTAAAAATGATTTAGCAATTTTATCTATGGCTTATAATTTACGTAAACTTAAATTCTTTCAAGAGAAATTTTTACCTAATGCATTAGAAATCAAAGTTAAAAATATTAAAGTTGAACTATCAAGATTAAATATTACAGAATATGTAGAACATTATACAAGTGATAATCCTGAACTAGCAGATACAATAAGAGGTGGTGAGACTTATTGGACTGAATATTATACAATATATCAGATAGAAGAGAATCTAAAGAGTACGTATAATAAGATAGTTTGGGATAAAGATATTATAAATATATTATATTTCCATTTATTCTATGAAGATTTAGAAAAAGCATGTAATAATCCTGCTTATTTTGAGAATGATGAATTAAGAGAATTCCTAAGTAAAAGTTTATTAGTTAGTTATAGTGATTTTATAACTGAATTAAAATCTTTTATTAATAAGAAATATGAATCATTTGAAAAAGAAGTCAATTTTTTTGAGCAACTAAATATAAAAAAATATGAATATTCTGATATTGAACTGAAAAATTTATCCTATATTGAGGCTATTGATGCAAAATATAGCGGAGTGATTTATCTCGAACTTGATAGTATCATGGAAAAAAACTTAGAAAATAAATATTTAAAGTATTTAAATCTTTCTTTTCTTCAAATCAAAGAAAATAGATTACTAAAATTTGATGATTTAAGTCGAGGTGAACAAGAAATTTTAGAAATTTATTCAATGATTTATAGTAAATTAAAAAATATTAAAATTAAAGATATTATTTTATTATTAGATGAACCTGTGGTATATTGGCATCCATTATGGCAAAAAAATTTTATAAAAGATTTAATAAGTTTTTATAAAAATGTGTTCAATAGTTTTAAGATTTATACAATAATAACTTCCCATTCTCCATTCATCATTTCCGATTTACCAAAAGAAAATGTAATATTTCTAGAAAAAGGAAAACAAGTTTATCCTTTTGAAAATGAACAAACTTTTGGAGCAAATATCCATACTTTACTTTCTCACGGATTTTTTATGAAAGATGGTCTTATGGGTGAGTTTGCAAAAGATAAGATTGATACAGCAATTAAATATTTGAATCAAAGCAAATTAAGTGATGATGAACTTAGTTATTGTGAAAATATTATCTCAATTATTGGTGAACCAATAATTAAAAGAGAATTACAAAGAAAATTAGATAGTAAAAGATTATTAAAATTAGACAAAATTGATGAGATAGAAGAACAAATGAAATTGTTAGCACATCGTTTAGAATCAATTAGGAAAAATCAGAAATGATAAAAATTGATATTTCTAAAATAGATTGTTCAAAATATTATAGATATTTAAAAGAGTATATAAATCAAAAAAATACTAAATATTCTTTAGAAGAAATAAATTGTGATTTATTAACTATTTTTGATAAAGATTTAGAACAAATAGTTTTAGCAAAACCTTATGAAATCAGAGAATTAATAAAAATTGCACCTAAAGATTTTACAAAAGAAATTATTCAATTAAAAGATTTATATGAAGTTTTTAGAAATAAATGGGCTGTTGATTTTATAGAAGATTTAGATATAAGAGTTTGTCCTTTTTGTAATAGAGAGTATATATTTAAATTTGAGGATAAGATAAAAGGAAAACCAAGAATAATTGCTTCTTTAGACCATTATTATGATAAAGACACTTATCCTTTTTTATCTGTAAATATATTTAATTTAATACCTTGTTGTCATATTTGTAATAGCAAATTTAAACATACAAAAAATTTTTATACTGAAAAACATCTTCATCCATATGAAGATAATTTTAATGAAAAAGCAAAATTCACACAATTTTTTAATAATGTCGATGAAAAAAATAAAAAGTTTAGTTTATTATCAAAAGAAAGAATATCTTTAAAGTTAAACCCTTTAAATTGCAAAGATAGTGCAACTCAAAACACAATAGATACTTTTAGATTAGAAACTTTATATCAAGAACACAAAGATATAGTTTTAGAACTAATCCAAAAAAGAGAGATTTATCCTGATTCATATATCGATGATTTATTTCATCAGTATGAAGGAACTTTATTCAAAAATCGTGAAGATGTTTTAAGACACATAACTGGTGGTTACATCGAGGACAAAGACATAAACAAACGCCCACTATCAAAACTAATCAAAGACATAAGTGAAGAGTTAGACTTGATATAAAGATTTCACTACTAGAATCTTTCCTATTGAATCTTTTTTCTAAACATCCACGAAGCAAAAAACAAAGATACAAAACCTAAGGCTAACATTGGGACTATTAGTGCTATTGCCATATCAAAAGTTATATCTTTTAGGAAAACGCCTTTTAGTAAAATCAAGAAATATTTTAAAGAGATAATATCTGTAAAAGGTATGAGCCATTGGGGCATATTTTCAACAGGTGTTGCAAATCCTGACATCAAAATATATGGAACCATTAGCACAAATGCTCCTAAAATTCCTTGTTGTTGCGTTGATGAAATTGAAGAGATAAAAAGTCCAATTCCTACTATTGAAAACAAAAATGAAATCAATCCTAAATAAAGTATAAAAAAAGAACCCACAAAAGGAACATGAAAAAAGCTTATTGCCACAAGAAATATGATACTTGCTTCCACAACACTTATCAAAAGTGGTGGGATTGTTTTTCCTATTATCAAAATCGTTGAAGAAAGGGGAGCTACTAAAAGTTGTTCAAAAGTACCTAATTCACGCTCCCTTGCAACTGATAAAGCTGTTAATAATAAAGCCACCAACATAGATAAACTTCCCATTAGATTTGGAAGAATCCACCAAAAGTTGTCAAGATTTGGATTATAAAGATTTCGACTTACTATTGTATTATTTATAGCTTGTGAATTTACGACTTTTGAAATGGCAGTTTGTATATAACTTTGGGCAATTTGTGCGCTGTTTGATTTTCTTCCATCACCAATGATTTGAATATCTACTTCTTCATTTTTAGCTATTTTTTGCGCAAAATTTTGAGGAATGGAAATAGCTAATATTGCTTTTTGCGTATCTATGTACTCTTTTAGTTGTTCTTGACTTTCTAATTGGTAAATATTTGTAAATGAATTACTGTAACTTAGATTTCTTATGATTTCTTGACTTTTTACACTGTTGTCTCTATCTAAAACTGCAATATCTATATTTTTTACTTCTAAAGTAACTGCAAATGAAAAAATAAAAAGTTGCATTAAAGGTGGAATTATAATAATAGTTCTAGATTTTTTATCACTCCAAATGGCTAAAAATTCTTTTTTCATCAAAGCTAATAATTGAAAAATCCAAAGCATCAGTCTAACCTTTTTCTAGTGATTTTTATGATTATTGCAAATATAATAGTTCCCACAACTAATAAAGAAAAAAGATTAGGAAGAATAACTTCATAAATATCTCCACTTAAAAATATACATTGTAAAATCTCTATAAAATATCTAGCTGGAATAATATGAGTTAAATACTGAAGCCACAAAGGCATACTGCTGATTTGAAAAATAAAACCAGAGAGTAAAAACGCAGGTAAAAATCCAACTATTAGTGCAGCTTGAGCTGCAACAAACTGATTTTTTGATAAAGTTGAAATCAAAAGACCCAAACCTAATGATGGCATTAAATATAAAGCAGAAGCAAAAACAAGTAAAAAAACAGAACCTCTAAATGGTATTTCAAACCAAAATATCGCAATCAAAACACAAATGGACATGGAAATCATCGCAAGTATAAAGTAGGGCAGAAGTTTTCCTAAAAGTAGTTCCATAATTGTAATTGGTGTTGACATAATGGCTTCCATCGTTCCTCTTTCCCACTCTCTAGCAACCACTAAAGCCGTTAAAAGGGTACCAATGAGAGTTAAAATAATAGCAATAGAACCAGGCAGTAAAAAATAAGAACTAAGAAGTGGCGCATTAAACCAATATCTAGTTTGAATATCCATAGATGCGCTTGTTGATTTTTTGGCAAATCCCTCTTGAAGAAGCCAGTTATTCCAAACTCCACTTGTATATTTTTGAACAAAACTTGCAATATTTGGTTCACTTCCATCGGCTAAAACTTGTATTTTTGTATTTTGTGTTTCTAAATCTTTGGCAAAAGTAGCAGGAATTACGATAATCGCTCGAATAGTTCCTTTTTGAAGTTTGTCTTCAAAATCCTTTTTATTATTTCCAACTTGCACATTAAAACTGTCTGACATTCTAAAAGCATCTAAAAAACTCAAAGAATATTTTGAAGATTGCTCAACTACAATTCCCACGGGAATATTTTTTGAGTCAAGTGAAATTGCATATCCCATCAAAAAAAGTAACATCAAAGGTAAAATAACTGCAATTAATATAGAGCTTGGATCTCTAATAATTTGGTAACTTTCTTTTATAAAGAGTGCTTTGAATCTTCTAATTTTGAACATCATCACTTCTTTTTATAAGTTCAATAAACGCTTCTTGCATAGTTGCCGTTGGTGAAATTTTGAGGATTAATTCATGGGGCGAATCAATTGCTATTGCTTTTCCTTTGTAAATTAAAGCTATTTGGTCACAATATTCTGCTTCTTGCATAAAGTGAGTGGTAACCATAATCGTCATTCCTTTTTGCACCATTGCATAAATATGATTCCAAAATTCTCTTCTTGTAATTGGGTCAACTCCACTTGTAGGTTCATCCAAAAAAAGTACAGCAGGATCGTGCATAACAGCACAAGCAAGGGCAAGTCGTTGTTTATATCCTAAAGGTAAATCTTTTGCATGGGTATTTTTAAATCTAAGTAGGTCAAAAATATCTAACATATTGGCTATTTTTTTACTCTTTTTTTCAAATTTTAATCCATAAATACCAGCATAAAATTTTAGGTTTTCATAAACACTAATATCCCCATAAAGTGAAAATTTTTGAGACATATAACCGATTCTTCTTCTAGCTTTTAAAGATGAATCCATAAAGTTATAACCCAAAACACTAGCTTCACCGCTTGTGGGTTTTACTAAGCCACAAAGCATTTTAAAAGTTGTAGATTTTCCAGCTCCATTTGGTCCTAAAAGTCCAAATATTTCTCCTTTTTTTATATCAAAACTAATATTTTCAGTTGCCACAAAAGAGCCAAATTTTTTTGTAAGATTTTTAACTTTGATTACAGTTTCTTCATCGGTTTTTATGGGTTCTATTTGTTCGGCTAGTTTTGAAACTCCATCAAAATTGGCTTTTAAAATATTCATAAAACCATCTTCAAAAGTTGGGATTGATTTTTTATAAAGACAATTTGAGGCTTTTATATCTTCAAGATTTGGTAAAAGTTTTGACTCATCACAAATAAGTTTGATACTATTTCCTAAAATCAAAGCATCTTTTATATAATCATATTTTAGTGCTAATTGAAGAGTTTCTCTTTTGTCTTTTATCTCTCCAACAATGTCAAAAACTCTATCTTTCATACTATCTTTTAAAATATTTGGATTACCAAAAAAAAGAATAACTCCTTCATTTAAAAGTAAAACTTCATCACAAAGTTCTGCTTCATCAAGATAAGCTGTACTCCATAAAACCGTTACATTCTCTTTTGTAAGATTTTCAACCATACTCCAAAGCTCTTTTCTTGAAATTGGATCAACTCCAACTCCTGGTTCATCAAGAAGTAGAAGTTTTGGTTTTTTTATCAAAGCACTTGCAAGTCCTAACTTTTGTTTCATTCCACCTGATAGATTTTTGGCTAAAAAATCTTTAAAATCATACAGCGAAGTAAAGTGTAAAAGTTCATCTATTCTATTTTGAAGATTATCCAAAGGAATTGATTGTAAATCAGCAAATAATCGCAAGTTTTCTTCCACAGTTAAATCTTCATATAAACCAAACTTTTGAGGCATATAACCTATTTGTTCTTGAATAGTTTGTATATTTGTATTTAAATCTAAGTCTAAAACTTCTACTTTTTGAGCTTCAAAACTCAAAAGTCCACTAAGTATTCGCAAAAGTGTAGTTTTCCCAGCACCATCAGGTCCTACGATTCCTGTGATTTTATTTGGTTTTATTTCTAAAGATATATTGTTTAATGCTTTTTGTTTTTCAAAACTTTTTGAGAGATTTTTTACGCAAAGTATAGACATAATAGTTATAGATTTATTTCAGGGAAACTAATGGTTACAGGCATTCCTTGTTTTAGATTATCATCAACATTTTTTACAATGATTCTAAATCTATAAACTAAATCAGTTCTCAAATCCTCTGTTTGTACAGTTTTTGGAGTAAATTCTGCAAGTGGTGAAACAAAACTCACAACTCCCTCATAGGTTTTATTGCTATCTGTTTTGATTATTGCTTTCATTCCCTCTTTTACAATACCCAGATATTTTTCACTTAAATAACTTCGTACCCAATAATCATCACTTTTTGCAATTTCAACAATGGTTTGAGGAGTATTTACGATTGAGCCAATTTCAAAAACTTTTGTGATGATTGTTCCATCAACAGGAGAATATAAAACCGTATCATTATAATTTATTTGTAAAATATTTCTTTGTGCTTTTAAAGATTCAAGAGTAGCCTTTGCACTTAAAATATCTTCTTTTTCATAACCATTTTGAAGTTGTTCTAAAGAGCTTTTTGCATATTCATATTGAGCTTGTAAATTTAAAGATAGGGCTTTTGCGTCATCATAAGTTTGCACAGATATTGATTTTGTTTTTGATAGTTCTTCTGCTCGTTTGAAATCTTTATTTGTTTTATCAAGATTGCTTTTTACTTCATTTAATTTTGCTTTTGCTTTTTCTATCTCTTCAATACGGTAACCTTTTTCAAGTTTTGCAATTTGTATTTCTTGAAGTTTTATTTGGGCATTAATTTGGTTTAGATTTTCTTTGAAAATAGAGTTTTCAAGAGTGGCAATTATGTCACCTTTTTTTAGTTTTTGACCCTCATCAAAGTTTAAAGTCTCAACTCTTCCCGAAACTCTAAAAGCTAAAGATACGGTTCTAACATCAACATTTCCATAAAATTTAGTCTCTTTTTTCTCTTGAAAACAACCAGTAAAATAGATTAGACAAATAGGTAAAAATAGCAGTAACTTTTTCACAAAGTTCCTTTATATAGGATATATGAGAATAGTATAGCACAATAAAAATAAATCTGTAATAACGCAACAATATTTGTCCTAATTCAAAATAGTTTTTTGTTATTTTTTAATCTTCTTTGGCTAAACAATATGTTAAAATCAAGGGATAATATTAATTATCAACAATTATTAAGGAGCTAAATAGTTTTATGGAAGATTATAGTTTTGAATTAAAAAAATTAGATAATAATACTTTTGAACTTTTATTAATAAATGTATGGAATAAAAAAACTTTAAATAAAAATATTCAAGCCTTAAATAAATTAGATATAAAAAAGAACTCAAAACTTATCGTAAACTTCGAGAACCTAAAAGAGTGTGATAGTGCAGGAATTATCTATTTTATCTCTTTTATTAGAACTTTTTCTGAAGAAAATATCACTATAAAAAATCTAAACTCTTTTGAAAAAATGTATAAATTTTATGAAAAACATTATCAAGATAAAAACGAAGTTTTAAAAAAAGGAAAAAATCTAATAGAAAATATTGGTAAAAAAACTTATGAAATTTATCTTTCAAGTGTAGATTTTATGAATTTCCTAGGAAAAGTTTTTTATTATTTTATTTATTCTCTTTTTAATCCAAGTAAAATGCGACTAAATGCAATGTTGAAATACATTGATACTTCTGCTTTAAATGCACTTCTTATTGTGGGAGTTACCTCTTTTTTGGTGGGTGTAGTAATTGCGTATCAAGGTGCGGTTCAGCTTGAAAAATTTGGGGCAAATATTTTTATAGTTGAGATGATTTGTATTACGATGTTTCGAGAAATTGCTCCTTTGGTAACTGCTATTGTAATCGCTGGACGAAGTGCTAGTTCTTATACGGCTGAAATTGGAGCTATGAAAATCACAGATGAAATAGATGCTATGCGAACTATGGATTTTGAGCCAACAATGTTTTTGATTTTGCCACGAATTTTTGCTTTGGTTATTTCTTTGCCTTTATTGGTATTTTTTGCTGATATGTTAGGAGTATTTGGGGGAATGGTAATAGCTTATGCAGATTTAGATGTAACATTTACTGAGTTTATAAATCGAATGGGACAAGAAGTTCCACTAAAACATCTTTTAATTGGTGTTTTTAAATCTGTATTTTTTGGAGTGGCTATTGCACTTATTGGATGTTATAGAGGATTTCAAGTTCAAAATAATACTACAAGTATAGGAAAATATACAACTATGAGTGTTGTAAATGCTATTTTTGTAGTGATTGCTTTAAACGCGATTTTCTCAGTGATTCTAACGGAAATTGGAATATAATGGAAGCCGTAAAAATAATAAAAGTAAATAATCTATCTACAATTTTTGGTGAAAACATAGTACATAAAGATATTTCATTTAGTGTAAATGAAGGTGAAATTTTTGGAGTATTAGGTGGAAGTGGTTCTGGAAAAAGTGTTTTAGTAAAACAAATAGTTATGTTGGACAAAATTCAAAAGGGAAATATTGAACTTTTAGGAAAAGATGTTTCAAATGTAAATCTAAAAGATATTCAAGATTTAAAACAGCAGTTTTCTTATTTATTTCAGTTTGGAGCTTTGTACTCTTTTTTGAATGTTATTGAAAATATAAGTGTAATGTTAAAAGAATATACAGATTTATCATCTGATTTAATAGAAAAAATTGCATACACAAATCTGGAAATTGTTGGACTTCCAAAAAGTTGTGCATTATTGTATCCATCTGAATTAAGTGGTGGAATGAAAAAAAGAGTTGCCCTTGCACGAAGTCTTGCAATGCAACCAAAAGTTTTATTTTTAGATGAACCTACAAGTGGACTTGATCCTTATAGTACTCAAAAAATAAATGAGTTATTACTTAATCTAAAAAAAATGTTAAATATCACAATAATCATAATTACCCATGATTTAGAAACAATAAAAACAGTTTTAGATAGATTTATAATACTAAAACAAAAGATAATCTTTGATGGAAATATTAATGAAGCATTAAATTCTAATGATGAATTTATAAGAGATTTCTTAACAAATAAAGGTAAATAATGGATACTAAAATAAATTTTTTAAAAATAGGATTATTTGTAATAGCACTAGTGATTTCACTTTTGGTTATAGTTTTTTGGTTGGGAAAATTTGGTTTTGAAAAGAAAAAGTTTGATGAATACACAATCTATTTTACAGAATCAGTTTCAGGATTAAATATTGGCTCATCTATAAAATATAGAGGATTTGAAGTTGGAAATGTAAATGAAATAAAATTAAATCCACTTAATTCAGAAGAGATACAAATAGATATTGTAATCAAAAAAGATACTCCTATAAAAGAAGATAATTATGCAGTTTTAGGAAATGTAGGGATTACAGGACTTAAATATATTGAGTTAAAAGGTGGAAGTAATGATTCAAAACTTTTACATTCAGACCAAAATGGCTTTAGAATAATAAGTTCAAAACAATCTGATTTATCAACTTTAGTTGATTCTACAACTGATTTAACAAATCAATTAACTCAAGTTTTAGGGCAAATGAAAAAACTTTTAGCCGATGAAAATATAAAAACTATTTCAGAAATCTTGGGTAAAACTCAAAATAGTATGAGTAATGTAGAACAATTTAGTACATATCTTGTAAGTAATGAAAAGAAAATTGATGAACTTCTACAAAATATTTCAATTCTGACAAAAAATGGAAATAAATCTTTTGAAAGTATTGATAAATCAGCAAATAGTTTTAAAGACTTAACAAATGAAATTTTAGTTGAAATAAGAAAAGGAAGTTTTGATATAAATGATATGTCAAAAGAGAGTTTTGATAAATTAAATAGTGTTTTAAATAACCTAGATTCGACACTTTTACAAACTCAAACTTTGATAGATAATCTAAATCAAAGTCCAAGTGATATTTTATTTAAACAAAAAAATATAAAAAATGGACCAGGAGAATAATATGAAAAATCTTTTTTATCTTTTAATAGTAGTTTTAATATCAGGATGTTCACTAAAACAAGAAGTTGATATAAATAGTTATTCTATTGATTTTAATCCAAAAAATAGTAATCATAGAAATATTGGAAAATCAATTTTAATTGAAGAACCACTTGTGAATAAAAGTTTTAATTCAAGAGCTATTTTCTATAGTACAAAACCATATTCATTTGAAGAATACGCAAAAAATAGATGGATAAATATTCCGAGTAATATGATTCAAAACTCTTTATTGGAAACTTTACAAAGTAGTAATATTTTTTCTTTAGTATTACAAGAAGATGCAAAAATAAAATATGATTATCTTTTAAAAACAAATGTAATAAAAATTTATCATGAAATCAATGGAGATAAATCTTATGTGATTTTAAAAGTAAAATTTGATTTATTAAAAGACAAAGAACTTGTAAAAACTTTTACTTATGATAGAAAAGTTTTAGTAAGCCAAAATAAACCTTATGAGTTTGTAAATAGTTTAAATAAAACATTTGATGAGGTAATTCAAGAATTACTAAAAGAGATAAGTAAATTATAATCTTTTAGCAATAATTGGGGCTAAATTCATAACTAAAAAAAGCCTCATGATGTGATGAATTGTAATATATGGAACATTTGCACCTACAAGTAAAGCTATAAGATTCATCTCCGTTTGACCACCTGGACTAAAAGCCAAAAGAATAGAAACTATTGGAAAACCAAAAAAATAATAAGCAATAAAAACAAAAAAAGCAGAAATAAAAGCAATAATAATAAAATGCCCAAAAGTTCCTAGAAGTGTTTTTATAATCATTTTTAACTTAACACCTCTAAAAGTAAAGCCTATAATTGTTCCAAAAATAATTTGAACAAATTTGATTAATTCATCAGGAATTAAAGTATGAATAAAACCACTACTATAAACAATAATACTTAAAATCATTGGACCAATCAAAAATGCAGCAGAGATTTTTAGTTTTTTAGCTAATAATGCTCCAAAAATACCAATAATAATCAAATAAAAAAATTCTAACAAATTTGTATCTTTTATAGATTTTGTAATCAACTGGTTACCACTTATATCTAAATGAAAAATATATTGAATAATAAAAGGTAAAGTTAAAACTACAAATAAAAGCCTTGAAGATTGTACGAGAGTAATTTTTGAAGTATCAGCTTTTTGCTCTTCTCCTAAGATTACCATTTCTACAACTCCACCAGGAGTTGAACTAAAAAAAGCAGTTTTCCTATCAAATTTTAAAACTTTTACATAATAATACATTCCTGCAAATGTAACAATAATAGAATAAGGGATGATTAATAAAATACTAAATAAATAAAGATGCAAAAACTCTAGAATTTGTGGAGTAAAAGCACTTCCGATTATTAAACCTATAAAAATTCTTGCAGGTGCTGAAAATATTTTTGGATTTTGGATTGGAAGATTTTCAAATCGCATAGCAATGGAAGTTGTAAAAATAGCTCCTAAAAGCCACGGAAGAGGAAGATGTAAAAATATGAATAAAATAGAACCAAAAGCACCTATTAAAATAGCTAATAACATTTTTAATAGGTTTGAAAGTTTTATCATAATTATCCCATTTAATTTTAAAGGTGTATTATACTGATAAAACTCTCATTTCAAAAAGAAATTACATTCTAATTTCTTCTCTTTTTTGTAAGAATACCCATCTTTCGTCAATTCTTTTTTGCCATTCATCAATTAGATATTCATATTCAGGTTTAAACAAGTGTTTAAATCTTGGTTGAGCTCCTAAATAATCTCTTACTGGAATAATATTTTTTGGTCTATAAGTGATGTTTAATTCTCTTCCTTCAATAATTTCATATAATGGGAAAACTAAAGAATCAACTGCTAAATCAGAAACTTCAATAGTTTGATTTGGAGCAAATTTCCACTCAGTTGTACAAGCACTCATTGCATTTATAAATACAGGTCCGTGTGTATCAAAACCTCTTTGGATTTTTTTAACCATATCTTTCCATTTATTAGGTGCTACTTGAGCAACATAAGGTGCACCATGAGCTGCCATAATAGAAACTATATCTTTCTTTTGTCTTTTCTCACCATAAGAGTGAGAACCAGCTGGTGCTGTTGTTGTACTTGAACCAATTGGAGTTGAAGATGATCTTTGACCTCCCGTATTTGCGTAAACTTCATTGTCTAAACAAACATACATAAAGTCATGACCTCTTTCAAAACATCCAGAAATCCATTGGAATCCAATATCATAAGTAGAACCATCTCCCCCAAATGTTACGAATTTTGGTTGAGGAGTATCTTCACTAATTCTTCCTTTATTTCTTAAGGCTTTGTTCATTGTCTCAACTCCTGCCATTGCAGTTGACGAGTTTTCAAATCCAATATGAATCCAAGAACAATCCCATGAAGTATGAGGATAAATAGCTGTACAAACTTCTAAACATCCAGTTGAAGCAGATACTACCAAGTTATCATTTGTTGCATTTAAAACTTCTCTTACGATAATAGAGTGCGCACAACCTGGACATAAAAGGTGTGAACCCTCAAATCTTTCAGCTGCTGTTGAGAATGATTTTAAATTTTTAATCTCTTTTTGTGTATTAACAAGTGTACTCATTTTTATATTCCTTGCGTTTCATAAAAGCTAAGTTCTGGACCTCTTACTCCAATAAATCTTTGGATTTTTCCAGATAACTTACCTTCTTTTGCTTCTTTATCTAAAGTTCTAAATATATCTTTTAAACCAGCAACAGTCATATCTCTTCCACCTAAACCATAAATTAAATTAGAAACTAATGGTCGAGCTTTTGTATTGATTAATGCTCCTGAAACTTCATTATATAGAGTTCCAACAGTTCCACCAGGTGCTGATCTATCCATACAAGCGATTGCTTTTACATTTTGTAATGCAACGGCAACTTCTTCAAGTGGGAAAGGTCTAAATACTCTTGGTGCTACAACAGCTGCATTAATTCCTTCAGCTTTTAATTGATCAATTGCTAGCATTGCAGTTTCAAAAGTTGAACCTAAACATACAATTGCAACATCAGCATTTTCTAAATTATAAGATTCAACAAGTTTATATTCTCTTCCTGTTAATTCTTTAAATTGTGCAAATGTTTCTAAGATTACTTTTTTAGAACTCATTAAAGCAGCATGTTGTTTTGCTTTATGTTCAAAATGCCAATCTTGTTCAGTTTGAACACCATGAGTTACAGGTTTATCAAAGTTTAATAAAGCATTTACTTGTAAGTAATCACCTACAAATTTACAAGCAACGTCATCTTTTAAAGGTGTAACATTTTGAGCTGTATGTGAAGTCATAAATCCATCTTGATTAGAAATAACTGGAAGTCTAACTTCTGGATGTTCAGAAATTTTAAATGACATTAAAGTCATATCATAAGCTTGTTGAGGAGAAAAAGCATCAATTGAAATCCAACCAGAATCTCTAGTTAAATATAAATCTGAGTGGTCACCATTTACATTTAGAGGTGCTGCTAATGCTCTATTTACTAAACATAAAACAACAGGAATTCTCATTCCAGATGCTTGGT